>VFQN01000040.1_pt1 | contig 288300 bp, 266 predicted proteins | sample 3512371 | NCBI WGS metagenome assembly VFQN01 (sample SAMN10412370, study PRJNA504923) | tailings metagenome | isolation source: Replicate 2 from Balatoc abandoned mine | place: Philippines: Itogon, Benguet | collected 2017-08-28 | reverse complement strand
AGTGCAGGTTGTTCACGTGGTCCAGCGGTGCGCCGGCGGCGATCAGCTGGCGCACCACGCCATCGTGGCCCAGGTGAGCGGCAGCGATGAGCGCCGTGCCGTCGTAGCGGCTGGTGACGAGCTTCGCGCTCGCGCCCAGCGACAGCAGCAGGCGCAAGGTTTCCTCGTCGTCGGCCACGGCTGCGATGGTGACGGCGTCGTAGCGGTCGTTCTCCAGCGCGCCGAGATCGGCGCCTGCCTTGGCCAGCGCGCGGATGACGGCGTGCTGGCGCGCGAAAGCCGCCACGTGCAGCGGCGTGCGCCCGCGCGCATCGCGCACGTCCAGCGTGCCGGGCGCCGCGCGGCCCACGGCGGCGGCGTCGCCCTGCGCGGCGGCGGCCAGCAGGCCGGTGTAGGCGGCACGCTCGGCGGACGAAGGCGCCACCTGCGCGCCGGCCGACAGCGCGGCGCCCAGGGCCAGCAGCACGGCGACCGTGCGCAGCGCGCCGGTGCGTAAAAGGGAGCGTGCAATGGGGCGGCGGACGGGGCGGGCTACGGATCGCGAGGTGCGTGTCTGCATGGTGTGCTCCTGGCCTGCGGCGGATAAGGCGCTTATTTCAGCAGGGCCTGCGCCTTGTCGAGCGCGGCAACGGCGCATTGTTCGTCGAGGTGGCCGCCGGGTGCACCGCCGACACCGATGGCGCCGATGACCTCGTTGCCCACCTTCACGGGCACGCCCCCGCCCAGCAGCAGGTAGCCCGGGATGTGGACCAGATTGGCGGCTGCGGGGTTCTTCTGCGCGCCTTCCATCATGGCCAGCGTGTTGTTCTTGGCCGAAGCCGAGGTGAAGGCCTTCTGCTGGCTGGCGCCCAGCGTGTGCGGGCCGGCGTTGTCGGCACGCATGACGGCGCGCACGGTGCCGGCGCGGTCCACCACGGTGGCGGCGACGGCGTAGTTGTTGGCGGCACAGGCGGCCACGGCGTCGGCGGCCAGTTGCGAGGCGAGTTGCAGCGACATGTTCTTCTCGACCCGCACGGCCGGGCTCGTGGCCGGGCTCGTGGCCGGGCTCGCGGCAGGGGTCGCGGCTTGCTGGGCCTGGGCCAGCGGGGCGGCCAGCAGGACGGCCATGCCGGAAGCGGCGAGGGACAGGCGCGAAGTGCGCAGAGCGCGGGCAGACGAGGTGTTCATGAAGTTCTCCGTTGGGATGTCTCGGTACCGATCGACCGTGAGAAGAACTTTAGAAGTCCGATCCCCGACCGCCCATTCGTAGCGCTACGCGAGCACCTGCGTAGAACTACGGAGTGCAGGCCTTGCGCCTAGGGCTCAGGAGTGCCCGTCGCATCGATGCCGTCCGCCTCGTCGGCCAGCGCGGCGTACTGGCGGATCAGCTGCGCCAGCGAGGGTACCTGCAGCTTGGCGAACAGGTTGGCGCGATGCGTTTCCACCGTACGGGGCGAAACGTCGAGCGCACGGCCGATGTCCTTGTTGGTGAGGCCGCTGGTGATCAGGCCCAGCACCTCGCGCTCGCGCGCCGACAGTTGCGCATAGCGCTCGCGCGCTTCGCGCCCGGCCTGGTGGCGCTCGCGCGACCGCACGTGCTGGCGCACGGCGTTGTGCAGCGCTTCGAGCAGGGCCTCGTCGTCCACCGGCTTTTCAAGGAACTCGGCCGCGCCGCTCTTGAACGCGCGGCGGCACATCTCCACCGTGCCGTGGCCGGTGAGCATGATGACGGGCTGGTCCACGCCCTGCTCCATCAGCCGCTGCAGCACGGTGAGCCCGCTGATGCCGGGCATGCGCACGTCCAGCACGATGGCGCCGATGGCCTCGCGGTCGAATCCGGCCATGAACTGCTGCGCATCGGCCCAGCCCTGCACGCGCAGGCCCACGGTGCCGATAAGCAGCGCCAGGCTGGCGCGCACGGCCTCGTCGTCGTCGATGAGGTGGATGAGGGGAGAGAGCGACGGCGACGGCGAGGCAGCGGTCATGGGCATCGGTGGGTCGGTCTTGTCAGGTCAGTTCGCCAGCGGCAACGCCAGCGTGAAGGTGGCGCCCTGCGCTTCACCGGGCGAGGCGGCCTGCATCGTGCCGCCCATGCCCGTGGCCAGCGATTCGCACAGGCTCAGGCCCAGGCCAAGCCCGCCGGTGCGCGTGCTGAAGAAGGGCTCGAAGATGCGCGGCAGCACGTCGGCCGCGATGCCGGGGCCGCTGTCGCGCACCTCGATCGTTCCGGGCGCATCGGCCGCGCCGTCGGCGTGCACGCGCACTTCGACATCGCGGCGCCCGGCCGGCACCGATTCCAGCACCTGCAGCGCGTTCATGAGCAGGTTGTGCGTGATCTGTTCCACCGCGACGGCATCAGCTTGCACACGCACCGGCGCCGGCGCGACGAGCCGCGCGGTGGCACCCCGGCGCGCGAACTCGGGTTCGAGAAGGTCGAGCGCGGCGCGTGCGATCGCGGACAGGTCCACCGCCTCCAGGCGCGGCGCCAGCTCGGGCCGCTCGATCGACCGGCGCAGGCGCCCCACGACGTCGCTGGCGCGGCGGGCCTGCTCGGCCGCCTGCGCCATGGCCTCGCGCGCAGTGTCGAGCTCGGGCGGATCGTCCTGCAGAAGACGGCGCGCGGCCTGCGTGTTCGCCAGCACGGCCGTGAGCGGCTGGTTCAGCTCGTGCGCCATGCCGGCGGCCAGCTCGCCCAGCGTGTTCAGGCGCGCCACGTGGCCCAGGCGCAGCAGTTCTTCGGCGCGCCGCCGCGCGGCGCGCTGGCGCTGCACGGCGGCCTGGGCGGCCAGCGCCAGCGCCACGGCCGCGCACCACAGCGCCATCCAGGCCCAAGGGAGCTGCTGCCAGCCGAGCTGGCGGCGCAGCACCACGTCGAAGGGCTGGCTGGCCGAGGCCAGTTCCTTGTGGAGTTCGAACCGCCACCCGCTGGCGCCGGCCGTGGCCATGCCGTCGCCCGCCTGCAGCACGATGCGCTGGCCCGCGTGTTCCAGCGCCACCTCGACCGGACTGGTGGCGCGATCCATCGGCCATTGGGCCCACGGCACCATGGCGCGGGCATGCAGCACCAGCGCATAGCCGGCCGGGTGGCCCGCCAGCGCGATGCGGTAGCGCTCGGCCGCGAAATCGAGATCGGCCAGCACGGCACGCCGCAGCGCGTGCGACTGGCGCGCGGCCTCGGCCAGCGCCGCATCGGGCCAGGGCTGGCCGCCACCCCGGCGGGTCACGCCGATGATCTGCGGATAGAGCGCCGACAGTCGCTCGGGCGCCGCCGCCTCGTCGGGCTGCAGCAGGCCCAGCGTGGCCAGGATGGCGTCGTGCTGCACCACCTGCTGGCTGACGACGCGATGCACGATGCGCGCGTCGGTCTCGAAGGCCTCGCGCTGGCTGCGGATTTCGGCCTGCGCCAGCCATACGCAACCCAGCGCCGCCACCATCAATCCCACCAGCATGCGCGGCCATTGGCGGGCCATGGCAGTGAGCCGTCGGGCAAGGGTGTGCATGCGGGCGATTCTTGCATGGCCACTTTTTCCTGCACCCGCTGCCCGCGTTACACAGTTTTCATTGCGGTACCAGAGGGCCGTACGTAGGATGACTCCTACACCGGCCGCCAATTCGGCCGGCCCGTGTCCAACCCAGCCGCCTTCCGCTCCCAGATGCAGGTGCTTTCGCAGACGACGATCCGCCGCGCGGCCTGGCTGCCGCGCTCCGTCTTCGCAGCCGCCGTGCTGGTGCTGGGTCTGGCCGGCGCGTGCCTGCCGGCGATGGCTGCGCCGGTCGATCTGCCGGAATCGGCCTCTGCCGAAGTGCGCCAGGCTGTGACACACGCGCTCTCGGCCGGCGATACGGCCGGCCTGCCGTTCGCCGTGGTGGACAAGAAGAACGCCCGCCTTTACGTGTTCGATGCCGCCGGCACGCTGCGCGGCGTGACGCCCGTGCTGCTGGGCTCGGCCGTCGGAGACACCTACTTCCCGGGCCTCAATCAGCGCAACCTGAGCCAGCTGGCGGCGCACGAACGCACATCGCCAGCCGGCCGGTTCGTCGCCCAGCCGGGGCGCAACCTCACAGGTGAGCCGGTGGTCTGGATCGACTACGACTCCGCCTTCGCCATCCACCGCCTGCGGCCCGCAGCCGCGCAGGAGCGGCGGGCCGAGCGGCTGGCGTCGGCCACGCCTGACGACAACCGCATTTCCCTGGGCTGCGTGATCACCTCCGTGGCGTTCTATGAGCAGGTGGTGGCACCCGTCCTCGGCGCCTCGCGATCGGTGGTCTACGTGCTGCCCGACGGACCGTTCAGCAGCGACGTGTTCGACGCGCTCTGACCGCCCGCCGTGGCGGGCCGGGCATCCGGCGTTATATCCCGACGTGATATAAATCGCGCCTGCTGCGGGCCGCTCCCGGCCCGTGGTACAGCCGTCCTCACCCATGCCCCTTGCGAAGCAGGACTTCGAAGTCCTCGCCGAATTCCGCTACCAGATGCGCCGTTTCGAGCGCTTCTCCGAACTCGCCGCACAGGCCGAGGGCCTCACACCCCAGCAATATCTGGTGCTGCTGCAGATCCGTGGCCGGCCGGGCCGCGAGTGGGCCAGCGTGGGCGAGATCGCGGAGCGGCTGCAGATCAAGCCTCATGCGGCCGTGGCGCTGGTGTCGCGCTGCGAGGCGCTGGCGCTGGTGCAACGCCGACCCGGCGAAACCGATCGCCGCCAGGTGCAGGTGCATTTGCTCGATGCAGGCCTGGACGTGCTCGAACGGCTGGCCGGCGTGCATCGTGCCGAACTGCGCTCGCTGCGAGGCGTGTTCGAGGTGCCACGCATCGAGACCGCCAAGCCATGACCCCGCGCGGCGCGCCCTCCCTCTGGCAGCACGCGCTTTCGCTGCTGCGACCGGCCGTGTTGCATGTCAGCGCGCGCGAGCAGTGGCGCGCCGCCCTCGGCGCGGGCCTGGGCATCCTGATCGCGGCGTTGGCCGGCCGTGCCTGGGCCGGCGGCGGAGGCGCCGCACTGTGGCTGGCCGCCCCCATGGGCGCGGCGGCCGTGCTGGTGTTCGCCGTGCCATCGAGCCCGCTGGCGCAGCCATGGGCCGTGATCGGCGGCAATACGATCTCGGCGCTGGCCGGCGCGCTGTGCGCGCACTGGATCCACGATCCCGCCCTGGCCGCCGCCGCCGCCGTGACGCTGGCCATCGCCTTGATGTTCGCGCTGCGTTGCCTGCACCCGCCTGGCGGTGCCACCGCACTGGTGGCCGCCACCGCCGGCGCGGGGCCGGGCTTCGCGCTGTTTCCGGTGCTGCCCGACACGGTGCTGCTGGTGCTGGCCGGCATGCTCTACAACCGCCTCACCGGCCGCGCCTATCCGCATGCGCAGGGGCCGGCCCCCACAGCGGCCGGCGCGCGCTTCACCGAACGCGACCTCGACCAGGCGCTGGCCCACTACAACCAGGTGCTCGACATCAGCCGCGACGACCTGGCCGAGCTGCTGCACCACGCCGAAGCCGCCGCCTACCAGCGCAACTTCGGCGAACTGCGCTGCAGCGACATCATGTCCTCGCCCGTGCACACGGTGCGCGCGGGCACGCCGCTGGGCGAAGCCTGGGCCTTCATGCGCGGCCGCCGCATCAAGGCCCTGCCGGTGGTCGACGAGCAGCAGCGCCTGCTCGGCATCGTGACCCTGGCCGACTTCATGCGCCATGCCGAACCCGGCGCCGCCGAAGGCATGGGCCGGCGGCTGCGCAACCTGCTGCGCGCCGGCCAGACCGACACCGTAGGCCACATCATGACGCGCGAGGTGCGCGTGGCCAGCGCCGGCCGCCGCGTCAGCGAACTGGTGCCGCTGTTCTCGCACGAAGGCCACCACCACGTGCCCATCGTCGCCGAGGGCAGCCGGCTGGTCGGCATCATCACGCAGTCGGATCTGGTGCGCGCGCTCGACCGCACGGCGCGGCCTGCGGCTTGAGCCGCGCTCACGAACACTTGCTTGCAATTGGGGGCGGCCCGGCACGATCCGAGTTCGGGGCACGCGCGTACGACAGGTAGGCAACGCGTCGCGTCTGCCATCCAACGAACGAGGAGCCTCTGCCCATGACTTCCCACCGCACTTTCTTCGCCCCCGGCCTCGCCGCCGTGGCCTCCGCTGCATTGCTGGCCGGCTGCGCGTCGTCGCCCATGGGTGGCAGCGGCATGTCGTTCTCGCAGGCCAGCCTGCCCGCCAGCATCCAGGTGCCGGCCGGCAACCGCGTGGCCTGGGAAACCGTGGGCGTGGGTGACATCACCTACGAGTGCCGCGACAACGCCGGCAAGACCGAATGGGTGTTCGCCGGCCCCAACGCCGTGCTCAACGACCGCAACGGCCGCGCCGTCGGCAAGTACTACGGCCCTCCCGCCACGTGGGAAGCCAACGACGGCTCGAAGCTCACCGCCACGCAACTGGCCATCGCGCCGGCCGGCGACGGCAACCTGCCCTACCAGCTCGTGAAGGCCAACCCGGCCATGGGCAGCGGCGCGCTCACCGGCGTCACCTACATCCAGCGTGTGGCCCTGCGCGGCGGCGTGGCCCCGGCCCTGCCGTGCAACGCCGGCACGCGCGGGCAGAAGGCCACGGTGAAGTACCAGGCCGATTACATCTTCTGGAAGGCTGCCTGACGGGCTCAGGCCGCCTGCGCTGCACCCGCCGGATCGGGCATCGCCAGCACCTTGTCGATGCGGCGGCCGTCCAGATCCACCACCTCGAACACCCAGCCCGCGCATTCCACGCGTTCGCCGGTGGCCGGCAGGCGGCCAGAGACGTACATCAGCAGGCCGGCCATGGTGTTGTAGCGGCCCTTGTCGTCGTCGGGCAGATCCTTGATGTGCAGGCGCGCCTTCAGTTCGGAGACAGGCATGAGGCCGTCCAGCAGCCACGATCCGTCGCCCCGCGCGGTGGCCCAGGCGTCGGCGGCCAGGGTGGGCTGGAGTTCGCCGGTGATGGCTTCGAGCAGGTCGCGCGGGGTCAGGAGGCCCTGCACGATGCCGTATTCGTCCACCACGAAGACGATGCGGCCGGCCCGGGTCCGGAACTGCTCCAGCAGTTCCATGCCGGTGAGCGTTTCGGGCACGAACGATGCGGGCGTGGCGTGCTCGGCCAGCGTGGCGTCGGGTTGGGGCGACAGCTCCAGCAGGCGGGCGACACTGATGATGCCGACGACGTCGTCCAGCGACCCCCGGCACACGGGGTACCACGAGTGCATGCCCTTGCCGCCGCTGGCGCTCACGTGGCGCAGGCAGTCGGCCACGGTGTTGGTGGCTTCCAGCCAGTCGATGTCGTTGCGCGGAATCATCAGCGAGGTGAGCGGCCGGTCGTCCAGGTGGAACAGGTTCTGCACCATCTGGCGTTCGTGCTGCTCGATCACGCCGGCGTCCACGCCCTCTTCCAGGCTGGCGGCGATCTCCTCCTCGGTCACGCCCCGCGGCACGCTGGTGTCGATGTTGAGCAGCTTGAGCACGCCGGCCGTGGTCACCGAGAGCAGGCGCACGAACGGGTGCGCAATCTTGGCCAGTCCGGCCATGGGCGGCGACACCCAGCGGGCCACCGCCTCGGGAAACATCTGTCCGATGCGCTTGGGCACCAGCTCGCCGAAGATGATGGTGAAGAAGGTGATGGTGACGACCACCACGGCGGTCGACGCGATGCTGGCCGCACCCGTCCCCAGGCCCCAGCTTTCCATCTGCACGGCCAGCGGCCCGGCGAAGGCGGCCTCGCCCACGATGCCGCTGAGCATGCCGATGGAAGTGATGCCGATCTGGATGGTCGACAGGAACGTGGTGGGCTGATCGACCAGCTTCAGTGCCGCGGCGGCGCCGCGATCGCCCGCTTCGGCCAGGGCCGCCAGCCGTGCCCTGCGGCTGGTGGCCAGCGCCATTTCGGACATGGCGAACAGGGCGTTGAAGGTGGTGAGCAGCGCGAGTAGAAGAACGTCCATAGGCGGCCCCGGCGGGGGGCGCAGGTAGTGATGACGCGTCCAATGTATCGCAAGCCGCTTGCTATCCTCGGCAAACTCCCCGATCCACCCGCCTCTCATGCGCCGACGCCCCACCACCCGCCCGACCCACCACCGGCCCGGCGCCGCCTGCCAGTACGGGGGCCACTGAGATGGCGCGCTATCTCGTCGGCGACGTGCAGGGCTGCGATGGTGCCCTGGGCCGGCTGCTGGACACCATTGCTTTCTCGCCGAGCCGCGACACCCTCTACCTGCTGGGCGACCTGGTCAATCGCGGCCCCGATTCGCTGGCCGTGCTGCGGCGGCTGCAGGCGCTGGGCGACGCCGCGCGTTGCCTGCTGGGCAACCACGACCTGAGCCTGCTGGCGCTGGCGCACGGCCTGCGCGCGCCGCACAAGGGCGACACGCTGCAAGCCGTGCTGACCGCGCCCGACCGCGCGCCCCTGCTCGACTGGCTGCGGCATCGCCACCTGGCGCTGCTGGAGCACGGCGTGCTGATGGTGCATGCCGGCGTGCTGCCGCAATGGGATGCCGAGCGCACCCTGGCACTGGCGGCCGAGGTCGAACACGTGCTGCGCGGGCCGGGCTCGCGCGGCTTCCTCGAGCACCTCTATGGCAACGAGCCCGCCGCCTGGGATGAAGGCCTTGTCGGCGCCGACCGCCTGCGCGTTGTGGTGAACGCACTCACGCGGCTGCGCTTTTGCACGGCGACCGGCGAGATGGACTTCGCGCTCAAGGAATCGGCCACGCAAGCACCCGAAGGGCTGATGCCATGGTTCGAGGTACCGGGCCGCCGCACGGCCGACGTGACGGTGGCGTTCGGCCACTGGTCCACGCTGGGCCTGGTGTCCCGGCCCGACGTGCTGGCACTGGACACGGGCTGCGTCTGGGGTGGATGTCTTTCAGCCGCGCGGCTGGGGCCGACGCCGGCAGAGCGCGAGATCGTCAGCGTCGAATGCGAGCAGGCGCAAGTGCCGGGCGGCACCTGAGCGGCCGGCCTCACTGCGGCTGCTGCGCCTTGAAAAGAGCCGCCACCTTGCGACGGGTCTTGATATTGGCCGAGATGCCGCGCGCGGGCGTGGCCGGGCGGCCAGCGGTTTCCCAGGCAGGCTTGCTGGCTTCGCCATCGGCTGGCGCGGCAGCCTCGTAGGGCTGATCGAAGAACGGATCGCGCGGCGCGGCAGCCGGGCGCGGTGCGCGGCGCTCGCGGAAGCCGTCATCGGATTCGCGGCGCGCCTCGCGCGGCGCATCGTCGCCTTCGCGCCAGGCACGGCGACCGTCGTTGAAGCGGCCGCGCGGGCGGTCGTCCTCGAACTCCAGCGGCTCGATCTCGATCTTCTTCTTGATGAGCTTTTCGATGTCGGCGACCAGGCGCGCATCGTTGCCGCCGCCAGCAAAGCTCACGGCCAGGCCGGAGGCGCCCGCACGGCCGGTGCGGCCGATGCGGTGCACATAGTCTTCAGCGTTGAACGGAATGTCGAAGTTGAAGACGGCGGGCACGTCCTTGATGTCGAGACCGCGGGCAGCCACGTCGGTACACACCAGCAGTTCCACTTCGCCGCGCTTGAAGGCGTCGAGCGACTTCAGGCGCTCGTCCTGGCTCTTGTCGCCATGGAGCGCGCTGGTCTTGAGGCCGTCCCGCTCCAGCGAGCGGGCCAGCCGCGCGCAACCGAGCTTGCTGTTGACGAACACGAAGGCCTGCGTGATGCCGCGCTGGCGCACGATCTGGCGCAGCGCGCGGCGCTTGTCGTCGCCATCGACGGCGAAGAAGCGCTGCTCCACCGTGGAAGCGGTTTCGTTGGGGCGCGCCACCTCGATGGTGATCGGGTCGTTGAGGTAGCTGCCGGCCAGGCGCTTGATCTCTGGCGAGAACGTGGCGCTGAACAGCAGCGTGGTGCGGCTCTTGGGCAGGTAGCTCAGGATGCGCTGCAGGTCGGGCAGGAAGCCGATGTCGAGCATGCGGTCGGCTTCGTCGAGCACCACGTACTCCACCTGGTTGAGCACGGCGTTCTTGGCCTCGATGTGGTCGAGCAGGCGGCCGGGCGTGGCCACCAGTACCTCGACACCCTTTTTGAGCTCGGCCGTCTGCGGCTTCATGTCCATGCCACCGAACACGACGGCGCTGCGCAGCTGCGTGTATTTGGCGTAGAGCTTGATCTGCTGGGCCACCTGGTCCGCCAGCTCGCGCGTGGGCAGCAGGACCAGGGCGCGCACCGGATGGCGGGCGGGAGAGGTGGAGCTGTTTTCGTGCTTGAGCAGGCGCTGCAGCAGCGGCAGCGAAAAGGCCGCCGTCTTGCCGGTGCCGGTCTGCGCGGCCCCCATCACGTCCTTGCCGGTCAGCACCACCGGAATGGCCTGCGCCTGGATCGGCGTCATGTTCTCGTAGCCCATTTCGGCCACGGCGCGTGCCAGCGGCTCGGCCAGCGAAAGGTTGGAGAAGGAAGAGGTCATGAACCCGGTATTGTCGCACCGGGCCGGGAACACCCTGCCGGGGCCGCAGTTTCAGGCCCGCGGGTGCTCACAGGCTCCGGGCATTGAAGGTGTCGCAGGCCTGGATGCTGCCCGTGCGCAGCCCGGTGGCGAACCAGCGCTGCCGCTGGGCGCTGGTGCCGTGCGTGAAGCTCTCCGGCACCACGGCGCGGCCGGCCGAGCGCTGCAGCGCATCGTCACCGATCTTCGCGGCGGCGTTCATCGCCGCCTCCACGTCGCCCTGCTCCAGGATCTGGCGCGCTCCCTGGGCGTCGTGCGCCCACACGCCCGCAAAGCAGTCGGCCTGCAATTCCAGCCGCACGCTGGCAGCATTGACGTCGGCCTCGGACGCCCGGCCCCGCAACCGCTGCACCTGCCCGGAAATGCCCAGCAGGTTCTGCACGTGGTGCCCCACTTCGTGCGCGATGACGTAGGCCTGGGCGAACTCGCCTGGCGCGCCCAGCTCGTTGCGCAGCGTTACGTAGAAACCGAGGTCGATGTAGACCTTGTGGTCGGCCGGGCAGTAGAACGGTCCCATCGCCGCCTGGCCCTGCCCGCAGGCCGTGGACGTCGCCCCGCGGAACAGTACCAGCGTGGGCTCGCGGTAGCTGCCGCCAGAGGCATTGAACTTGGCACGCCACACATCCTCGGTGTCGGCCAGCACGGTGGAGACGAATGCCGCGAGCCGGTCGTCGGCCGGCGGGGCGCTGCGGGTCTGCTCTGCCACCGGCGCGCCGCCTCCGCTCAGGGCGCCGAGCAGCGTCAGCGGGTTGATGCCGAACAGCCAGCCCACCACCAGCGCCACCACCACGGTGCCCAGGCTCAGACCGCGGCCACCCACGGGCAGGCCGCCAAATCCGCCGCCGCCCTGGCTGCGGCGGTCTTCCACGTTTTCCGACTGGCGATTGCCTTCCCACTTCATGCGCGGCCCCTTGCTACATTTGCACGATGCTAACCGCCCCCGTCGTGCTGCTGACAGGCTTCGAGCCCTTCGGCGGAGAAACCGCCAATGCCAGCGAGCGGGCTGTCCAGGCACTTCACGGCGCGGCCTTGGCGGACCACCGCGTGGTGGGCGCGCTGCTGCCGGTGACGTTTGGCGACGCGGTGGGGGCACTTGAGAGGCTGATCCACCGGTATCGTCCGGCGCTGGTGGTCGCCACGGGGCAGGCGGGAGGGCGGGCGGCGCTGTCGCTGGAGCGCGTCGCCATCAATGTGGACGACGCGCGGATCGCGGACAACGCAGGCCGCCAGCCCATCGATCACCCGGTCGTGGCGGGCGGACCCGCCGCGTACTTCTCGACCCTGCCGATCAAGGCAATGCACGCAGGGCTGATCCGCAAAGGCTTCGCAGCCGAGGTGTCCCAGACCGCTGGCACATTCGTCTGCAATCACGCGTTCTACGGGCTGATGCACCTGCTGGCGACCGATCCCACGCTGGCAGGCGTGCGGGGTGGGTTCATCCACTTGCCGTGGTTGCCGGCGCAGGGGCATCCTTCACTGCCGCTTGAGTCAACCGTCGGCGGCCTGGCCCTGGCCATCCGGACGGCACTGGAACACGTCGGCCCTGATCTGCAGATGGGGGCCGGCGCGACACACTGATTGCGCCAACCCGCCTCAGCGCAGCGACACCGGCAGCACCTCGCCCGACACCTGACCGTTCACCGGCGGAGGGCTGTCCCAGGTGACCAGCGGGGATGCCGGAACTTCGCCGCGCGCGATCTGGCGGCAACGATCGCCCGCCGGACCCGTCATCGCGCTGCAGCGCCACAGTTCGGCGCGCAGCGCGGCCTCTTCCATGTTGCGGAGCTGGCCACGCTCGACTTGGCCCGAGACCACTGCCACGAAGGCGAACAGCAGCACCAGGCACGCGGCCAGGCCGCCAGCCAGCAGGTAGCCAGGGTTCTGCAGCCCATCGATGGCGCTGGAAATACGGTGTTCGAGCCGGTCGATCCACATCGGCCGCAGGAACGGGTCGTTGTACGACGATGGCGGGGCTTCGCTGCGGACCACGTGGTCGTCTCCAGGGCGCGACGCCAGCAGCGAGTCGTCAGTCATGGGAATGGCGGTATTCATCGCGCGATCTCCGGTCAACCCGATGCATTCAGTGCATCGACGGTGCGTCGAAGAACCCGAACAGCTGCACCGCCAGCTCGCGCAGCCGCTCGTCGCCGCTGCTGTGGGCCACCGCCAGCCGGTCGCGAGCGTAGCTCGCATCGCCCAGCATCATGTCGCTGTTGACGCAATGGCCTTGTGCGGCCATTTGCAGGGTGAAAGCCCGCAGCAGTTCGCAGGGCCAGTAGTGGCCCTGGTTGTCGGCCGGGCGCCACAGCGGCACCTGGACCTCCGGCACCTGATTGAGACCTGCCGGCAGCATGGCTGCGGCGTCGGCCAGCGAGGCCTGGGACGGAGCGATGGATGGCAGCATGACGATCTCCTGAGGCGCGGGGCGCACGGTTGTTGTCGATGGAGAGATCGTAGGAAATCGTTGTGACAGGCGCGCGCGGCATGTGCCGGATGATCGCGTAGGACGCTGCCGCGCGCCCCTGGCGGCGCGTGCTGGCAACGCCGATTCCCAAGAAAAACGCGCGAATCCGTGAGGATGTCGCGCGAAAGGGCCATGGGCCCGGAGGGAGACGGAGAGACTGTCGACGGGAAATCAGCTCGGTAGGGGCGTCCGGCTCAGTTGAACGAGCCCACGGGCACCATCACACTGACGGTGCCGTTGCCGGGGGTGGTGTCGCCGACCGCGCCCGCCGAAGGCAGCAAAGACGTGGCGGCTCGATCCCTCGCGCCGGAAGGCAGCGCCGACGGCAAGGCTTCACTTTCGGCGGTGCGAGACGCGATCTCGCCCAGCGCGAACATCAGCGCCAGCACCACCGAAGACGACAGCACCACCAGCAAGGTGCCGGCGGACATGTCGGTGAACAGGGACTTGAACCAGATCAGCATGGGGGCCTCGTTCGAAGATGGCCCAATGCTATGCAGCACGCGTGCCGCGTCCTGAGGATGGGGGCTGAACCGCGTGTAGGACAACGACGACAAACACCTGACGCGCGGTCCGGTCCTGCCGGCCTGCAGATCAGCCGCCCAGGCGCACCCTGTCCCGCAATTCCCCGGGCGTGATCGGGCGGAAATGCGCAGCGAACAATTCGCCCAGCTGCATCACCGTGAGGCCGAGCTCGCTCACCGACGCACGGCCGATCTCCGAGCGCGAGAGTTCGCGCAGATGCTCGAAGAAGGCGCCGATCTGACGCTGCTGGAGCGCACGTATGCGTGCCTGGGCGATTGGCGGCTTGCCTTGCTCGCCCAGCCACTGGTTCCAGGTGTCGTAGTAGTCGTGCAGCGTGAACAGGGTGGACGGAAAGTCGAACAGTTCCCGCGCTGCTTCGCCATCGCGCGCACTCAGCGACGACAGCACGAGGATCGAGCGCTTGAGCGGCACGCCCAGGCTCCCCTGATAGGCGCTGTCGGTACTGAGGGTGTCGGTGCGCGACCGGATCTGCGGCCAGGTCTCGCGTGCGAAGCGCTCGAGGTCGTCGACGTCGGTGGGCTGGATCACCTGCAGCGTCTGGCCTTCGGCGCGGGCGATCAGCAATGCCGGCACCAGGAAGTTGCTGAAGTAGCCGTAGGCCAGCGCGCGGCCGATGTCGTAGTGCTGCGAGCCGTCGAGCTTGCCTTCGATCTGCCGCTCTTTCAGGTGGATGGCCACGGCCAGCGCGATGAACAGCGTGATGAGGGTGCGGAACGCATCACTGGCCAGCGCGCGCTGCCATGTCACGGGCAGCACGCACAGGGGCTCGCCCAGTACGCAGGCGCCCTCGCCCAGGCCCGCCACCACCATGCCGAACAGGCAGGCGATCACCAGGAGCACGGTGGCCCCGCGCGTGAGCCAGGTGTATTCGTTCCAGAGTTCCTGCGCGGCGTCGCGAAGCCGCTCCCAGCGGCCCATGGCCGGATGCGCCGGCACCGCCGGCTCGGTGGGCAGCGGCGGCGCGCTCATGGCTGCATCAGGCCTTGGGCAGCGTGACGCCGTGCTGGCCCTGGTACTTGCCGCCCCGGTCCTTGTAGCTGACCTCGCAGACCTCGTCGCTCTCGAAGAACAGCACCTGCGCGCAGCCTTCGCCCGCATAGATCTTGGCAGGCAAGGGTGTGGTGTTGCTGAATTCCAGCGTCACGTAGCCTTCCCACTCGGGCTCGAACGGCGTCACGTTGACGATGATGCCGCAGCGCGCGTAGGTGCTCTTGCCCAGGCAGATGGTGAGCACATTGCGCGGGATGCGGAAGTACTCCACCGTGCGCGCCAGCGCGAAGCTGTTGGGCGGGATGATGCAGCTGTCGTCATGGAAATCGACGAAGCTCTTCTCGTCGAAGTTCTTCGGATCCACCACGGTGCTGTGGATGTTGGTGAAGACCTTGAACTCGGGCGCGCAGCGGATGTCGTAGCCGTAGCTGCTGGTGCCGTAGCTGATGATCTTGCGGCCAGCGCTTTCGCGGATCTGGCCGGGCTCGAACGGCTCGATCATGCCGTGCTGCTCCGCCATGCGGCGGATCCACTTGTCGCTCTTGATGGTCATTGCGGGAATCCCTCGGAATGGGGCCGATTGTAGGAGGCCGGGTCACCGTACACTCGCTGCCCATGCCGTGGCACGCCAGTCTCCAGCTCGATTACCGCACCCAGGCCCCGGCCTCTGCCTCGTCCGGCAGACGCACCGTCGCGCACTTCCTGCATGACGGACCGCTGCGCATCCTGCAGAGCCTCTACCCCGAAGGCGACGGCATCTGCCACAACGTGCTGGTGCATCCGCCGGGCGGCCTGGTGGGCGGCGACACGCTGGACATCCGCCTGGCTGTGGCCGGCGGCGCCCACGGACTCGTCACCACGCCCGGCGCTTCCCGCTTCTACCGCTCCGAGGGCGAGATCGCCCTGCAACGCACCCGCGCCCGCATCGCGGACGGCGGGCGGCTCGAATGGCTGCCGCTGGAAGCGCTGGCCTACAGCGGCTGCCTGGCGCGCAACGAGGCGGTGTTCGATCTCGCGCCGGGCGGCGAACTGATCGGTTGGGATGTCACCGCACTCGGCCTGCCCCATGCGGGAGAGCCCTTCGTCGCGGGCGAGTTCCACCAGCAACTGGAGATTCCCGGCGCGTGGCTGGAGCGCGCGCGCATCGCCGCCGACGACACGCGCCTGCTCGATGGCCCGCTGGGCCTCGCCAGCCATCGCTGCATCGGCACGCTGTTCTTCGCCACTGGCACGGCGATCACGCGCGAACGGCGCGAGCGCGCGCTGGATGCAGCGCGTGCCGTGATCGAAGCCCATGCGCTGGCGCAGGACGCCGGCGCCACGGCGCCGCACGACCGCGTGGTGGTGGTGCGCGTGATCGCCCCCATCGTCGAGCCGGCAATGGACCTGCTGCGCCGCGTGCGCGGAGCCTGGCGCGATGCGCTGTGGCAATTGCCGGCCACGGCGCCGCGCATCTGGGCGATGTAGTCGGGCGCGGGCGGTCCTGCGGCTGACTCAGTCTCTGGACTTGCGCAATGCGCCCCAGCCGGCGATCCCGGTGAAACTGATCACGACCGCCACCACGATCCAGAAGCCGTGCGGGTTGTCGCCCCAAGGCACGCCGCCCACGTTCATGCCGAACAGGCCGGCCAGGATATTGATGGGCAGCGCCAGCACCGTCACCACGGTCAGCACGAACAGGCTGCGGTTGTTGTCATCGTTGACGCTGGCGGCGATCTCTTCCTGCAGCAGCTTGATGCGCTCCTGCAGCGCCGCCATGTCGCGCAGCGCCACGGAAAATTCCTCGGTGGACTGGCGCAGGTCCTCGACGTCAGCCTCGGCCATCCACTCGTCCGGATGCTGCAGCAGGCGGAACAGCGCGGCCGGCTCGGGCGCCAGCAGGCGCTGCAGGCGCACCAGCAGCCGGCGCAGCGCGCCCAGGCTGGCGCGCTTGTGGCGGCGCTGGCCGGCCAGCAGATCGTCCTCGATGTCGTCCACGCGCGCGGTCACGCCGCGCACGATATCCACCAGCACGTCGGCCTGCGCGCGCAGGAGGCGCTCCAGCAACTCGACGCCCGAGCGCAGCGCGAGGCCGCCCTGCACCTGCAGGCGCAGCCGGTCGATGGACCGCAGCGGCCTGCGCCGCGCCGTCACCACCAGCCGCGGCGTCACACCCACGCACAGGGTGGCGATGTCGGTGGCTTCGAAGCCGAAGTCGAACTGCGCATCGTTGATCACGGCCACCAGCGCGTCGTCGGCGCGTTCGATGCGGGTGGAAGGCGCGGCCGTGGTCAGCGCCTCGTGGAACTCCTCGGGCAAGCCGGCATGGCGCTGCAGCCAGCGCGGCGCGGCGGCATGGGCCAGGTTGAAGTGCAGCCACAGGAAGGCCGCCTCAGGTGGGTGCCGCGCGCCATCCGCGAGCCAGGCCTGCGCGGCGTCCGCGTCGATCTCGCGCGGCGCCTGGTCGGCCGCGAACACGAAGCCGCAGATCAGCCCCGACTCGCCGCCGCCGTAGTTATTGCGCGTGAGGCTGTCCAGCGACTGGATCGCCATGGCTGTCATCCCCCACTGCTGTCCGCGCGGCGCGTCAGTAGCGCTCGGGCACGATCAGCGCGGCCGGCACCGGGTGGCGGATGTAGTCGGCGTTGCGCACGCGCGCGGGCAGCACCACGGCGTCGCGTGGCACGTCCTTGTAGGGCAACTGCTCCAGCAGGTGGGCGATGCAGTTCAGGCGCGCCTTCTTCTTGTCCACCGCCTGCACCACCCACCACGGCGCCTCGGCGATGTGGGTGCGCTCCAGCATGGTTTCCTTGGCGCGGGTGTAGTCCTCCCAGCGCACGCGCGACTGCAGGTCCATCGGGCTGAGCTTCCACTGCTTGAGCGGATCGTGGATGCGGCCGAGGAAGCGCAGGTGCTGCTCTTCGTCGGTGATGGAGAACCAGTACTTGATGACCTTGATGCCCGAGCGCACCAGCATGCGCTCGAATTCGGGCACGCTGCGGAAGAACTCCTCGTATTCCTCGTCGGTGCAGAAACCCATGACGTGTTCGACGCCGGCGCGGTTGTACCAGCTGCGGTCGAACAACACCATCTCGCCCGCCGCCGGCAGGTGCGAGACGTAGCGCTGGAAGTACCACTGGGTGCGCTCGCGGTCGTTGGGCGCCGGCAGGGCCACGACGCGCGCCACGCGCGGGTTCAGGCGCTGGGTGATGCGCTTGATGACGCCGCCCTTGCCGGCCGCATCGCGGCCTTCGAAGATGACGACCACTTTCTGCTTCGTGTGTGCGATCCAGTCCTGCAGCTTGACCAGCTCGGTCTGCAGTCGGAACAGCTCGCGGAAGTAGTGCCGGCGCGCCTCGCGATCGGCGTCGCCCGCCGCCGTGCCCTGCTGTCGGGCAACGGCATCCACGATGCGGTCTTCGAGTTCCATCTCGAGTTCCTCGTCGTAGCCATCCAGCATGTCCTGGTAGATGCGGGCGAGGGTTTCGGAATCGGGCGGCAGGCGTTCGGACATGGCGTCGTACGGGGGCGCCGGGCGCCCGCGTTGGAATGGGGGACACGACACGATGCCAGCGCCCGGCGACAGTTTGGTGACAACGATGCGACAGCGCACATCTGTCACGGTTGCGTCACACACACCCGCGCCGCCGGGGCGGCTGCGACAATCGCTCCATGCTCCCCGTCCTCGCCATCTGCATCGGCGCCAGCCTCGGCGCGCTCTCGCGCTGGGGCCTGGGCCTGTGGCTCAGCCAGCCGGCCAGCCTCATACCCTGGGGCACGCTGGCGGCCAACCTGATCGGCGGCTACCTGGTGGGGGTGGCGGTGGGCGCCTTGCAGCTGATGCCCCAGCTCGATCCGGTCTGGCGGCTCGCGCTGGTCACGGGCTTTCTCGGTGGGCTAACCACCTTCTCCAGCTTCTCGGCCGAAGTGGTGGGCTTGCTGATGCAGGGCCGGCTGGGTCTCGCCCTGGGGACGGCGATGCTGCACCTGGCGGGCTCGCTGGTGCTCACCTGGCTCGGGCTGCGCACCGTCCAGGCGCTGGCCTGACAGCCACGCCGACAGGGCCGCCACCGGCGGTTTCTGGGGGTTTTTCGGGCGTCGGGTCAGGGGCGCGCCCCTAAAATCGTCCGCGCATGCCACTCATCACCCTCGTCCTCCTCCCCTTCATCGCGAGCGTCATCGCCGCTCTTTTGCCGGCCAACGCGCGCAACAGCGAATCGACGCTGGCGGGAGTGACGGCCCTGGTGTGCGCGATCCAGGCGGCGATGCTGTTCCCCGAGGTGGCTGCGGGCGGCGTGCTGCGCCAGGAGATCGAGTGGCTGCCGGCGCTGGGGCTGAACCTCGTCTTCCGCATGGACGGTTTCGCCTGGATGTTCTCGATGCTGGTGCTGGGCATCGGCGCGCTGGTGGTGCTGTATGCGCGCTACTACATGTCGCCCTCCGACCCGGTGCCGCGCTTCTTCGCTTTCTTCCTGGCGTTCATGGGCGCCATGATGGGCGTGGTGCTGTCGGGCAACCTGGTGCAGATCGCGCTGTTCTGGGAGCTGACGAGCCTGTTCTCGTTCCTACTGATCGGCTACTGGCACCACCGCAAGGACGCCCGACGCGGCGCGCGCATGGCCCTCACCATCACCGGCGCGGGCGGGCTGTGCCTGCTGGCGGGCGTGCTGGTGCTGGGATCCATCGTCGGCAGCTACGACCTGGACATCGTGCTGGCCAGCGGCGACATGGTGCGCAGCCATCCGCTCTACACCGTGGCACTGGTGCTGATCCTTCTGGGCGCCCTCACCAAGAGCGCCCAGTTCCCGTTCCACTTCTGGCTGCCCAATGCGATGGCCGCGCCCACGCCGGTGTCGGCCTACCTGCATTCGGCCACCATGGTGAAGGCCGGCGTGTTCCTGATGGCGCGGCTGTGGCCGGTGCTCTCGGGCACGCCAGAGTGGTTCTGGATCGTCAGCCTGGCGGGCGTGTGCACCCTGCTTCTGGGCGGCTATGCGGCGATGTTCCAGAACGACCTCAAGGGCCTGCTGGCGTATTCGACCATCTCTCACCTCGGCCTGATCACGCTGTTGCTGGGCCTGAACAGCCCGCTCGCGGCCGTGGCGGCGGTGTTCCACATCATGAACCACGCGACCTTCAAGGCGTCGCTCTTCATGGCGGCCGGCATCATCGACCACGAAAGCGGCACGCGGGACATCCGGCGGTTATCAGGCTTGTTCCGGCTGATGCCCGTCACGGGCACCCTGGCCATGGTGGCGGCGGCATCGATGGCCGGCGTGCCGCTGCTCAACGGCTTCCTCTCCAAGGAAATGTTCTTCGCCGAGACGGTCTACATCACCGCCACGCCGCTGGTGAACCTGGCCCTGCCCATGGCGGCCACGGTGGCGGGCGTATTCAGCGTGGCGTATTCGCTGCGCTTCACGGTGGACGTGTTCTTCGGCCCGCAGGCCACCGACCTGCCGCGCACGCCGCACGAGCCGCCCCACTGGATGCGCGTTCCGGTGGAGCTGCTGGTGGCCGCGTGCCTGGTGGTAGGCATGCTGCCGGCGGTATCGGTGGGCATCTTCCTCGATGCCGCCTCGCGCCCTGTGGTGGGGGGCGACCTGCCCATCTACAGCCTGGCCATCTGGCACGGCTTCAACGAGCCGCTGGTGATGAGTCTCATCGCCATGGGCGGCGGCATCGCGCTCTACCTGCTGCTGCGCGGGCAGCGCAACCTGGGCCGCATGGAAGACGCGCCGCTGGTCAGCCGCCTGAGCGGCCAGCGCAGCTTCGACCGCCTGCTGGCCTGGCTGGCGCTGGCGGGCCGCTTCGGCCGCAAGCACCTGGGCACCAAGCGGCTGCAGATGCAGTTGCTGCTGATGGTGGTGGTCACGCTCATTGCCGCGGCGGCCTCGCTGTGGTCCACAGGCGTGAGCACGGGCACGCGCGCGCGGCTGCCGCTGTCGCCGGTGTTCGCGCTGCTGTGGGTGATCGGCTGCACCTGCGCGCTGGCCGCTGCCTGGCAGGCCAAATACCACCGGCTGGCGGCACTGGTGCTGGCCGGCGGCGCGGGGCTGGTGGTGTGTCTCACGTTCATGTGGTTCTCGGCGCCCGACCTGGCGCTCACCCAGCTGGTGGTGGAAGTGGTGACCACGGTACTGATCCTGCTGGGCCTGCGCTGGCTGCCGCGTCGCCGCGAGATGGGCGAATTCACGGCCTTCACCCGCGTGCGCGCCCAGGCCCGCCGCGCGCGCGATCTCGCCATCGCCGCAGCCGCCGGCATCGGCATGTCGCTGCTGGCGTGGTCGATGTCCACGCGCGAATTCCCGCAGAGCATCTCGCCGTTCTTCCTGGAGAAGGCGCTCTCCGAAGGCGGCGGCACCAACGTGGTCAACGTGATGCTGGTGGACTTCCGCGGCTTCGACACCTTCGGCGAGATCGTGGTGCTGGGGATCGTGGGCCTGACCGTGTATGCGCTGCTGCGGCGCTTCCGCCCCGCGCGCGAAACCATGGCGCTGCCGCCGCAGCAGCGCATGGTGCCGCGCGACCTGGAAACCGACCTGGTCAACCCGCGCAATGCCGCCGACACCGCCATCGGCTACCTGATGGTGCCGGCGGTGCTGGTGCGCCTGCTGCTGCCGCTGGCGGCAATGGTGTCGTTCTACCTGTTCATGCGCGGCCACAACCAGCCGGGTGGCGGCTTCGTCGCGGGGCTGGTGATGTCGGTGGCGCTGCTGCTGCAGTACATCGTCTCGGGCACCGAATGGGTGGAAGCCCACCTGCGGCTGCACCCGCGCCGCCTGATCGCCTTCGGCATGCTGTCGGCCCTGGCCACCGGCCTGGGCGCGCTGGTGGTGGGCTACCCGTTCCTCACCTCGCACACCGCCCACCTGCACCTGCCGGTGCTGGGCGACATGCACGTGGCCAGCGCCATGTTCTTCGACATCGGCGTGTTCACGCTGGTGCTGGGCTCCACCCTGCTGATCCTCACCGCCATCGCCCACCAGTCGGTGCGCAGCCACCGCTATCAGGAATCCATGGACGAAGACGCCTTGCGTGAACAGGACGAAGCCGACGCACTCGCCCTCGCGGCCGCCCGGGCCAACGCGAAAGGAGGCGTGTGATGGAGTTCGTGCTCTCTATCGCCATCGGCGTGCTTACCGCCTCGGGCGTCTGGCTGCTTCTGCGTCCTCGCACCTTCCAGGTCATCATGGGCTTGGCGCTGCTGTCGTACGCGGTCAACCTGTTCATCTTCAGCATGGGGCGGCTGTCGATCGACAGCGAGCCCGTGCTCGCGCCCGGCGTGGCGCCCACGCTGCTCAACTACGACGACCCGATGCCGCAGGCGCTGGTGCTCACCGCCATCGTGATTGGCTTCGCCATGACGGCGCTGTTCCTCGTCGTGCTGCTGGCCTCGCGCGGCCTCTCGGGCAATGACCACGTGGACGGCGCGGAGGGCGGGCAATGAGCGGCCAGCCTTCCTTTTTCGCGGGGCTCTCGCAGCACCTGATCCTGGCGCCGTTCCTGCTGCCGATGTTCACGGCGGCACTGATGCTGCTGCTCGACGAGAAGCAGCGTCGCCTCAAGGCCGTGATGAACTCCGTCTCGGCTGCGATGTGCCTGATGGCGGCGGTGGTGCTGCTGCAGCGCACCGGCGGCCCGGACGGCGCCGGCGCCACCAGTGTCTACCTGGCGGCCAACTGGGCCGCGCCCTTCGGCATCACGCTGGTGGCCGATCGCCTCTCGACGCTGATGCTGGTGCTCGGCGGCGTGCTGGGCCTGGCCTCGGCCATGTTCTCGGCCGCGCGCTGGGACAAGGCCGGCGTGCACTTCCACCCGCTTTTCCAGCTGCAGCTGATGGGCCTGAACGGCGCCTTCCTCACGGGCGACCTGTTCAACCTGTTCGTGTGCTTCGAGATCATGCTGGCCGCCTCGTACGGCCTGCTGCTGCACGGCTCGGGCCGCACGCGCGTGCAGGCCGGGCTGCACTACATCGCCATCAACCTGGCGGCTTCGTCGTTGTTCCTGATCGGCGCCGCCATGCTCTACGGCGTCACCGGCACGTTGAACATGGCCGACATGGCGGCCCGCATCGCGCAGGTGGCGCCGGCCGACCGGGGCCTGCTGCACGCGGCCGCCGCCATCCTGTCGGTGGCCTTCCTGGCCAAGGCCGCCATGTGGCCGCTCAACTTCTGGCTGGTGCCGGCCTATGGCAACGCCACGGCGCCGGTGGGCGCGCTGTTCGCCATCCTCACCAAGGTGGGCATCTACACCATCGTGCGGCTGTGGACGCTGATGTTCCCCGGGACGGCGGGCGACTCGGCCTACTTCGGCGGCGACTGGCTGTTCTGGGGCGGCATCGCCACGCTCACCTTCGGCGCCATCGGCATGCTGGGCTCGCAGCGGCCCGGCTACCTGGCGGGCTTCGCCATCATCACTTCGTCGGGCACCTTGCTGGCGGCCGCCAGCTTCGGCCAGGCCGAGCTCACGGCCGGTGCGCTGTATTACCTGCTCAGCTCCACCCTCGCCGCCAGCATCTTCCTGTTGCTGACCGACGTGGTGGAGCGCTGGCGCAATGACGGCTCCACCTTCGCGCCCTACGAATCGCCCGACGACGCGCCCTTCCTGTCGGCCGATTTCTCCTCCACCGTGGGCGTGAACCTCGACGAGGAAGAAGAGGTGCTGATCGGCCGCCCGATACCCGCCGCCGCCGCCTTCCTGGGCCTGGCCTTCCTGTGCTGCGCGCTGCTGATCGCCGGCCTGCCGCCGCTGTCGGGCTTCCTGGGCAAGTTCGCCATGCTCTCGGCCGTGCTGGGCCACGAGGCGCCGGCCACCAACGGGTGGATCTTCATGGGCGCCCTGCTGGCCTCGGGCCTGGTGGCGATGATCGCGCTCTCGCGCGTGGGCATCCGCACCTTCTGGGCCACATCCCACCGCGCCGCGCCGCAGCTGCGCCTGATCGAAGGCGTGCCGCTGGCCGCCCTGGTGATCGCCTGCGTGATGCTCACCGTGCAGGCCGACACCGTGATGCGCTACACCGCCTCCACCGCGCGCGCGCTGCACGAGCCCGTGGGCTACATCACCGCCGTGCTCTCGGCCAAGCCCAGGCCGGGCCCCGCCGCCACCCCTGCCACGGAGGCCAAGCCATGATGAAGCGCCTGCTGCCCGCGCCCATTCTCTCGCTGGGCCTGCTGTTCCTGTGGCTGCTGCTGAGCCAGTCGCTGTCGCCCGGCACGCTGCTGCTGGGCGCCATCCTGGCCGTCGTGCTGCCCATCTTCGCCAAGAGCCTGCGGCCCACGCCAGTGCGTGTGCGCCGGCCTCTGGTGGCGCTGCGCCTGCTGGGGCAGGTGCTGGGCGACATGCTGCGCTCCAACCGGGCCGTGGTAATGGCGCTGCTGAGGAAGCGCGACCGCGAGATGCAGTCGGGCTTCATCGAAGTGCCGCTGGAACTGCGCGATCCCAACGCCCTCGCCGTGCTGGCCATGATCGTCTCGGCCACGCCCGGCACCGCCTGGGGCGAAATCGCGTTCGACCGCAGCCGGCTGCTGGTGCATGTGCTGGAGATGGGCGACCCCGAAGCATTTGTCGGCCACATCAAGATGCACTACGAACGCCCCCTGATGGAGATCTTCGAATGACACCGCTGCTCTACTGGGCCCTGGTCATCTGCCTGATGTGCCTGGCGCTGGCCATGGGATGCGCGCTGCTGCGCATGCTGCGCGGCCCCACCGCACAGGACCGCGTGATGGCGCTGGACTGCTTCTACATCAACGGCATGCTGATGATGCTGGCGCTGGGCGTGCTCTACCGCAACAACGTCTACTTCGAGGCCGCGCTGCTGATCGCCATCTTCGGCTTCGTCGGCTCCATGGCGATGGCCAAGTTCCTGCTGCGCGGCGAGGTGATCGAATGACCGATGCTCCGCTGCCGCTGTGGGTCGAGGCCATCGTCGCCGTGCTGGTGGTCGCCAGCGGCCTGCTGGCGCTGATGGGCTCGTTCGGCCTGGCCCGCCTGCCCACCTTCTTCGACCGCATCCATGCGCCAACGCTGGGCTCCACGCTGGGCACCTGGTGCATGACGCTGGCCACGGCCGTGTACTTCTCGTTCCAGGGCGGCATGGCCTTCGTGCACGCATTCCTGATCTCGATCTTCATCCTGCTCTCGGCGCCCATCACCACCATCTTCCTGATGCGCGCGGCGCTGTTCCGCGAACGCGCGGCGGGGCGGGACGTGCCACCCACATTGAGCAAGTAGGCTGCGCCAGGCTCAGGCCGCGAGCGCGCGATCCTTGGCGTGGCCGACTTCGATGTCGCGCGGCAGCCTCACGCCGTTCTTCACCGCCAGGATCTCGGCCATCACGCTCACCGCGATCTCGGGTGGCGTCTTGCTGCCCACGTAGATGCCGATGGGCCCGCGCAGCCGCGCGAGCGACGCTTCGGTTTCGCCGAAGTGTTCGATCATGCGCTCGCGCCGGGCGGCGTTGTTGCGGCGCGAGCCGATGGCGCCCACGTAGAAGGCATCGGTGTGCAACGCTTCCAGCAGCGCCAGATCGTCGAGCTTGGGATCGTGCGTGAGCGCCACCACGCAGCTGCGCGCGTCCGGCCGGAAGGCCTGCACCACGTCGTCGGGCATGCCGGTTTCCAGCCGCACGCCGGCCACGCGCCAGCCGCCACGGTATTCCTCGCGCGGATCGCACACCGTCACGGCGAAGCCCGAGAACAGCGCCATGGTCGAGAGGTACTCGGCCAGTTGCCCCGCGCCGATGAGGAGCATGCGGTACTCGGGCCCGAAGGTGTTGACCAGTTGCGTGCCGTCGACGGCCAGCGCGGCCGGCACCGCCGTATCGGCCTGCGTGACCTGTCCATCGGCCAGCCGCACCGCGCGCGCCACCAGGCGGCCGGCATCGAGCGCGGCGACCAGCTCCGCCAGCAGGGCGGCGTCGGGGTCGTACTCGAGCAGCAATTCCAGCGTGCCGCCGCAGGGCAGGCCGAAGCGGTGCGCTTCGTCGGCGCTGATGCCATAGCGCGTGAAGGCGGGTGCCGTGCCTGCGGGCGGCATGCCGCCCGGCGCTGCATGGCGGTGGATCAGGTCGTCTTCGATGCAGCCGCCCGAGACCGAGCCGATCACCGCCCCGTCTTCACGCAGGGCCATGATCGAGCCCACGGGCCGGGGCGACGAGCCCCAGGTGCGCACCACGGTGGCCAGCAGCGCGCGCTGGCCTGCCGCGCGCCAGTCGCGCAGCGCCCGCAACACGGTGACGTCGATGTTTTCCATGACCCCGGTTGTATCCGTTTTCAGGCTGCGGGCGTGCCTGCGGGCGTTCCGTGGCGGCGCTGCATTTCTTCGTCGAAGCGTTTGAAGAAATCGTCGGCCATCGATTTGGCCGCACCGTCGATCAGGCGCTGGCCCATCTGGGCGATCTTGCCGCCCACCTGCGCCTGCACGGTGTAGCGCAGTTCGCACCCGTCATCCTGCGGCAGCAGCTCCACGTGCGAGAGCCCCTTGCCGAAGCCGGCCACGCCGCCCTGCCCTTCGAACGACAGCGTGTAGCGCGAGGGGGGCTGCACATCGGACAGCGTGATGCGCCCGGCGAAGCGCGCCGACACCGGCCCGATCTTCACCTTGAGCCCCACCTCGTAGCTGTCGTCGCCCGCGGCTTCCATCTTCTCGCAGCCTGGCACGCAGGCCTTGAGCGTCTCGGGATCGTTGAGGGCTTCCCAGGCCTGTTGCTGCGTGACGGCGAGTTGCCGCTGGCCCTGCATTTCCATGATCGTCTCCTTCGGCGTGGATCGGGGTTCGTCTCAACGTGGGCGCAGCAGGCGCGCGATGGCATCGGCCAGCGCCTGCAGGCTCTCGATGTTGTGCACGGCCAGCATGCGGTCGGCGTGGCGGTGCAGCACGGCGGCGCCACGCGCTGCCGGCGTGTAGCCCGCGAAGCGCAGCAGCGGGTTGAGCCAGAGCAGCGGGCCACTGTGGCGGCGCAGCCAGTCCAGCCCCTCCGACAGTTCGACGGGATCGCCGGTGTCCAGCCCGTCGCTGATCAGCAGCACCAACGTGCGCCGGCCCACCAGGCGCCTTGCGTGCTCCGCGCGCAAAGTGGCGAGTGCCTCGCCCAGCCGCGTGCCGCCGGCGAAATCGTCGATGCGGGAGGCGGCGGCGGCAAGCATCGCGTCGGTGTCGCGCAGCCGGAAGGCATCGCCCAGGTCGGTCAGGCGCGTGCCGAAGGCGAACACGTCGCGGCGCCGCAAGCCGCGCGTTGCCGAATGCAGGAAGGCCAGCAGCAGGCGCGCATAGCGCTCCATCGAACCCGAAACGTCGAGCAGCACCAGCAGGGGCAAGGCCTCGGTGCGACGCGCGCGGCGCGGCAGCACGGCGGCGTCGCCGCCGGATCGCGCGGCTTCACGCAGCAGCCGGGGCCAGTGCAGCTCGCGCCCGCGGCGCGCCGGCCGGGTGCGGCGCGAGGGGTACTGCGGCAAGGGCAAGGGCACGCTGCGTGCGAGGCGCTCGACAAGATGGAATTCCTGCAGGCTCAACTGGTTGAAATCCGCCGTGCGCAAGCGCTGCGCGTCGCTGGCCGTCATGGCGGCGTCGAACTCGACGGGCGTGTCGTCCTGGCGCGGCCGGGCGCGCTCGGCGGATGGGCGTGGCGCCAGCGCCTCGCGCACACGGGGGCGCCTGTCTGCGGGCGCCTGGCCCCGCGTGGTGGGCAGCATCTGTGCGAGCAGCTTGTGCGCCACCTGCGGATCGCGGAACCAGGCATCGAACATGTCGCGGTAGATGGCGAGATCGCGTTCGCTGGCGACCAGCACCGCCTCCAGCGCGGCGCGCAGGTCGTCCTTCGCCGCCACGCCCACGGCCAGGGCGGCCTGCTGGGCCAGTGCGATGCGGCTGCTGTCCACCGGCAGGCCGGCACGGCGCAGGGCGCGGCCGAAGCCCGCGAGGTTGTCCGCGAACTTGCCGCTGCGGGCGTCGCCGAGCAACTGCACGCGCGCGGGCGGCGGCGTTCCCTCCGCGGACGTCATGCCGCCTCCGGCGCCAGCAGTTGGGCGGCCAGATCGGTGGTGAGCGCGGCCACGTCTTCGCGCTGCTTGAACAGGATGCCCGCTGTGTCCGCCACCACTTCCGGATCGAGCGCCAGCGTATCCAGCGCCACCAGCGCGCGCGCCCACTCCACGCTCTCGGCAATGCCGGGCGGACGATGGAAACCGCTGGAGAACGGCGCGGCGCGCAGGCGCGATACGAAGGTGGCCACCTGCTGCGCCAGCGCATCGGCGGCTTCGGGGACCTGGGCGCGGACGATGGCGAGCTCGCGGTCGCGCTCCGGGTAGTCCAGCCAGTGGTAGAGGCAGCGGCGCCGTACGGCGTCATGCAGGTCGCGCGTGCGGTTGCTGGTGAGCAGCGTGACGGGCGGGTGCACGGCGCGCTGCGGACCCAGCTCGGGAATGCTGATCTGGTATTCACCCAGGTATTCGAGCAGGAAGGCCTCGAACGGCTCGTCGGCGCGATCGACCTCGTCGATCAGCAACACGGCGCCCGGTGCCGGCGCGCGCAGGGCCTGCAGCAGCGGACGCTCCACGAGGAAACGCTCACCATGCACTTCCCTCTCCAGCCGCAGCGCATCGGCCGCCTCGAACGCGCCCGAGCGGCCCGCCGTCTCGATGGCTTTCATGTGGAGCAACTGCGCGGCGTGGTTCCATTCATAGAGCGCATCGCGCTGCTCCAGCCCGTCATAGCACTGCAGGCGCACCACAGGCCGGCCGAGCGCGGCGGCCAGCGCCTGCGCAAGTGCGGTCTTGCCCACTCCGGGCTCCCCCTCCAGCAGCAGGGGGCGACCCAGGCGCAGCGAGAGGAACACGGCCGTGGCCAGGCGCCTCTCGCAGAGGTAGCCCTCGGCAGCCAGCGCCGCCATCACGGCGTCGATGGAGCCGGGCGCACCGGCGATGGCGGGCTCAGCGGTCAAGGATCTTTGCCACCGCGCGCTGGGTCTGCACGCTGATGAGGTTGGCCCGGTAGGCGGCGCTCGCATGCAGGTCGCCCGACAGCTGCGACGCGTCGATCTTCACCGAGGCTGCCGCCTCGGGCGTGAAGCTGTTGCCCAGCGCCTGCTCCAGCCCCGCATGGCGGAACACGCCGTTGCCGCCGCCCGTCACCGCCACACGCACGCCGCCGTCCTTCATCTGCGCGACGAACACACCGATGAGCGCGAAGCGCGAGGCCGGCTGGCGGAATTTCATGTACGCCGCCCGCCTGGGCACGGGGAAGCGGATCGCAGTGATCAGCTCGCCCTCGCCCAGCGCGGTGGCGAAAAGACCCTGGAAGAAATCGTCGGCCGCGATTTCGCGCTGCGTGGTGATCACCGTGGCGCCCAGCGCGAGCACGGCGCTCGGGTAGCACGCGGCCGGATCGTTGTTGGCCACCGAACCGCCCAGCGTGCCCATGGCGCGCACCTGCCGGTCGCCGATGTGGCCGGCCAGATCGGCCAGCGCCGGGATGGCACCCGACACGTCGTGGCTGGCAGCCACGTCGGCATGGCGCGTCATGGCGCCGATGACGAGCGCGTCGCCCTCGCGCCGGATGCCCGTCAGCTCGGCGATGCCCCCCAGGTCGACCAGCGTCTCGGCGCTGGCCAGGCGCAGCTTCATCGAGGCCAGCAGCGTCTGCCCGCCGGCCAGCGCCCGCGCGCCGGCCTTCGCGAGATCGGTGGCAGCGCGCGTGGTGGCGGGCCGCTCGAAGGTGAATGCGTACATGTGTCGTCTCCTTCGTGTGGGGTTCAGCCGCGCGCGGCCTGGATGGCGCCCCACACCCGGGCGGGCGAGGCAGGCATGTCGAACTCTTTCACACCCAGCGGCGCCAGCGCATCGAGCACGGCGTTGATGACCGCAGGCGGCGAACCGATGGCCCCCGCCTCGCCGCAGCCCTTGGTGCCCAGCGGGTTGTGGGTGCAGGGCGTGCAGACGGTGCCCAACCGGAACTCGGGCAGGTCGTCGGCGCGTGGCATGGCGTAGTCCATGAAGCTGCCGGTGAGCAACTGGCCGGTCTCGCGGTCGTACACGCAGTCTTCCAGCAGCGCCTGGCCGATGCCCTGGGCGAGCCCGCCATGCACCTGGCCCTCGACGATCATCGGATTGATGATGGTGCCGAAGTCGTCCACGGCGGTGAAGCGGTCCACGCGCACCACGCCGGTGGCCGGGTCCACCTCCACTTCGCAGACGTAGGTGCCGGCCGGGAAGGTGAAGTTGGTCGGATCGTAGAACGCCGTCTCGTTGAGTCCGGGCTCCAGCTTGTCGAGCGGATAGTTGTGCGGCACGTAGGCGGTGAGCGCCACCTGCGCGAACGGAATCTTCTTGTCCGTTCCCTTGACTACGAACTCGCCGCCGGTGAAGTCGATGTCGGCGTCGCTGGCCTCCATCAGATGGGCGGCGATCTTCTTGGCCTTGGCTTCGATCTTGTCGAGCGCCTTCATGATGGCCGCGCCGCCCACGCTGATGGAACGCGAGCCGTAGGTGCCCATCCCGAAGGGCACGCGGCCGGTGTCGCCGTGCACCACGTCCACGTTCTCCACCGGAATGCCCAGCCGGCTGGCCACCACCTGGGCGAAAGTGGTCTCGTGGCCCTGGCCATGGCTGTGCGAGCCGGTGAACACCGTCACGCTGCCGGTGGGATGCACGCGCACCTCGCCGCATTCGAACAGGCCCGCACGCGCGCCCAGCGCGCCCGCGATGTTGGACGGCGCGATGCCGCAGGCCTCGATGTAGCTGCTGTAGCCGATGCCGCGCCTGAGGCCCTTCGCCTCGCTGGCCTTGCGGCGCGCATCGAAGCTGCTCACTTCGGCCAGTTCCTTCGCCTGTGTCATGCAGGCCTGGTAGTCGCCCACGTCGTACTGCAGCGCCACCGGTGTCTGGTAGGGCCAGCTGCGGATGAAGTTGCGCTCGCGGATTTCGTCCTGGCCCATGCCCATCTCCCACGCGCAGCGCGTGACCAGGCGCTCGAGCAGGTAGGTAGCCTCGGGCCGGCCCGCGCCGCGGTAGGCGTCGACCGGCGCGGTATTGGTGAACCACGCATCCACTTCGACGTGGATCTGCGGGCAGGTGTACTGGCCCGCCAGCAGCGTGGCATAGAGGATGGTGGGCACGGCCGTGCTGAAGGTGGAGAGGTAGGCCCCCATGTTGGCGTCGGTGTGCACGCGCATGGCGAGGAACTTGCCGTCCTTGTCCATCGCCATCTCGGCATGGCTGATGTGGTCGCGGCCGTGCGCGTCGGAGACGAAGGCCTCGCTGCGATCGGCCGTCCACTTGATGGCGCAGTTGAGCTTCTTGGCGGCCCAGGTGAGGCAGACGTCTTCGGCGTACAGGAAGATCTTGGAGCCGAAGCCGCCGCCCACGTCGGGCGCGATCACGCGCACCTTGTGCTCGGGCAGGCCCAGCACGAAGGCGGTCATCAGCAGGCGCTCGACGTGCGGGTTCTGGTTGGAGACGTAGAGCGTGTACTCGTCGGTGGCGCGGTTGTAGCTGCCGATGGCCGCGCGCGGCTCCATCGCGTTGGGCACGAGGCGGTTGTTGTAGAGGTCGAGCTTCGTGACGTGAGCTGCTTTCGCGAAGGCTGCGTCCACCTGCGCCTTGTCGCCGATGGCCCACTTGTAGCAATGGTTGTCGGGCGCGGCTTCGTGCAGCGCGGCGCCCTTGCCTTTGACCACATCGGCCAGGTGCACGACGGCCTCGAGCGGCTCGTAGTCCACCGCCACCAGTTCGGCCGCGTCCTTGGCATGTTCCAGCGTGTCGGCCACCACCATCGCGACGTGGTCGCCCACGTAGCGCACACTGCCCTGCGCCAGGATGGGATGCGGCGGCTCCTTCATCGGCGAGCCATCGGTGGAGGTGATCAGCCAGCCGCAGGGCAGGCCATTGACCTTGTCGGCCGCCACGTCCTCGCCCGTGAACACGGCCTTGACGCCGGGCGCCGTGCGCGCGGCCGAGATGTCGATGGAGCGGATGCGCGCATGCGCGTGCGGCGAACGCACGAACACGGCCACCTGCTGGTGGGCCAGCTGGATGTCGTCGGTGTAGTTGCCCGCGCCCGTGAGGAAGCGGTAGTCTTCCTTGCGGCGGACGGCCTCGCCGATGTGCGGCAGCTTGGCGAAATCGGATGCACCCATGGTGTGTCTCCTGGTGTGTTCGCCGCGCTCAGGCGGACATGGCGGCCTGGCCCTGGCGGACGGCACGCACGATGTTCTGGTAGCCGGTGCAGCGGCAGATGTTGCCGTCGAGCTGTTCGCGGATGCTCGACTCGTCGGCGTCCGGATGGCGCTTGCACAGATCGACCGCGCTCATCACCATGCCCGGTGTGCAGAAGCCGCACTGCAGGCCGTGGCACTCCTTGAACGCCGCCTGCATCGGATGCAGCGTGCCGTCGGCCTGGGCCAGCCCTTCGATGGTGGTGATATGCGCGCCGTTGTGCTGCACGGCCAGCGTGTTGCACGACTTGATGGCGCGGCCGTCGAGCAACACCGTGCAGGCACCGCACTGCGCCGTGTCGCAGCCGACGTGGGTGCCGGTGAGACGCAGGTGGTCGCGAAGCGCATGCACCAGCAGCGTGTTGGCGGGCACGTCGACGCTCGCGCCCTGGCCGTTGACCGTGAATTCAACTTTCATCCTCTGTCTCCGATCGTGGGGTTCTGGGGTCACGCCGGCGCCAGCACAGGCCGCAAGCTGGTTTCATTCTTGAATTCGTATCCGACCGTTTACCTAGGCAAAACCCTTTGTTCATTGCAGCAAAGCGGTGAAATTCTCAAAATGCAACAGCCGTGGCAGCCCGCCCGCTTCTTCCCATGCACACCGCACTGCAGCAATCCCCGCCGGAACGCACGACGCTCATCGCGCAGGCCCGCCATGCGCTGCTGGACGGCGCTTCGCCGGCCTGCGCGCCGTCCTGGATGGAGCCCTGGATCGAACGCTCGTGGCGCCGCTGCCTGGCCGATGGTCGGCATCCTTCCACCGCGCTTTCGTTCGACAGCATCAGCACGCAGGCCATGCGCCGCGTGGCCGAATCGAGCCGGCCGCTGGTGCTGGCCTCGCGCCCCACGCTGGAGAAGCTCGCGCGCGCGATCGCGGGCACGCGGTACTTCGCCATCCTCACCGACGCGCAGGGTGTCGTCATCGACACCCACGGCGCCATCGACCGCGCCGACCGGCGCGCGGCCGTGATCGCACGCGTGGGCGCCGACCTGTCCGAGCGCGCGGTGGGTACCACTGCCATCGGCGCTGCCCTGACCGAACTGCAGCCGGTCTGGCTGCACCGGGGCGAGCATTTCTTCGACGACACCAGCATCTACAGCTGCGCCGGCGCACCCCTGTTCGGACCCGACGGCGAATGCGTCGGCATGCTCGACCTCACCGGCGTGGAAGTGGCCGAGCGGCCCGAGCTCAAGCACCTGGTGGCGCAGTCGGCGCGCGCCATCGAGAACAGCCTGCTGCTGTCGCGGCCCCACGCGCTGGCGCTGCGCATGAACTGGCCAGGCCGCGAGCTGGGCACGGACACCGACGGCCTCGCGCTGCTCGATGAGGACGGCGTGGTCGTGGGCACCAATTCGGTCGCGCGGCAGCTGCTGCCGCGCCCGGCCACGCGCCAGCACGCGGCGCTGCACTGCAGCGACCTGTTCGCCCTGCCGTGGCAGATGCTGTTCGACACCGCCCGCCGTGACCAGCCACCGCAGGATCTGCCGCTGTGGTCGGGCCTGCGCCTGGCGGTGCAGCCCGTGTCGGCGCAGCGCCGTCCCACCCCAGCGGCGTCGCGCGCCATGCCGCTGCGCGATGTCGAGGTGCAACTCATCCGCCGGGCGGTGGACGACGCGCGCGGCAACGTGGCTGAAGCGGCGCGTGTGCTGGGCATCAGCCGCGCAACGGTATATCGCAAGCTCGGCCGCCGCGCCCGCTGAGTGCGCGCTGGCCGGGCAGCGCTGCGGTCCCATCCGTCGCCCCGCCGGTCCACCGAAGCCTAGGGAAAACCCGGCGCAGCAGCGTCAGGAATCTTCAGGCTTCCCGTGAGGCGACCACGCTAGCATCCCGGTCTTTCGAGGGCCGGTCGCACGCGTTTGGCGTTCCTGTGTCCTCGCGCAAGCACAACGGGAGACAACCGGATGACAGGACTTCTCAGGTTCGCCTTGGGCATGGACCGCATCAGCGGTGCGCTCGGCAAGCTGGCCGCGTGGGCCGTGCTGCTGGCGGCGCTCATCTCGGCTGGCAATGCCGTGGTGCGCTACGGCCTGGACATCAGCTCCAATGGCTGGCTCGAGATCCAGTGGTATCTGTTCTCGGTGACCGTGATGCTGGGAGCGCCCGTCGTGCTCAAGCTCAACGAGCACGTGCGAGTCGACATCATCTACGGCAAGCTGCCGCGCAATGGCCCGGTCTACGTCGACCTGTTCGGCCTCACCTTCTTCCTGCTGCCGGTGATGGGCATGCTGGCGTGGATGACCTGGGGCTTCTTCTGGACGAAGCTGGCCGGCAACATGACCGCCGCGGACACCGTCGCCAGCCTGGGCCTGTGGGGTTACCTGGCACGCCTGTTCACGTCGGGAGAAATCTCCAGCAATGCGGGTGGCCTGATCCGATGGCCGGTGGCGCTGCTGATGCCGCTGGGCTTCGCGCTGATGTTCCTGCAGGGCGTGGCCGAGATCCTCAAGCGCGTCGCCTACCTGCGTGGCGCACTGTCCATGGACACCCACTACGAAAAGCCGCTGCAGTAACGCGCCGGCCTTTCATCTCCGCACCCCGTCGGTTCCAGGGATACGCAAAATGCAAATGGAAAACTTCGCCCCGATCATGTTCGCGGGCCTCGTGGTGGTGATGCTGATCGGGTTCCCGGTCGCGTTCTCGCTGTCGGCGCTGGGCCTGGCCTGCGGCTTCTTCGCCATCGAGATGGGCTGGTTCCCGGCCGTCTTCATGTCGAACCTGCCGCTCAACATCTTCGGCATCCTCAGCAACGAGCTGCTGCTGGCCATCCCGTTCTTCACGTTCATGGGGGCCATCCTCGAGAAGTGCGGCCTGGCCGAGGACATGCTCGACTCGATGGGCCAGCTGTTCGGCCCGGTGCGCGGCGGCCTGGGCTATTCGGTGATCATCGTGGGCTTCATCCTCGGTGCGATCACGGGCACCGTGGCCGGCCAGGTGATCGCGATGGCGCTGATCTCGCTGCCGGTGATGATGCGCTACGGCTACAACATGCGCTACGCCACGGGCGTGCTGGCGGCCTCGGGCACGATCACGCAGCTGGTGCCGCCTTCGCTGGTGCTGATCGTGATGGCCGACCAGCTCGGCCGCTCGGTCGGCGACATGTACAAGGGCGCCTGGGGGCCCTCGATCCTGCAGGTGCTGATCTTCGCGGGCTACACCTTCGCGCTGGGCCTCATCAAGCCCGACCATGTGCCCGGCCTGCCCAAGGAGGCCCGCACGCTCAACGGCTGGGCCCTGTGGGGCAAGTGCCTGCGCGGCATCATCCCCTCGGCCATCCTGATCTTCGCGGTGCTCGGCTCGATGGGCGGCCTACCCGGCATCGACCACGCCATCGCCACGCCCACCGAAGCGGGCGCCATGGGCGTGGTGGGTGCGATCATCCTCGCGGCCATCCACAAGCGCCTGTCGATGGCGCTGATGTGGGAAGCCATGGTGGGCACCATGCGCCTCACGGCCATGGTGGTGTTCATCCTGATCGGCGCACGCGTGTTCTCGATGGTGTTCCAGGGCGTGGACGGTGCGAAGTGGGTCGAGCACATGCTCAGCGGCCTGCCGGGCGGCCAGGTCGGCTTCCTGATCGTCGTCAACATCTTCATCTTCTTCCTGGCGTTCTTCCTCGACTTCTTCGAGATCGCCTTCATCATCCTGCCGCTGCTCGGCCCCGTGGCCGACAAGATGGGCATCGACCTGATCTGGTTCGGCGTGCTGCTGTGCGTGAACATGCAGACCAGCTTCATGCACCCGCCGTTCGGCTTCGCGCTGTTCTACCTGCGCGGCATCGCCGACACCTTGTGGAAGGAAAAGCGCATCGACCGGCCGGTGAAGTCCAACGACATCTACCTGGGCTCGATCCCGTGGGTGGCGATGCAACTGCTGCTGGTGGCCATCGTGATCTTCGTGCCGCAGACGGTGACCGTGTTCCTCGACAAGGAAGAGGTGATCGACCTCGACAAGGTACAGATCGAGATACCGGTCAATGAAGACGATCCCATGCAGAAGGAAGAAGGCGCCAGCGAACCGGAAGGCGCGGCCTCCGAGCCAGCGGCGGATGCCGGCGACGCGCCGGCCGCAGCCGAGGACGATGCGACCAAGGCCATGGAAGAAGCGCTCAAGGCCGGCAGCAAGAACTGAGCGGCCACCCCGCCCGCGCGGCCCCGCCCCACGGTGAGGCCGCGACAATCCCGACATGTCCATCGACCCCGAACTCGCCGCCCGCATGGGTCCGCCACCATTTGCGTTCGCTCCCGCGAACGGCGCGGTGGACGGGCCCGCGTTCTCGCCGGCCTTCAAGCTGCTCGCCACGCTGATCGTCGGTGGCTGTGCCTGGTTCATGTACCTGCTCTGGCAGCGCGGCGGAATGGCCGGCGCCGCCACCACCGGCATCGGCTGGTTCATCGCCGCGCTGGCGCTGCTGGTGGTGACGTGGTGGTTCATCCTCACCAGTCGCTCGCGCGTGGACGGCCAGACACTCACGCAGAGCTGGATGTGGAACAAGCGGCTCGACCTGCGCGAGCTGGCCTATTGCCGGCTGATCCGCGTACGCGGGCTCGACTGGCTGATCGCCCCGCGCCTCTATGCCCGCACGCTGCTGGGCAAGTTCGCCGTGTTCTACGCGGCGTCGCCCGAGCTGATCGCCGAGTTCGAGCGGCTCTCGCGCGAGCTCTCCGAGTTCCGCGGCCGGCGCTGACGCCGGGCCGCGGGCGTGACTGTGGTCACCGTCCGTCACGTGGCACAGGGCACGGAACAGGTATAACGCCCAGCGTGCCGCCCCCAAAGACCCATTCCCTGCTCTCCGCCCTGCGCCTGCCCGCCTTCCGCGGATTGCTCACCGGCAGCGCGGTCTACTTCACCGGCAACGCCATGCAGGTCATGGCGGCCTCGTGGCTCATGGTGGAGCTCACCGGCTCGTCGTTCCTGGCGGCCCTGGTGCAAACCGCCGTCTTCTTTCCGATGTTCCTGCTGGCGCTGCCGGCCGGCGTGCTGGCCGACACCACCGACCGCGAGCGCCTGATCGCCCGCGCCCTGAAGGTGCAGGCCGGCGTGGTGGTCGTGCTGGCGATCCTGTCGGTCCTGGGCTGGAGCGGCCCGGCCACGCTGCTGATATTCACCTTCGCCGCCGGGTGCTGCACCGCCCTGCTCTCGCCCGCCTGGAACACCGGCGTGGCCGATGCCGTGCCGCGCGACGACATGCCGCAGGCCATCACCGCCATGTCGATCGCCTGGAACAGCGCGCGGGCGCTGGGCCCGTCGATCGCGGGCTTCGTGTTCGCGTGGCTGGGCGCAGGCGCCGTGTTCGTTCTGGCCGCCTTCAGCGCGCTGGCGATGCTGCACCAATTGCGCCGCTGGCCGCCGGCGGCCCATGCCAAGTCGCCCCTGCCGCCCGAGCGGCTGGCCAACGGCACCATGGCCGCGCTGCGCTACGCGCGCCATTCGCCCATGATCCTCGCGCAACTGCTGCGCACCATCGCCTACAGCGGCGCAGGCTCGGCCCTGTGGGCGTTGCTGCCGGCCATCGCCTCGCAGCAGTTGCAGATGGGCGCCACGGGCTTCGGCTTCCTCATGGGGTGCATGGGCACGGGCGCCGTGGCGGCGGGGTTGATCCTGGGCCGCATCCGCGCGCACCTGGGGCTGGAACGGCTGGTGGCGCTGGGTTGCGCCATCTTCGCGGCGGCGATGGTGATGGCGGCCTTCGTGCGCCTGCCGCTGGTGATCTTCGTCGGCCTGGCCATCGGCGGCGCGGCCTGGATGGCGGTGATGGCCACGTACAACACCGCCACGCAGACCAGCGCGCCACCCTGGGTGCGTTCGCGCGCCGTGGCACTGCACACCGTCAGCTCGCTCGGATCGTTCGCCATCGGGTCCGCGCTGTGGGGAGCGATGTCGGGTGTGGTGGGTCTTCCGGCCACGCTGTGCGTGGCCGCGGTGGTGATGGCGGCGGGCGCCGTGCTGGGCCGTTGGCTGCCGCTGCGCGTGGGTGCCATGCGCGACGTGACACCCGTGGCGCTATGGCAGGAGCTGGCCGTGAAGCATCCTCCGCTGCCCGACGACGGCCCGGTGGCCGTGGAGCTGGGCTATCGCATCCGCCCGGGCGAAGCCGAAAATTTCCTGCATGCCGTGCAGGCCCTGCGCGCATCGCGGCGGCGCGATGGCGCCGGCTTCTGGCGCATCTACCGCGACCTGCAGGACCCGTCACGCTATGTCGAGCGCTTCATCGTCGGATCGTGGGCCGACTACCTGCACCAGCGCGCCCGCGCCACGCTGGCCGACGAGGAACTGGAGGCGCAGGTGCGAGTGTTCCTGCTCGAGGGCGTGCCGGTGACCACACAGCACTACATCGCCGAGCGCTGAGGCCTTCGACGCGCATGAGCGACGATTCCGCCGACACCTCCCCCGTCCGTACGACGCTCTCCTCGCGGCGTGACCGCGAATCGCTGCCCGATGCCCTGCGCGCGCTGGCCATGCTGTCGGTGCTGGTGATGAATGCCATCGGTTACGGGGTGGCGCCATGGGGGCATCCGCTCGGCGGCCCGCCTGCAGGCCCCTGGTCCGCCGCGGCGCAGGGCCTGGCCGCCGCGCTGCTCCAGGGCAAGGGCTACACGATGCTGGCTTTCGTCTTCGGCATGGCGCTGTGGCTGGCCGCGCGAGGGCGTCCACGTGCCCAGGTGCTGCAGCGCGGCATCGTGCGCCACCGCCGCATGCTGCAACTGGGCGTGCTGCACGGCGTCTTCATCTACTTCGGCGACATCCTCACCATGTATGCGCTGGTGGGGCGCCGGCTGCTGCGCCGGCTCCATGTGCCGTGGAAGGCGTTCCGCCGCCACTTGCGCACCGCCCTGGTGTGGGCGCTGCTCGCCAAGGCCGTGCTGGTCGCCATGATGTTGTCGCCGCCCGTGCCTCCCAACGTGGAGGTCCAGGGCACCCTCGGCAGCGTCGTGGGCCTGGCCGCCTTCCTGCGCGCGAACGCCGGCACCTATCTGGTGGGGCAGGTCATGGCCCTCGTCATCGCTGCGCCGGTCATCCACCTGTGCATGCTGGCGGGCGTGGCTGCGGCGCGCCTGAGGCTGCTCACGCATCGGCGCTGGCGCGCCGCACTGCGCCGCTACGTGGCACGCGCCGCCGCCATCTTGCTGGTGCCGACGCTGCTCTACGGCTGGGCCAGCGCCACCTGGGCGCCCACCGATCCGCTGCGCGCCTGGCTGGATGCGCTGGGCGATCTGATCGCCCTTCCCCTTGCCACCGTCTATCTGGCTGCACTGGGGCTGGCTTCTGCCGGCGGCACTGCGGCGTGGTGCCGCCGCCTGGTGCCGCTCGGCCAGCGCACGCTGACGCTGTACGTGCTGCATGGGGTGCTCTGCGTGGCGCTGTTCTCGGGCATCGGGCTCGCGCTGCAGCCCAGCGCCGCGCAGATGGTGGCGTACTGTCTCGCGCTGTGGAGCCTGGCCTGGGTGGCGGCAGCCTTGAGCGGCGGACGGCGCTGGCCGCTGGAGGCGTGGATGGCGCGGCGCTGAGCTCGACACCAGCGCTGAATTCAGCGTGTCTGCTTGCGGTTTTGATACATGTGGACACACGTATGCCATGATGCGCGCGCCATCCCGCCCATCTCTTCCTGCTCCATGCCACGTCACCATCGTCTGCCTCGTTCCGCGCGCCTTCGCTACCTCCTTCCGATCGTCTCTGTCCTGCCCACAGCCTCCGCCTGGGCGCTGTGCAACGGCGGCGTCGACGTCACTTCCACTCTGGTCATCTCGTCGAACTGCTCTGGCGATGCGACCAAGCCGCTGACCTTGGGCACGGGCGCGGACGTGACGATCAACGCGGATGTCACCGTCGACAACGACCGCTTCTCCACACGCAACGGCGACCCCGTGGCCGTGGCAGCCGGCGCCACCGCGATTCGCCTGGTCAACCACGGCCTGGTGTACACGCCGCAGCAATGGGGCGTCACCGTGCAGGGCACGTTGGGCAGCCTCGTCAACACCGGCACCATCCGCTCTGACAGCCGACGCGCCGTGGTGATCAACGGGACCGTCGGCACCTTCACCAACACCGGCACGCTCAGCGGTCCGTTCGCCGATGTGACGACCTCCGGTGTGCTGCAGACCTTCAACAACCTGCAGGGTGCGGGCAATGCCGCAGGGCCCGTCACCTATGCGCAGGCGCTGCCCACGCACTACAACATCATCATCGACAGCCCGACGCACTACGGACAGCTGGATAACGCCGGCGCGACAGGCAGCCTGCAGTTCGGGGTGTACGAGACTTCGACCGTCGCGGCCGGCACGTACAGCAGCGTGCTGACAGGATTCTCGGGAGCAAACCTGACGGGACCGTTGACGGGCACGTTCGGGCGCTACACCTGGAATCTGAACCTGGCCTCGGGCACCACCTGGGATCTGGTGTTCGTCGCCAACCCGGTGTCGTACCTGACGTACGCGACCACGCCCAATGCAGCCAGCGTGGCCCGCCTGCTCGAAAGCATCGCGAACGCGCCGGCCACCACGCAGGGCGCAGCGCTGACGCAGCAGATCGACGCCTTGTCACCCAGCAGCGCACAGGCGGCATTCCACTCGCTCGCGGGCTCTACGCATGCGACGGCGAGCTCGGTCGCGCAGTCGATGACGCGCGGCTTCGCGGCGCAGCTCGGTGGTGGCGGTACGGCGGATACCGGCGCGCGCGTGGGCCTGCGGTCGGGCGCCATGCAATACGCCAGCCTCGACCTGGTCCAGGCCGCGCCGCGCACGATCAGCGATGCCGGACCGGGCCGCGCACCCGACGCGCGCGGCCTGTGGGTGCAGGCGCTCGGCACGGGCGGGCGCATCGCCAGCGACGGCAACGCCGATGGCGCACGCTGGCGTGGCGACGGTTTCGCACTGGGCTACGAGCAGCCACTGAGCGGCGGATGGATCGCCGGCGCAGCGTTCGGCTATTCACGCGCGCGATGGGACGCACTGGGTGGCACAGGCGCCAGCGGTCGCATTGAGACGCCGCAGGTCGGCGTCTATGCACGCAGCACAGGCGACGGCTGGCGCACCCGCATCGATGCGAGCTACGCTGACCACGATTTCACCGCCGATCGCGTCGTCGTCATCGGCGTCGACCGGCTGGTGGCCCAGAGCACCCACGGCGGCAAGGAATGGAGCGCCGGCCTGCAGTTCGAGAAGCCCATGGTGTCAGGTCCCTGGCAACTGCTGCCGGTGGTCGGCTTGCGATACGCCAACCTGCGCGAGCGCGGCTTCACCGAAACAGGGGCGGGTGCCGCCAACCTCTCCGTGCAAGGCCGCACGACGCAGAACGCCGTGCTCTCGACCGGCGTGCATGCCGGCCGCGACTTCGACGGCGCCCCAGGCCGGTACGAAATGCGCGCGATCGCCTCATATCTGACGGGCGACAACGACGCACCACTCACGGCCAGCCTGGCCGGCCAGGCTGGAGGCTTCACCGTCACGGGCGCGCCGCTCAAGCGTGCGGCGCTCACATTGGGCGGCAGCGTGCAGGGCCGCATGGGTCGCGGCGCCACGATGTATGCAGATGCCAGCTACGAATTGCGCGGCAGCGGGCAAAACGCTTTCCAGCTGGGGGCAGGTGTACGCATGGATTTCTGAGTAGCGCGATACGGCCGGCCCCAGAAAAAGAAACCGCGCCCGAGGGCGCGGTTTTTCCATCGCCGGACCGCCTCAAGATGAAAAGTGCCTCCTCGTACGTACGAGGGCTCTTTCCGATGCCTGAGGCCGTCAGCGATCAGGTCAGCTTGACCGACTGCATGAAGCTGTCGAAGCGCGCTTCGGTGAAGCGGAACCAGAGGATCTGGTCCTTCTGGAAGTTGCGGTAGTCGGTGTAGATCTTCTTCCAGTCGGGGTTCTTGGAGTCGAGTTCCGCATAGACCTCCATCGAGGCCTTGAACGATGCGTCCAGAACGGTCTTGGGGAAGGGCAACACCTTGGTCTTCGCGCCCACGATCTGCTTGAGTGCGGTGGGGTTGCGCGCGTCGTACTTGGCCTGCATGTCAACGTGGGCTGCCAGCGAGGCGGCTTCGACAATGGCCTTGTATTCGGCGGGCAGGCCATTGAAGGCCTTGTCGTTGATGAAGAAGTCCACCTCCGGACCACCTTCCCACCAGCCCGGATAGTAGTAGTACGGCGCGACCTTGTTGAAGCCCAGCTTCTGGTCGTCGTAGGGTCCCACCCATTCGGCGGCATCGATCGTGCCCTTTTCCAGCGCCTGGTAGATCTCGCCACCCGGAAGGTTCTGCGGCACGGCGCCCATGCGCTCGATCACGCGGCCGGCGAAGCCGCCGATGCGGAACTTCAGGCCCTTGATGTCGGCCGGCGACTTGATTTCCTTGCGGAACCAGCCCCCCATCTGCGCGCCGGTGTTGCCGCCGGCGAAGCTGATCATGTTGTACTTGGCATAGAACTCGTTCATGAGCTTGCGGCCATTGCCTTCGATCATCCAGGCCGTCATCTGGCGGCTGTTCATGCCAAAGGGGATGGCGGCGCCGATGGCGAAGGCCTCGTTCTTGCCGAAGAAGTAGTAGGGCACCGTGTGGCAGGCCTCGACCGAGCCCTGCTGCACACCGTCCACCACGCCGAAGGCGGGCATCAGTTCACCGGCGGGGTGCACCGAAATCTCGAACTTGCCCCCCGACATGGCGCGCACGTGCTTGGAGAACACTTCGGCGGCGCCGTAGATCGTGTCCAGCGACTTGGGGAAGCTGGAAGCCAGACGCCAGCGGACGGTGGCCTGGGCATGCACAGCGGGCGCGATGCCGGCTGCAAGCACGCCGGCGATGCCGGCGTTTTTGATGACTGAACGACGATCCATGTTGTGTGACTCCGTGTTGATTGGATTGGACCTGCGGGGCCGATGGCCTCCAACACCCCGCCGGGCACACGGATTCTAGAAATCGCCTATTGGCGTCACGCGCGGGTTTTCCCGCCCGCCTGACCAATCGTTCAGGCTTCTGTCAGTCAGCCTGCTGAAAGGCGTCGCGACGCCGTGAAGATCTCAGCCGACAACCTTGAGCCCGGGCTGAGGTGCCGCGGCCAGCGCACTGAAGCGCTCGCGCACCGAGCGCTCGATCCCTGCCGCATCGAGCCCCTGGGAAGCCAGCAGGCGCGCCGGATCCCCATGCTCGATGAACTGGTCGGGCAGGCCCAGCTGCAACTGTGGACGCTGCACGCCGGCCTGCGCCAGCGCTTCGGCCACGGCGCTTCCGGCACCGCCCTGGATGCAGCCCTCTTCCACCGTCACCAGCGCCTCGTGCCGGGCGGCGACATCCAGCAGCAGTTCGCGGTCGAGCGGCTTGGCCCAGCGCATGTTGACCACGGTGGCGCCCAGGCGCTCGGCGGCGGCCAGCGCGGGATACAGCAACGTGCCGAACGCCAGGATGGCGATGCCCCGGCCTTCGCGGCGCACCTCGCCCCGGCCGAATGGCAGGACGTCGAGCGAGGCAGAAGGCTGCGTGCCCACGCCTGCGCCACGCGGATAACGCACGGCCACCGGATGGTTCTGCGCAAACGCGGTGGAGAGCAGTTGCCGGCATTCGGCCTCATCCGCAGGGCAGGCCATGCTCATGTTGGGAATGCAACGCACGAAGGCGATGTCGTAGGCACCCGCATGCGTGGCACCGTCGGCGCCCACCAGGCCCGCGCGGTCGAGCGCGAACACCACCGGCAGGTTCTGCAGGGCGACGTCGTGGATCAGCTGGTCGTAGCCGCGTTGCAGGAAAGTGGAGTAGATCGCCACCACCGGCTTGAGCCCCTCGCAGGCCATGCCGGCCGCAAAGGTGACGGCATGCTGCTCGGCAATGCCGACGTCGTAGTAGCGCCCGGGAAAGCGCCGATGAAACTCCACCATGCCCGATCCCTCGCGCATGGCGGGCGTGATGCCGACGAGACGCTCGTCCTGCTCGGCCATGTCGCACAGCCACTGCCCGAACACCTGCGTGAACGTGGGCCTGGGCGGCGTGGCGGGCGGGGTCAGGCCCACCGCCGGGTCGAACTTGCCGGGGCCGTGATAAGCCACCGGGTCGGCCTCGGCCAGCTTGTAGCCCTGGCCCTTTTTGGTGACCACGTGCAGGAACTGCGGACCCTTGGCGTTCTTGAGGTTCTCCAGCGTCGGAATCAGCGAATCGAGGTCGTGTCCGTCGATCGGGCCGATGTAGTTGAAGCCGAACTGCTCGAACAGCGTGGCCGGCACCACCATGCCCTTGGCGTGTTGCTCGAAGCGGCGCGCCAGTTCGAACAGCGGCGGCACGGGCTTGAGCACCGTCTTGCCGACATTCTTGGCAGCGGCGTAGAACTGGCCGCTCATCAGTTGCGCCAGATAGCGGTTGAGCGCGCCCACGGGCGGGCTGATCGACATGTCGTTGTCGTTGAGGATGACCAGGAGGCGGCAGTCGGGCTCGACACCCGCGTTGTTGAGCGCCTCGAAGGCCATGCCGGCGGTCATGGCACCGTCGCCGATGATGGCCACGGCGTGCCGGTCTTCGCCCTTCTGCCGCGCAGCCAGCGCCATGCCCAGGGCGGCCGAGATCGAAGTGGACGAGTGCGCCGTGCCGAAGGTGTCGTACTCGCTCTCGGCACGTTGCGGGAAGCCCGAGATGCCGCCCAACTGGCGCAGCGTGGCCATGCGGTCGCGCCGGCCGGTCAGGATCTTGTGCGGATAGGTCTGGTGCCCTACGTCCCACACCAGACGGTCCTCGGGCGTGTTGAAGACGCTGTGCAGCGCCACGGTGAGTTCGACCGTGCCGAGGTTGGACGACAGGTGGCCGCCAGTGCGGGACACGCTCTGCAGCACGAACTCGCGCAGCTCCGTCGCCAGTTGCTTGAGCTGTGCGCGCGGCAGGCCGCGCAGGTCGGCGGGCGACTGGATGGATTCGAGCAGCGTGGCCATGGCGTGTGAGGTCGTTCGTGGGGGAAAGGCAGCGCGGGGTGGCGGATCAGCGATCGCGTTCGACCACCATGCGCGCCAGCGCGGCCAGCGCGCGCGTGTCGGGCAGGCCCGTGGCGGCCAGGGCATCGAGCGCTTCGCGCAGCAGGTCGTCGGCATGGGCGCGTGCAGCATGAAGACCCATGAGGGAGACGTAGGTGGGCTTGTCCGCGGCCGCATCCTTGCCAGCGGTCTTGCCCAGCGTGGCCGAATCGGCGGTCACGTCGAGGATGTCGTCCACCACCTGGAAGGCCAGCCCGATGGCGGCACCGAAAGACTGCAGGCCCGCCTGCGCGCGCGCATCGGGCGCGCCGCAAGCCGCGCCCATCATCACGCTGGCCTGCAGCAGCGCGCCGGTTTTGAGGCGGTGCATCTGGCGCAGCTCGGCCTCGGTGAGCGCACGGCCCACACTGGCCAGATCGATGGCTTGGCCTCCGGCCATGCCCGCGGCACCGGCAGCGCGCGCGAGCAGGCGGCACAGCCGCGCCTGCACGGCGTCGGGCAGGCTGCCGTCGTCGGGCGCGAGCAGTTCGAACGCCAGCGCCTGCAGCGCGTCGCCCGCGAGCAGGGCCGGCGCCTCGCCGAACTTCACGTGCACGGTGGGCTTACCCCGACGCAGCACGTCGTTGTCCATGCACGGCAGGTCGTCGTGCACGAGCGAATAGGCGTGGATCAGCTCGACCGCGCAGGCTGCGCGCACAGCAGCCGCGTCCAGGCCGTCCGCGGCCTCGGACGCGGCCAGTACCAGCAACGGCCGCAGCCGCTTGCCGCCATCGAGCACGGCGTAGCGCATCGCTTCGCCCAGGCCGGCAGGCGCGTGGGGGCCGACGTGCAACGACAGCGCGTCTTCGATGCGAGCCAGATGCGCGCGGCTCCAGGTGTCCAGCTCGAACATCTCCATGGCGTCGTCACGTTTCATGGCTGCGCGTCCCAGTTGCGCAGTTGGCCATCGTCCAGCACCTTGATCTGGTCCTCGACCGCCTGCAGGCGATCACGGCAGAAGGCCAGCAACGCAGCGCCCCGCTGGTAGCCGCCAAGCAATTCGCCCAGGGGCATCTGACCGGATTCGAGACGGGCGACGAGTTGTTCGAGCTCCTGCAGCGCCTCTTCGTACGTGTCGGGCAGCGGAGCGCGGGTCTCGCCCGCCGGGGGGGCCTTGGATGGCATGCGTGGGATGAAAACCAAAAGAGCGGATTTTAGGCGCGGACCCCCGCGATGCCGAACCCAACGGTTGGCAACAGCGGTAAAAACCCTTCGTTGCGGGCTTGCAATCGGGGCGACGGGTACAATTTGCGGTCTTTCCCAGTGAAAAGTTCGTCCGGCGTGCCACGCCGGTTCTCTCTCGCGCGTCATTTCCGGCCCAGCCGGGTTCTGTGCGCACCCTCCTGCCCCTTCATAGGGGGAGTCTCTAGGTCAGGACACCATGTCTGATTTAAGTCTTCAACTGCAGCAGGCCGCAAGCCAACTCCCCGTCAGCAGTTACTTCGACGAGGCGCTGTTCCGGCGCGAGATGGAGCTGATCTTCCAGCGCGGGCCCCGCTATGTGGGGCACAGCCTGTCAGTGCCCGAAGTGGGCGATTTCCATGCCCTGCCCCAGGAAGGCGAGGGCCGCGCGCTCGTTCGCACGCCGCAGGGCGTGCAGCTGATCTCCAACGTCTGCCGCCACCGCCAGGCCGTGATGCTCAAGGGTCGCGGCCGCCTGCCCGGTTCGGGAGACGCGGCTGCCGGCAACATCGTGTGCCCGCTGCACCGCTGGACGTACGCGCCCGAGGGCCAGTTGCTGGGCGCCCCGCATTTCGCGCAGGATCCGTGCCTGAACCTCAACAACTACGGCCTGCGCGAGTGGAACGGCCTGCTGTTCGAGGACAACGGGCGCGACATCGCCGCCGACCTTGCCGGCATGGGCCCGCGCGCGCAGCTCGATTTCGAGGGCTATGCGCTCGACCGCGTCGAGCTGCACGAGTGCAACTACAACTGGAAGACCTTCATCGAGGTCTATCTCGAGGACTACCACGTCGGCCCCTTCCACCCGGGGCTGGGCAACTTCGTCACGTGCGAAGACCTGGCTTGGGAATTCAAACGCGAGTATTCGGTGCAGACGGTGGGCGTGGCCAATCGTCTGGGCCGCGCGGGCAGCCCGGTCTACCAGAAGTGGCACGACCAGTTGCTGAATTACCGCAACGGCGAGCCGCCGCCCTATGGCGCGATCTGGCTCACCTACTACCCCCACATCATGGTGGAGTGGTATCCGCACGTGCTCACCGTCTCCACCCTGCACCCTGTTGGGCCCCAGAAGACACTGAACATGGTGGAGTTCTACTACCCCGAGGAAATCGTCGCCTTCGAGCGCGAGTTCGTCGAAGCGCAACAGGCTGCCTATATGGAGACCTGCATCGAGGACGACGAAATTGCCGAGCGCATGGATGCCGGCCGCCGTGCACTGATGACGCGCGGCGACAACGAGGTCGGGCCCTACCAGAGCCCGATGGAAGACGGCATGCAGCACTTCCACGAGTGGTATCGCGACGCACTGCGCCTGCCGCGCACCGACGCCGCTTGACCCCGCCGGCCCGCCATTGCCACACGCCCGCGCCTGCGGGCGTTTTCGCGTTGCCGCATCCCATTCCCGGATCGCACGGGCCACGCTGATGCAATCGCTCTGGATGGTGCTGGGCGCCTTCTTCTTCGCCTGCATGGGCGTGTGCGTCAAGCTCGCCTCGGCCGACTTCAACAACGCCGAGCTCGTGTTCTGGCGCGGCATTGTCGGCATCGTCTTCATGGGCATCTTCGCCCGCAGCCGCGGCGTCACGCTGGGCACGCGCTACCCGGGCATGCACGTGTGGCGCAGCATGATCGGCGTGACCGGGCTGGCGGGCTGGTTCTACGCCATCGCCCACCTGCCGCTGGCAACCGCCATGACGCTCAACTACATGAGCAGTATCTGGGTGGCCGTGTTCATCATCAGCGGCGCGCTGATCACCTGGACACCCGCCAAGGGCCGGCCGTTCGCGCAGGGGCCGCTCATGGTCACCGTGCTGGCGGGCTTTGCCGGCGTGGTGCTGATGCTGCGGCCCTCGGTCGGCGAGCACCAGATGTTCGCCGCATTGATCGGGCTGCTCTCGGGGCTGGGATCGGCCATGGCGTACATGCAGGTCTCGGCCCTGGCCCGCGCGGGCGAGCCCGAGGAGCGCACGGTGTTCTATTTCGCCGTCGGCACCATGGTGGCCGGTGTGCTGGGCATGCTGCTGACCGGCCTCTCCGAATGGAGCTGGCGCGGCGCCATCTGGCTGGTGCCCATCGGCCTGCTGGCCTCGGGCGGGCAACTGTGCATGACCCGCGCCTACAGCCAGGGCTCGACCCTGGTGGTGGCCAACCTGCAATACTCCGGCATCGTCTTCAGCGCGCTGTTCGGCGTACTGCTGTTCGGCGACGTCATCCCGCTGCCAGGCTGGCTCGGCATGGCGCTGATCGTCGGCAGCGGCGTGCTCGCCACGGTGCTGCGCAATCGCGCCGCACCCGGATCGCCCGCCGAAGACCACTGACACCGCCGACGCTCCACCTTGCCCACGGACCATGCCATGACCCCGTCCTACGATCTCCTGATCACGCCCCCGCAGCTTCGCATCCTGATGGCATCGGGCCAGCCGCTCATGGTGTTCGACTGCAGCTTCGACCTGATGAACCCGCCGGCCGGCGTCGCTGCCTGGCGCGAGACGCACATTCCAGGCGCCGTTCATGCCGACATGGACACGGCACTCTCCACGCATGGCCCCGAGCGCGCCAGTGGCGGGCGCCATCCGCTGCCCACGCGCGAGGCCTTCGCCGCGTGGCTGCGCTCGGTGGGCTTCTCGAACGGCATGCAAGCCGTGGTCTACGACCGCAACGGAGCCAACTACTGCGGCCGCCTGTGGTGGATGCTCAAGTGGGCCGGCCACGACCGCGTGGCGGTGCTCGACGGCGGGCTGCAGGCCTGGCAGGCCGAAGGCGGTGGCGTGACGGGCGGCGAAGAACCCCCGCGTGCGCCCGGCGACTTCCAGCCCGGCGCGCCGCTGCGCCGCCTGGTCGACGCCGCCACCGTGCTGGCCCGCCTGGGCCAGCCGGACCAGACAGTGATCGATGCCCGGGCGCCCGCACGCTTCCGTGGCGAGACAGAACCGCTCGACCCGGTGGCAGGCCATATTCCGGGGGCGCTCAACCGGCCGTTCACCCAGAACTTCGGTGCCGACGGCCGCTTCAAGTCGGCCGGCGCGCTGCGCGCCGAATTCGATGCACTGCTGGCCGGCCGCGATCCGGGCAGCGTGGTGCACCAGTGCGGCAGCGGCGTGAGCGCCACGCCCAACGTGATCGCCATGGAGATCGCTGGCCTGGCGCCGCCGGCGCTCTTCGCGGGCAGTTGGAGCGAGTGGTGCAGCGACCCATCGCGCCCGGTGGCTCAAGGCTGACCGCACCACGCCAACTTCTTCACGCTGCGCGCAGGTGGAAACACTCAGGACGCACTTCATGCATCCACCCTGCGCCTGCGAAGTGCCGGCGGCCCTACCATCGGCTGGCCCGCACCCCACCGCCTTCACCCGACCCTGACCATGCCGCTCAAACTCGCGCGCGACCTGTTGCAGGACCGCTACGCCCGCGTGCTCCGCCGCACCCTGGAGGTGTTGATGGTCGCTCTGCCGGTGATGCTCTGGTTCTCCATCGCGTACACCATCAACACGGCTCAGACGGTGGGTGTGGCGATCTTCACTGTCGTCACGTACGGCCTCTACCTGTTGCTCTACCTGGGCCATGAACGCTGGGTGGGCCCGATGCTCATCGCGCTGCTGGTGAGCTACACCACGTGGGACATCGTGGCTTACGGTTCGGTGCGCAGTGCAGGCGCGATCGGCTATCTGTGCGCCGTGGTGGCCGCGGGCATCATGACCGGCAGGCGCACGCTCGCCGCCGTGATCCTGCTGTGCGTGGCGTTGCTGGCGGGGCTCACGTGGGCGGAGATGGCCGGCATCATCACGCGCGACGAATACAGCGTCTCGCCGACTTTCTGGCTCAGCCATGTGACCGCGCTCGTGGGCGTGGCGATCGGCACCGCCACCAGCCGGCAGCAGGTGCAGCGCGCGGTCGCAGACCTGCAACTGGAAGTCGAGCGGCGTACTCAGGCCGAACGGGAACTCCAGCGCAGCGAGCACCAGCTGCGCCGCGTGTTCGAACTCAGCCCGGCCGGCATCGTGGTGCAGTCGGTCAATACGCGCGAGATCCTCGACATGAACCCCGCGTTCGAGCGCATCTTCGGCTACACGCGGGAGGAATACATCGGCACGAAGGACCACACGTCCCTGTGGATGGATCCGCGCCAGCGCAATGCCATGCTGGCCGAACTGCTCGAGCACGGCCGCATCTCCTCGCGCGAGATCGTCGGCCGCCGCCGCGACGGCAAGTCCTTCCATGCGCTGATCTCCAGCGAGATCGGCGGTGTAGGCGACGAGAGAATCATCGTCTCCACCATCGCCGACACGAGCGTCGAGGTGGAGGCGCGCCGCTCACTGCAACGCTCGCAGGAGCTGTTCAGGAAGGCCTTCGATTTCAGCCCGATGAACATGATGATCTCGCGCGCCTCCGACGGCGTGTTCCTGGCCGTCAACAGCGCCGAAGGCTCGGTCCAGGGCTACACGCGAGACGAGCTGCTGGGCCGCTCGGCGGTCGACACCGGATCCTGGGCCAGCGAAGAGCAGCGCCTGCAGTTCGTCGAGCGGCTTCGCCGCGAAGGCCAGGTCATGCGGCTGGAGACGCGCATGCGCCACAAGCACGGTCATATGGTCGATTGCGCGATCTGGGCCGTCATCGTCGACATCGACGGCGAGGACTGCGTGCTCAGCTGCAGCCTCAACATGACCGAGGAAAAGCGGCGCGAGGCTGTGCTGCTCGACGTGGCGCGCGGCGTGTCCGGCGAGACCGGCGAGAGCTTTTTCCGCCAGCTCACGCAGAGCCTGGCGGGTGCGCTGGGCGCCGACATGGTGATGGTCGGCGAGATCGACGAAGCGCGCGAGGTGCAGACGCTGGCGCTGTGGAGCGATGGCAGCGTGCAGGCGAACATGCGCTATGCGCTGTCTGGCACCCCTTGCGACACGGCCGCGGGCTTCGACGACATGTGCAGCTACCTGGACCGGGTGCACGAAATCTTCCCGCACGACCATGCGCTGGCCGACGGGGGCTTTCGGGCCTACATGGGCATGGCCCTGCGCGATCCGGCGGGGCGGCCCATCGGGATCCTGGCCGCGCTGTGGCGCACGCCACAGCCGACATCGGCCGACCGTGACGCGCTGGTGCGTATCTTCGCCAGCCGCGGCGCGGCCGAGCTGATCCGGCTGCGCCACGAGCGGCAGATCCTGCTGCTCAACGAAGGTCTGGAACAGCGCGTGGCCGAGCGCACGGCCGAATTGCGCGCCACCAATGCCGAACTCGAATCCTTCGCCTACAGCGTCTCGCACGACCTGCAGACACCGCTACGCGGCATCGACGGTTTCACGGCCCTGCTGGGACAGCAACTGGGCGACGCGCTGAGCCCCGAGCAGCAACGCATGTTCGGCCGCGTGCGCATCAACGTCGCGCGCATGGGCGAGCTCATCGCCGACCTGCTGGGCCTGGCCAAGGTGAGCAAGCGCGAGATGCGTCTGGAGATGGTCGACCTGAGCGCGCTGGCCGCGCAGGTGGGCGAATCGCTGCGCCAGACGCAGCCCGGCCGTGAGATCCGCATCAGCGTGGCGCCAGGTCTTCACGCCGAATGCGACCGCAGCCTCGCGCGCATCGCGCTGGAAAACCTGCTGGGCAATGCCGTCAAGTACACCCGCCCGCGCGAGGTGGCTTCGATCGAGATCGGCGCCGCGCCGGGTGAGCAGGGCGTGCTCTACATCCGCGACAACGGCGTCGGCTTCGACATGGAGTACGCCGACAAGCTGTTCAAGCCCTTCACCCGGCTGCACCACGACCACGAGTTCGAAGGCAGCGGCGTGGGACTGGCCACGGTGCACCGCATCCTGGAACGTCACGGCGGCGGCATCACGGGCAGCGGACGGGTCGACGACGGCGCGACCTTCCGCTTCTCGTTCGAGCGCACGCCGGCCGACTGAGGCGCGGCCGGCCAGCCGCGTCGGCGGCCGTTCAGAGCGCCGCCAGCGCGGCGCCCATCACCTGATGGAAACGCCCGTCGTGGCTTTCGATGCTGGAATGCGTGGCGCCCGGCACCACCACGAGCTGCGCGCGGGGCACGCGCTCTTTCAGTTCCTGCGCATGCGAGAGCGGGATCAGCGCATCGGCATCGCCGTGGACGATGAGCACCGGGCCACCCACCTGCTCCAGCCATTCGGCGGTGGGAAGCGGATACCGCAACAGGAAACCCGGCACCCAGGGATACTGGCGCAACGCCATAGCCACCATGCTGGTATAGGGCGACACCAGCACCGTGAGATCGGCCGGCGCGCCTGCGGCCGTGAGTTCGGACGACAGCCGCGCCGCCAGCCCGGTGCCGAGCGAGCGCCCGGCGATCACGATGCGGCGACCCACGTAGTCGGGCGCCACCGCGCGCCAGACCGCACGCACGTCTTCCAGCAACTGCTCCTGGTTCTGCAGCCGCCCCGTGCTCTTGCCAAAGCCGCGGTAATCCATCATCACCAGATCGAAACCGGCCTGACGGTAGAAGTCGGCCTCGGCGAACCAGCGCTCCAGGTTGCCGGAATTGCCGTGCAGGTAGAACACCACGCCGCGCGCGCCCGGGCGGGTCAGGCGCAACACCGACAGGTGCGCACCGGGCACGGGCACGGTGACCTCGCGCACGTCGGGCGCGCGCGCCAGCACGTGGTCGGCCGCCAGCGGCACCGGGCGGAACAGCAGCGATTCCTGACGCGACCAGAGGTAGGCAGAAGCGCCGGCATACACCAGCGCCATCAGCAGCAGGGCGATGAGCAGCAGCCACAGCGCGATGCGCTGCCACAGCGACCGCCGCGCACGTGGCGGTGCTTCTGGTGTGAAGGCCTCAGTGGCGATGGCCGTCTCCTTCCGTGTGGCCGATGTGCGGCGGATGGGAGAAGCCCTGGCCATGCTCGTGCCCGCCATGGCTGTGCGCCAGCGAGCTCGCGCCCCACACCAGCAGGATGCCCGCCAACAGCCAGGCCACCTGCGCGGCCGTGGCGCGCGCATCCAGGCGCTTCTGGAGTTGCGGAATCAGGTCGGCCAGCGCCACATAGATGAAGCTGCTGCTCGCGATCACGAGGAAGTACGGCAGGTATTCGTGCAGCGCATCGACGAGGAAGTACCCCACCAGCCCGCCCAGCGGCGTGATGGCGCCAGCCAGCGACACCTTGAGCACGGCCGCGCGGCGGTTGCCGCTGCTCTGGCGCAACACGGCCAGGTCACCCATGTGGTGCGGAATCTCGTGCGCCAGCACGGCCAGCGCTGCGGCCACGCCCAGACGCACATCAGCGATGAAGGCCGAGGCGATCAGGATGCCGTCGCCGAAGCAGTGCACGCTGTCGCCGGTGAGGATGGCCCAAGCCCCGCCGGAGGCCGGGCGATGGTGATGGTGGCGCGGCGCATGCGAGTGCCCGTGCGCATGGCTGTCGGCATGGGCATGGCCGTCGGCCGGTGCATGCGCGTGATCGTGCTGCGCCGGGCTTGCGGCATGTTCCACCGCTCCACCGTGATGATGTTCGTGCCCGTGGTGCCACAGCTCGGCCTTGTCGAGCAGGAAGAAGAACACCAGCCCCACCAGCAGCGCGACGAACAGCGGCTGGGCGGCGGCGCCACCCTCGAAGGCCTCGGGCAGCAGGTGCATGAAGGCCGTGGCCAGCAGGGCACCCGCCGCCAGGCTCAACAGATGCTGGGCATATCGGCCCATCATGGCGAAGCCGAGCAAAGCGGCCAGCCAGACGCTGCCGATGCCTGCGGCGAGGGTTGCGAGAACGATGATCAGTAGCAGCATGAAAAATCCGCGAAAGGCGCTCCGTGGCACGCCCGGCCTGCGCCGCCCAGCAAAAAGCCGCCCCGAAGGGCGGCTCGTCGGCCAGGGCGCGCGCCCGGTCAGGCCACGCCGTTGGCCTTGAACCAGGCCAGCGCGCGCTGCCAGCCATCTTCGGCCGGGCCCTGGCGGAAGCTCGGGCGATAGTCGGCATGGAAGGCGTGCGGCGCGTCAGGGTACACCACGAATTGCGAAGCCCTGGCCGCCGCGTTGCCGGCGGCCAGGGCGGTCTTCATCTTATCAACCGTGTCAAGCGGGATGCCGGTATCGGCCGCGCCATACAGGCCGAGCACCGGCGCCTTCAAATCGCCGACGGCGTCGATCGGGTGGCGCGGCGTCAGCGCACTGGGGCTGCCGACGAGGCGGCCGTACCAGGCCACGCCGGCCTTTACCGGGCCGCGCGCGGCATACAGCCATGTGATGCGACCGCCCCAGCAGAAGCCGGTGATGGCCACCTTGTCGCGGTTGCCGCCGTTGCCGGCGGCCCAGGCGACCACGCCATCCAGGTCGCGCATGACCTGCTCGTCGGGCACCTTGGACACCAGCTCGCTCATCAGGCGCGCCGTCTCGGTGTATTGCGTGGGGTCGCCCTGGCGCGCGAACAGCTCGGGCGCGATGGCCAGGTAGCCGGCCTTGGCGAAGCGACGGCACACATCGGCGATGTATTCGTGCACGCCGAAGATTTCCTGGATCACCAGCACCACGGGCAGGCCCGTCTTGCCTGCGGGCGCGGCGCGATACGCCGGCACCTTGAAGCCGTCGACCTCGATGGTCACCTGCCCGGCGGTGAGGCCGTCGGCGGGCGTACGGATCGCGGTCTGGGCGACGATGGGCAGGGCGGTGGCGGCATAGCCGACCCCCAGCGCCGCCTTGAGCGCGGTGCGGCGCGTGGCGCCGTTCTCGCCGGCCGTGCCGGGAACGAGGGAATCGAAATCGGAACGCAGGTTGCGGTCGAGCATGTAACTCCTCCAGTGGGTTGACGGCCTTGCATGGAGCCGGACGGCGCGAATTGGTTCAGGACGGTTACGCAGGCTGGCTCCGTTCGGATCAACGCGCACCATAGCGCCTGCCTTAATTTCAGTATTGACAGAAATTTCTGTCGAAATACACTTCGAGCCATGGAACTCACCCCGATTGCCCGCCGCTTCGTCGTCCATTGGGGAGAAATGGGCAGCGCCTGGGGCGTCAATCGCACGGTGTCGCAGATCCATGCCCTGCTGTTCTTCCACGGCCGCGCGCTGCACGCCGAGGAAATCTCCGAAACGCTCGGCGTAGCGCGCTCCAACGTGAGCACCAGCCTCAAGGAGCTGCTCAACTGGAACCTCATCCGCACCAGCCATGTGCTGGGGGATCGCCGGGACTACTTCGAAACTTCCACCGACGTGTGGGAGCTCTTCCGCACCATCGTGCGCGAGCGCAAGGAACGCGAGTACGACCCCACCGTGCGCATGCTGCGCGAACTGGTGGCGCAGCCCGGCTTCGATCAGGAAACCGCCGACGCGCAGGACCGCGTCCGCGCCACGCTGCAGCTCATGGAATCGCTGGGCCTGTGGGCCGACGAGATGCTGCGGCTGTCGCCCGCCACGCTCGACAAGGTGCTGCGCCTGGGCGCGAGCGTGCAGAAGTTCGTGCGCGGCAGCGATGCCGCAACCCCGGAGCAATGAGTTTTTTTCCAACTGATTTCTGTAATTGCCGAAATTTCGAAAGATCCGACATCATGCAAGTCCTCGTCTGTGGCGCCCGCGGCTTCATCGGCCGGCACATCGTTCAGGCTCTCGAGGCCGCCGGGCACGGCGTCGTGCGCGGCGTGTCGCGTGCGGCGGGCGCGGGCGAGGTGACCGTGGACTTCGTGCGCGACCTGTCGCCCGAAACCTGGCTGCCGCGCCTGGCCGGCATCGATGCCGTAGTCAACGCCGTCGGCATCCTGCGCGACACACCGCGGCGGCCGATGCAGGCGGTGCATGCCGACGCGCCCACCGCCCTGTTCGAGGCCTGCGCGCGCAGCGGTGTGCGCCGGGTGATCCATGTCTCGGCACTGGCCATCGACGGCAATCCCACCGCCTACGCGCAGACCAAGCTCGCCGCCGAGCAGGCACTGCTGGCACTCAACGATGCCGGGCGGCTCGACGGCGTGGTGCTGCGCCCGAGCATCGTGTTCGGACCCGGGGGCGACAGCAGCCAGCTGTTCCTGAACCTGGGCCGCCTGCCCTGGATCGTGCTGCCGCGCGCCGCCATCCGGACGCGTGTACAGCCCGTACACGTGTACGAACTGGCGGAGGTCGTGGCGCGCCTCGCCGGCCCGGCGCTCGACCTGCGCGGCCGGCTCGAATGCGCCGGCCCCGAGGCCGTGCCGCTGGCCGGCTTCATCGCCAGCCTGCGCACCCAGCTCGGCCACCGCGCACCGCGCGTGACGGCCCTGCCCGACGGGCTCACGCAGCTGTCGGCCCGCATGGGCGACTGGGTGCCCGTCACGCCGTGGGGCACGCAGGCCCTGTCGCTGCTCACGCAGGACAACGTGGGCGACCCGGCCGCGATGACGCAATTGCTGGGCCGCGCGCCCACGCATCACAGCCAGTTGCTGGCCCAGGGCGTCCGATGACCGCGCACGAGCAACGCGTCGTCCGCGCCAGCCTCGTCGTGCTGTGGCTCGGCACGGCTGCCGTGAGCCTGCTGGAGCTGCGCGGCCAGAGCACGGCGCTGCTGGCGGAGGCCGGCATCGCTGCCGGCCCGCTGGCCGATGCGCTGGTGATCGCAGGCAGCGCGCTCGACATCGTGCTGGGCCTCTGGCTGTGGCTGCGCCCCGGGCGCACGAGCGCGTGGTTGGCGCTGGCGGGCATGGCGCTGATGACGTCAGTGGCCACGGCCCTGCTGCCCGCGCTGTGGCTGCATCCGCTGGGCCCGCTGCTCAAGAACCTGCCAGTGGCCGCACTGCTGTGGCTGCTGGCCCGCTCCTACGCCCCTGGAAACAAGGCATGAACACCTACCTCATCCTCAAGTGGATCCACATCCTCTCCAGCGTGGTGCTGGTGGGCACGGGCTTCGGCTCGGCGTTCTACATGTTCTTCGCCAACCGTTCGGGCAGCGTGGCCGCGCAAGCGGTGGTCAGCCGCCTGGTGGTGCGCGCCGACCTGTGGTTCACCACGCCGGCAGTGATCGTCCAGCCGCTCACCGGCTTCGCGCTGGCCCACATGGCAGGCTGGCCGCTCAGCACGCCCTGGCTCGCGCTCTCCATTGGCCTGTATCTGCTGGCCGGCGCCTGCTGGCTGCCGGTGCTGTGGTTGCAGTCGCGCATGGCTTCGACAGCGGCCGAAGCCGCACGCACCGGTGCAGCGTTGCCGCCGTCGTATGCGACGCATGCGCGACGCTGGGAAGCGCTGGGCTACCCCGCGTTCATCGCCATGATCGCCGTGTTCTACCTGATGGTGAACAAGCCGCAGTTGTAGGTCACATGCGCTTCGTACTGCATCGGCAGCGGACAGCCAAGCCTGCCCCCGACCAGTTCAATGCGCCTTGTCCCAATTGGGACCGACGCCCACCTCTGCCAGCAGCGGCACCTTGAGTTCGGCCACGCCCGCCATGATCGCGGGGATCTCGCGCCGCACCCAGTCTTCCTTCTCTGCGGGCAGCTCGAACACCAGTTCGTCGTGCACCTGCAGGATCATCAGCACGCCGTTGTTCTCGGCGTCGAGCACCTGCTGCACCTTGTTCATGCTGAGCTTGATCAGGTCGGCCGCCGTGCCTTGCATGGGCGCGTTGATGGCGGCGCGCTCGGCGCCGGCGCGGCGCGGGCCGTTGGGCGAGTTGATCTCGGGCAGATACAGCCGCCGGCCGAACACCGTCTCGACATAGCCGCGCTCCTTGGCGCTGGCGCGGGTCTCGTCCATGTAGTGCTTCACGCCCGCGAAGCGCTGGAAGTAGCGGTCGATGTAATTCTTGGCGGCCGTGTTGTCGATGCCGAGGTTCCTGGCCAGGCCATAGCTGCTCATGCCGTAGATCAGTCCGAAGTTGATGACCTTGGCGTAGCGGCGCTGCTCGCTCGTGACTTCATCGACGGCCACGCCGAACACCTCGGCCGCGGTGGCCTTGTGCACGTCCACGCCTTCGTGGAAGGCGCGCAGCAGGGCCTCGTCGCCGCTGATGTGGGCCATGATGCGCAGCTCGATCTGCGAGTAGTCGGCGCTGGCGATCAGGCGCCCCTCGGGCGCGACGAAGGCCTCGCGCACGCGGCGGCCCTCGGGCGTGCGGATGGGGATGTTCTGCAGGTTGGGGTCGTTGCTCGACAGCCGGCCGGTCACGGCCACCGCCTGCGCGTAATGCGTGTGCACGCGGCCGGTGCGCGGCAGCGCCATCTGTGCGAGCTTGTCGGTGTAGGTGCCCTTGAGCTTGGAGAGGCCCCGGTGTTCGAGGATGCGTGCCGGCAGCGGATAGTCCTCGGCCAGCTTCTCCAGCACTTCCTCGTCGGTGCTGGGCGCGCCGGTGGCGGTCTTCTTGACGACGGGCAGGCCGAGCTTGGTGAAGAAGATCTCGGCGATCTGTTTGGGGCTGCCCAGGTTGAAGGGCTGGCCGGCGATCTCGTGCGCTTCCTGTTCGAGCTGCAGGATGCGCTGGCCCAGCGCATGGCTCTGCGCGGCCAGCGTGGGCGCGTCGATCAGCACGCCGTTGCGCTCCATGCGGAACAGGGTTTCGCTTGACTGCATTTCCAGCTCGTAGACGAAGCGCAGGCGCTCGTCGGCCTCCAGCTTCGGCCACAGCGTGCGGTGCACGTCCAGCGTCTGGTCGGAGTCTTCGCATGAATACTCGGCGGCCTTCTCGATCGCCACCTGGCTGAACGGGATCTGGTGCGCGCCCTTGCCGCACAGGTCTTCGTAGCCGATGCCGCTGCGGCCCAGGTGGCGCTCGGCCAGGCTGGCCAGGCCGTGGGGCTTGTGCACTTCGAGCACGTAGCTCTGCAGCATGGTGTCGTGCGCGTAGCCCTGCACGTCGATGCCGTGGTTGGCGAACACGTGGCGGTCGTACTTGATGTGCTGGCCCAGCTTCTGGCGGCCGGCGTCTTCGAGCCAGGGCTTGAGCTTCGCCAGCACCTCGGCCAGCGGCAACTGCTCGGGCGCGTCGGGGTAGCTGTGCATCAGCGGCACGTAGGCGGCCTCGCCCGGCTCGACGCTGAAGCTCAGGCCCACGATCTCGGCCACCATCTCGTCGAGCGAGGTGGTCTCGGTATCGATGGCGGCCAGCTCGGCGGCCTGCAGCTTCGCCAGCCAGGCATCGAAGGCGTCCCAGGTCAGCACGGTGTCGTAGCGCAGGTTGGTGGCCTCTCGCGCGGGCGCCATGTCGGGCTCGTCGAACAGGCCGGCGGATTCGCCGGGGCCGAGCTTCTTCTTGCTGCGTTGCTCCTCGATGAGCTCCGGCGGCACGGCCTGTCCGGCCAGCGTCTTCACCAGGCCCTTGAAGCCGTACTTCTCGCTGAAGACACGCAGCGCGTCGCTGTCCTGCCCGCCGATGGCCAGCGCGTCCAGCGCGGGCAGGCCGGCCACGTGGGCCGCCAGGTCGCAGTCGGTCTTGATGGTGACGAGCGAGCGGCCCGTCGGCAGCCAGTCGCGCGCGTTGCGCAAGTTTTCGCCGGCCACGCCCTTGATCTCGGCGGCACGCTCCATCAGCGCGTCGAGCGAGCCGTATTCGAGCAGCCACTTGGCCGCTGTCTTGGGGCCCACCTTGGGCACGCCCGGCACGTTGTCCACGCTGTCGCCCACCAGGGTCTGGTAGTCGATCATCAGCGCGGGTGGCACGCCGAATTCGGCCGTCACGCCGGCCACGTCGCGACGGCGGTCGTTCATGGTGTCGATCACGGTGACGTGCTCGTCGACCAGTTGCGACAAGTCCTTGTCGCCGCTGGAGATGATCACCTCCACGCCCTGCGCGGCCGCCGCGCGGGCCAGGGTGCCGATCACGTCGTCGGCCTCCACCTGCGGCACCGCCAGCACCGGCCAGCCCAGCAGGCGCACCACCTCGTGGATGGGCTCGATCTGCGCGCGCAGATCGTCGGGCATGGGCGAGCGGTTGGCCTTGTACTCGGGATAGATGTCGTCGCGGAACGTGGGGCCGGAGGCATCGAAGATGCAGGCCGCGTAGTCGGCGCGCACATCCTTGCGCAGCTTCTGCATCATGTTGATCATGCCGCGGATGGCGCCGGTGGCGGGACTGTGCGGATCGCCGGGCACCGCGCGCAGGTCGGGCATGGCGTGGAAGGCGCGGTAGAGGTAGCTGGAGCCATCCACCAGCACGAGGGTTTTCTTTTCGCTCATGGGGGGATTCTGCCGCGCGGAAGCGGCAAACCGCCTACAGGGGCCGCCGGGACGGGCCGCCTACAATCGCCGGATCATGCGCGCCAGCACCCGCCCCCTCCTCCGCCTTGTTCCGATCCTCCTGTCCGCCGTCTGCGGCGTGGCTGCGGCCCAGGCGCCGGCCACCCCGTCGGGCGAGCTGGCGCGCGAGCAGACGCCCGGCGGCGCGGCCAACCAGCGGGCCGAGCGCATCGTGACCGAAGACGCCGGCTCCCGCGTCGAGGAACTGCGCGTGGGCGGCCAGACGCAAAGCATCACCGTGCAGCCCAAGGCCGACGTGCCGGCCTACGAAGTCAAGCCGGTCGATGGCATCCGCGCCCGCCCCAACAACCTGCAGGGCGAGCGTGACGGCTCCGGCGGCGGTTCCAGGGTCTGGAACATCCGCAACTTCTGACCGCCGCGCTTCCATGGCAGTCTTCACGGAGGTCCCGCAGGACGAGGCGCGCGCGCTCCTGCAACGCCTGTCGCTGGGCGAACTGCGCGAATTGCGCGGCATCGAGGGCGGCATCGAGAACACCAACTACTTCGTCACCACGGAGTCGGGCGACGAGTACGTGCTCACGCTGTTCGAGCGCCTCACGGCGCAGCAGCTGCCGTTCTACCTGCACCTGATGAAGCATCTGGCGCTGGCCGGCATTCCGGTGCCCGACCCGCGCGCGGATTCGGCCGGCGACATCCTGCTGTCGCTGTGCGGCAAGCCGGCCGCGCTGGTCAACCGCCTGGCCGGCCGCAGCCAGCTCGCCCCCGAAGCCGTGCACTGCGCCGCCGTGGGCGACATGCTCGCGCGCATGCACCTGGCCGGTCAGGACTACCAGCGCAGCCAGCCCAATCTGCGCGGCCTGCCGTGGTGGAACGAGACGGTGCCGGTGGTGCTGCCGCACCTGCAGGAGTCGCAACGCGCGCTGATCCTTTCCGAGCTGGCCTACCAGAATCACGTGGCCGCGCAGCCCGCCTATGCGGCGCTGCCGCGCGGCCCGGTGCACGCCGACCTGTTCCGCGACAACGTCATGTTCGACGGCGATCGCCTGACCGGCTTCTTCGACTTCTACTTCGCCGGCGTCGACACTTTCCTGTTCGACCTGGCCGTGTGCCTGAACGACTGGTGCATCACGCTCGACGATGGCGCGCACGAGCCGCTGCGCGCCGCGGCGCTGCTGGATGCCTACCAGGTCGTGCGCCCGCTGCAGGCGGCCGAACGGCAATTGCTGCCGGCCATGCTGCGCGCCGGCGCGCTGCGGTTCTGGGTGTCGCGCCTGTGGGACTTCCACCTGCCGCGCGAGGCATCGATGCTGGTGCCGCACGATCCCGCGCACTTCGAGCGCGTGCTGCGCGGGCGCATTGCCCGTCCCGTCGCACCCTGACCGTCTCTTCCAAGGGCTTTGCCCGGTGCCTGCCGGGCGCCTGCTTGTTAAATTCCAGTGTCACCACCGGCCACATGACGACGGCACGGCGACCGAATCCTGTCCACCATCCATGAAACTCAACCTGGTTCCCGCACGCACTGGCATCCAGTGGGTCAAGCTCGGCATCCGCACCTTCTGGCGACAGCCGCTGGCGTTGTCGGGCCTGTTCTTCCTCTACATCACGGCCGTGGCGCTGCTCTCGATGCTGCAATTCGTGGGCGCGGTGCTGGCGCTGGCGCTCACGCCGGCCGCCACGTTCGGCCTGATGGTGGCCACGCAGGAGGCGGTGCGCGGTCAGTTCCCCATGCCGGGCGTGCTGGTGAGCGCACTGCGCGCGGGCCGCGAGCGGCTGCGCGCCATCCTGCAACTGGGCGCCATGTACGCCGCCGGCGCGCTGCTGGTCACGCTGATCGTGCGCCTGGTCGTGCCCGCGCCGGTCGCCGCGCCGCAGCCCGGCGAACTGCCGCCCGGCCTGCTGCTCACGCTGCTGCTGCATGCGCCGCTGGCCATCGCCTTCTGGTTCGCGCCGGCGCTGGTGCACTGGCACGGCGTGCAGCCGGTCAAGAGCCTGTTTTTCAGCGTGGTGGCCGTGATGCGCAATTTCTGGGCCTTCGCCGTCTATGCGCTGGCCTGGGGTGCAGTGATCCTGGCGGCGGGTTTTCTCGTAAGCATGGTGGCGCTGGCCATCGGCAACCCGGCCTGGGCGCCGGTGGTCATGATGCCGCTGGCTCTCATGGTGGCCGCCATGTTCTTCACGTCGATCTATTTCACCTTCGTGGATTGCTTCGGCGACCCTGATGCAACGGCGCCCACCGAGGTCCCCGCCTTCTCCGACAAACCCGACGAACCCACGCCATGAACACACGCCGCCACCTGCCGTCCCCCGGATCCGACACGCACACCCTGCTGGGGCGCCGGGACGACGAAGTGCTGTGGTGGCGGCGGCGGGACATGCTGCGCGCTGCCGCGGCCTGGACGGCGCTGGGCGGCGCCGCGACGGCGTCGGCGCAGCAGCGCGGCAACGTGGTCCAGTTCCAGGGCGATGTGTTGGTCAACGACGCGCGCCTGGTGCCCGGCGCCTCGGTGCAGACAGGCGACACCGTGCGCACGGGGCCGGGCTCGGTGGTCGTCTTCGTGATCGGCAACTCCGCCTTCCACGTGCGCCAGAACTCGTCCATCGTGGTCGAACGCGGCGCCCGGCTGCTGTCGGTGAGCCTGCTGCGTCTCATCACGGGCGCGGTGGTCAGCGTCTGGGGGCGCGGCGACAGCCGCAGCATCGTCACGCCGACGCTCACGGCCGGCATCCGCGGCACTGGCGTCTATGCCGAGGTGATACCCGGACAGGACGGCCGCACCTACTTCTGCAACTGCTACGGCACGGTGCAACTGGACGCGGGCGGCAGCCGGACGCTGTCCCAGGCCACCTACCACCAGCCGTTCTATGCCAATGCCCCGGGCGCGAGCGGCCCGCTCATCGAGCCCGGCCCCGCCATCAACCACACCGACGAGGAACTCGAATACCTCGCGGCACTGGTGCAGCAGCGCACGGCCTGGCAGATCACGGGGCGCAAGGTCAAGGGCTACTGAGCCCTGGCCGGCGGCCCGTCAGGGCTCAGGCCTCGACCTTCACGCCTTTCCAGAACGCGACCCGGCCCTTGATCATCTCGGCTTCGGGCTTGGGATCGGCGTAGTACCAGGCGGCGTCGGCATTGAGTTCGCCATTCACCAGCAGCGAGTAATAGCTGGCCCGTCCCTTCCAGGGGCAGGTGGTGCTGTGGTTGCTGAACGTGACGAACTCGCGGTTGAGCGCGCTGTCCGGGAAGTAATGGTTGCCTTCGACCAGCACCGTGTCGTCGCTCTCGGCGATGGTCTGGCCGTTCCAGGTGGCTTTCATGGGTGTCCTCTCGCGATACGTGCGCGCGGCACGGGCCTCGTACGGTTTCAGGGCGGCGCGTCGAGCCAGTGAACGCCGAAGCGGCCCGCCGGGTCGCTCCACACCGGTCCGGGCCGCCAGCCGGCCTGACGGGCCAGGGCGTTGAGGCCCTCGGTGGTGAACTTGTGCGAGTTCTCGGTGTGCAGCGTCTGGCCGTGCTCGAACACGAAGCGCTCGCCGCCCACGCTCACGGTCTGGCGGCGGCGACTGACCAGGTGCATCTCGATGCGCTGGAGCGGCGCATTGTAGAAGGCCGAATGGTCGAAGCCGTCGGCCACGTCGAAGTCGGCGCCGAGTTCACGGTTGGCGCGCGCCAGCAGGTTGAGGTTGAATGCCGCCGTCACGCCCTGCGCATCGTTGTAGGCCGCGTGCAGCTCGTGCGGCGCCTTCACGCGGTCCACGCCCAGCACCAGTGCGCCGCCGCGCAGCAACTGGGCGGCCATGCGCAGGAAATTGAGTGCTTCGCGCGGAGCGAAGTTGCCCAAGGTCGAGCCCGGGAAGAAGCCCACGCGCCGGCCGCCACCGCGCAAGGGGGCGGGCAGCGAGAGGCCCCGGGTGTAATCGCCCACCACGGGCCGCACCTGCAGGCCCGGATAGTCGGCACGCAAGCCGGTCGCGGCCGCCTCGAGGTGGGCGCCGGAAATATCGATGGGCAGGAATCGCGCCGGCGATTCCATCGCGTCCAGCAACAGCCTGACCTTGGTGCAGGAGCCGGCGCCGAATTCGATCAGCTCGGCCTGGGGCCCCATGCGCCCGGCGATCTCGTCGGCATGCGCGTGCAGGATCGACATCTCGGTGCGCGTGGGGTAGTACTCGGGCAAGTCGCAGATGCGGTCGAACAGCGCCGAGCCCTCGGCGTCGTAGAAGTACTTCGGGGAGATGCTGCGCACCGGCTGGCGCAGCGCGGCCAGCAGGTCGCGCAGGAACAGCGTGGAGAACGCGCTGTCGTGATGTGCGTCGTCGATCGTGGCGACGGCCGGATCATCGTCCAGCAGGTTGCGTGTCAGCATGATGTGGAGTCCCTGGCCAGCCTGAGGCCGCTGAATTGCCAGCGGGCTGCCGGCGGAAAGAAATTGCGGTACGTGGGCCGCGCGTGGCCCTCGGGCGTGGCCAGGCTGCCGCCGCGCAGCACCACCTGGCCGACCATGAACTTGCCGTTGTATTCGCCGACGGCGCCGGGCAGCGCGCGGAAGCCGGGATAGGGGTCGTACGAAGAGCGCGTCCATTGCCAGGCATGGCCGGTCTGCTGGCGCAGGCGCGTGCCGTGGGCGCGGCTGGCGGCCTCCCATTCGAATTCGGTGGGCAGGCGGGCGCCCGCCCATTCGGCATAGGCGGCCGCTTCGTACAGGCTCAGTTGCGTGACGGGCGTGAGCGGATCCATGGGATGGGCGCCGCCCAGCCCGAAGACGTGCCACATGGCGGCATCGCGGCCCGGGCCCAGGCGTGGATCGTCGCCCTGCAGCCAGTAAGCCGGTGCCTGCCACCCCTGCTGCTGCACCAGCGCCCAGCCGTCCGACAGCCACAGCGACGCGCGCCGGTAACCGCCATCGGCAATGAAGGCCGCGTATTCGCCGCAGGTGACCAGGCGATCGGCGATCTCGAACGGCTGCAGCAGCACCGCATGGCGCGGCGTCTCGTTGTCGAAGGCAAAGCCCTCGCCGTCGTGGCCCACGTGCTCGATGCCGCCAGCATGCGCGAGCCAGCGGATCGGCTCGCGCGGCTGGGCCAGCCTCAGCATGGGGGGTTCCACCGCTTCATAGGCTGGCAGCAGCGGGTTGCACCAGAAGGCATGAAGGATGTCGGTGAGCAGCAGTTCCTGGTGCTGCTGCTCGTGCTGCAGGCCCAGCACGACCAGCGTCTGCAGTGCAGGCTGCGACTCCATCGCGCCGGCCGCCATCAGCGTGTGCATGGCGTCGTCCACATGGCGGCGGTAGGCCAACACCTCGGTCTGCGAGGGTCGCGTGAGCAGACCGCGGCGCGGGCGCTCGTGACGCGGCCCGAGGGCTTCGTAGTACGAATTGAAGAGGTGGCCGAAGCGCGGATCGAACGCGCGGTAGCCCGGAGCGTGCGGCTGCAGCACGAACGCCTCGAAGAACCAGCTCGTGTGCGCCAGATGCCACTTGGTGGGACTGGCATCGGGCATCGACTGCACGCACTGGTCTTCGGCCGACAGCGGCCCTGCGAGAGCGAGCGAATGGCCGCGAACCCGGGCGTAGTCGCGTGCCAGCGGCGAGCGCTCGCGCGCCGCCACGGGCAGGGGATGGTTGTCGAGCAGCGATGCGGTCATGCGGCCGATCGCAGCGTATTGCCTTCGACGACGACACGCGAACCGGCAGCGGGGGCACTGGCCTGTTCCAGCGTGCGGATGCTGCCGTCATCCATGCGTACGCGCACCTGGTAGACGGTCGTGCGCTTCACGTGTTTCTCGACTTCGTTGCCGGCGTAGCCGCCGCCGACGACACCCGCGATGGTGGCCACGGTCTTGCCGCTGCCGCCGCCGATCTGGCTGCCCAGCAGGCCGCCCACGAGGCCGCCCGTGACCACGCCCACGCCGCTGGCTTCGCCCTTGCGGGTCAAGGCACGCACCGATTCGACCGTGCCGCAGGTGGCACACACCTGTCGGCTGGACGCCACCACGGGCGCCTGCACAGGCCGTTGCGCGCGGACCGGCGCCGTGTCGGCACGCGCCTGCGGCGACACCACCACCGGTGCAGCGCCCGGCGCCACCGGCTGGAACGCGGCCGGAGCGCCGGCCTGCGCGTGCGCGCCGAAGGGGCCCGTGGCTGCGCCATCGTCGACGTGGCGCGCCACCATGGCACCGGCCAGGCCCACCACGACGAGCAGCAACAGGGCCAGGCCCGGGATCAGCGCGCTGCTGCGGCGAACGCGTTCCTGCCAGGGAATGGGTGCCTGCCAGCCCGGCGGCGGGCCGGCGTCGTAGGAAGTGCGGGGAGAGGAGGGATCAGGAGTAGTCATGGGAAGAGCTCCAGGACTGTTGGGAACCGGATGGCGGCGCACACGGCGCCGCTTCGGCGATGGCCTGTCAGACCACCAGCGCGGCCGTCACGGCCGGCACGACGAAAAACACGAGGGCGAGCGCCGCGAAGGTGATCTCGGCGGCCAGCCGGGGACGGGCAGGCGGAGCTTCGGCACCGGCGCCGAAGCCGGAGTGGCGGTAGTAAGCCTGCTGATAGAGGCGCTCGAAATCGCTGTCGGCCGCTCCGGCGGGCTCACGGCGCATGGGCTGGGCAGTGTTCATGGCGGTTGTCCTCGGGGTGGTCGTTCTGGGTTTGGGAGCAGGTCTCCGAATGAGCCGGCGACCTTTGAAACGAATTGGAACCGCCAGCCCGTGCGCGACGTGAAGGACTCGGGTTGCAGGGCCTGTAGGACATGGCCGACGGTGGGGCGACACACCTCTCGCGCCCGGCGGCCGCACGGGTCTACGCATAATGGCCCGCATGAATTCTGACTCGATCGCGCCCATTCGTCCCCGTGTCGTCATCGTCGGTTGCGGCTTCGGCGGACTGGAAGCGGCGCGTGCGCTTCGCGGGGCACCGGTGGATGTGACGTTGATCGACCGGACCAACCACCACCTGTTCCAGCCGCTGCTCTACCAGGTGGCCACGGCGGGCCTGTCGGCGCCGGCCATCGCCGCGCCCACGCGCCACCTGTTCCGCCGCCAGCCCAACGTCACCACGCTGCTGGGCGAGGTGACATCCATCGACCCCACGGCACGGTGCGTACGGCTGGCCGACGGCGGCACGCTGCCGTGGGACCACCTGATCGTGGCCGCGGGCGCCGCGCACAGCTATTTCGGCAATGACCAGTGGTCGGCCGTTGCGCCCGGCCTCAAGACGCTGGACGACGCGTTCGAGATCCGCCGGCGTGTGCTCATGGCCTTCGAGGCCGCCGAGCGTACGGACGATCCGGCACGGCGCGACGCCCTGCTGACCTTCGTGGTGATCGGCGGCGGCCCGACGGGCGTGGAGATGGCGGGCACGCTGGTGGAGATCGCGCGCCACACGCTGCCCGGCGAGTTCCGCCGCATCGACCCGTCGCGCGCCCGCGTGCTGCTGCTCGAAGGTAGCGACCGCGTGCTGCAGGCCATGCCGCCGGGCCTGAGCCAGCGCGCGCGCGAACAGCTGGAAAAGCTCGGTGTGGAAGTGCGCACTGGCGCGCGCGTCACCGCCATCGACACCGAGGGCCTCAACGTGGGCGACGAGCGTATCGCCACGGCCTGCGTGGTGTGGGCAGCCGGGGTGGCCGCCTCGGCGCTGGGCCGTGCGCTGGCCACTGCCACCGGTTGCGAGACCGACCGTGCCGGCCGCGTCGTGGTCGAACCCGACCTCACCATCGCCGGCCATCCCGACATCAGCGTGATCGGCGACCTGGCCGCCGCGCGCAGCCACCGCGCGGGCCACGAGCCCACGCCCGTGCCCGGCGTCTCGCCCGCCGCCAAGCAGATGGGCCGCCTGGCCGCCGCCAACCTGCTGCGCCGGCTGGAGGGCCGCGCGAGCCAGGCCTTCGTGTATCGCGACTACGGCAGCCTCGCCACCATCGGCCGCCATTCGGCCGTGGTCGATCTCACCACGCCGTTGGGCCCGCTGCGCTTTTCTGGCTACTTCGCATGGCTGTTCTGGCTATTTGCCCACGTGTACTTCCTGATCGGCTTCCGCAACCGCCTGGTGGTGCTGATGGACTGGGCCTGGGCGTACTGGAGCTTCCGGCGCTATGCGCGCGTGGTGGCGTCGGCGGGCGCGCCGGCCCGTCCGGCCGCCGAGGATTCCTGAGCGGACGGATCAGCCGGTCAGCAGGCGCCCGACGTCGTGATCGACGATCAGGTCGAACGTGGCCTGGCCCAGGCGCGAGAGCAGCCGCTGGCGCGAATAGGCCAGCACCATGTCGTTGTGGATCGTCGGCTGTTCGATGACCGAGACCGAGAGGCCTTCGGCATCGCGCCCCGCGGCTGCGCTGCGCGGCACGATCGCATAACCCTGGCCATCCATGGCCAGCTGCAGCAGGCTCTTGACGGAATCGACCTCCGCCACCACGTCGAGCCCGATGCCGCGCGCGCGGCACGTGGTTTCGATCAACATGCGGATCGCGTTCGGCATGCTGGGCACCATCGCCGGATAGCGCGAGAGGTCTGCGGCCAGAAGACGCGCCGGCAATGGATGGCGGTGCGTGGGGCGGCCGCACAGCACCAGCTCTTCACGGAACAGGCTGCGGCATTCCAGCTTCGGGGTCGGCGGCGGATCGAACAGCACGGCCATCTCGATGCGGCCGAGGATCAGATCCTCGCGCAGCGAAGTCGACAGTCCCTCCGAGATCGAGATCGACGCCTGGGGCCAGCGGCTGCGGAAGCTGCGCACCAGCACCGGCGTGAGCACCTGGGCCACGCGCGGGGGCAGGCCCACCGTGACACGGCCCGTGAAGCGGCTGTGCAAGGCGTCCATCTCGGCGCGCGCCTTGCGCGACAGCTCCAGCATCGCCTGCCCGTAGGAGAGCAGGCACTGCCCGGCCTCGGTCAATTCGACGCCACGGCCGGTGCGCACGAACAAGTGGTTGCGCATTTCCTGCTCCAGCTGGCGCACATGACGGCTGAGGGAGGGCTGGGGGATGTCGAGCGCGGCGGAGGCGCGGCTGAAGCTGCCGGTCTCTGCCACCCGCACGAAGGATTCGATCTGTCGCAGGTCCATGGTTTTCCATCCGGAATCTGAATACCAGATGTAATTGATATTCTATTCACGAGCCCCCGGGAAACGCGAAGAATTGGCCTCGAATTCACAAGACCGGAGACCCCGATGACACCGCTTCGCCGCACGTTCCTGCGCCTGACCCTGACCGCCCTGGCCCTCACTGGCAGCGCGGCCGCCCTGGCGCAGGCGTACCCCCACAAGCCCGTGAAGATCCTGATCCCGTTCAGTCCCGGCGGCAGCAACGACACGGTCGGGCGTTTCCTCGGTGACGAGCTGCAGAAAAAGCTCGGCCAGCCGTTCGTGGTGGAGAACCGCGGCGGCGCCGGTGGCGTGGTGGGTTCCGACTTCGTGGCCAAGTCGCCGGCGGATGGCTACACGCTGCTGCTGGTGTCCACGCCGCATGTGGCCAACCCCTTCATCTACCGCCGGATGCCCTACGACGCGCTCAAGAGCTTCACACCGGTGGCGCGCGTCATGTCGGCTCCCGTGGTCATCGCCACCACGCCGAGCCTGGGCTTCAAGACCGTCGGTGATCTGGTCCAACGCGCCAAGGCGCAGCCGGGCAAGCTCACCTTCGTCTCTTCGGGCACGGGCAGCTACTTCCACCTGGCCAGCGAGATGTTCGCCGACCAGACGCAGGTCAAGCTGCTGCACATCCCCTACAAGGGCGCCGGCCCGGCCATGGCCGACGTCGTCGCCGGCCATGCCGACATCTCGATCGGCTCGGTGCTGTCTGCGCTGCCGCACGTCAAGAGCGGCCGCCTGAAGGCACTGGCCGTCAGCGGCAACAAGCGCCAGTCCACCATGCCCGACGTACCCACCATGGCCGAGGCCGGCTACCCCGGCTACGAGGCCGACAACTGGTGGGGCGTGCTGGCGCCGGCGGGCACACCGGCCGACGTGGTCGACACGCTGGCCCGCGCCATCGGCGACATCATGGCCGCGCCCGCCACGGCCGCGCGCTTCGCGCCCGAGGGCGTGGTGGTGAGCTACCAGGGCCCGGCCGCGTTCAAGGGCTTCATGGACACCGAAACCACCAAGTGGAGCCGGCTGATCAAGGACGTCGGCATCTCCGCCGACTGAAGGGCGCCTGACGATGCAATCCGCCCTGCTCGTCCGCTGGACGCCCGCCGCCGACGCCGGCGCCCCGCTGCACCCCACCGTGCGCGCCCTGGCCGACGAGCTCGCCATGAGCCACGCCGGCACGGTCGGCCGCGTCGACGTGGTGCGTGCGCTCGATGGCACGCGCCTCTATCTCTACCTCTGGCTGCGCGACGGCGCGGTGCCCACCGAAGTGCTGCGCGACGCCGTGCGCACGGCAGTGGACGCCGCCGCCCTGCCCCAGGCCGGACCGGCCGAGGTCACGCGGCTGGTGCCGCGGCAGGACGAAGCCGGCGCGTCCGCGGTGGAGGCGGCCCCCTACCATTACGCGGTCGAGCTCGACATCGACCCCGAGCACGCCGCGTCCATGCACGACTGGTACAACAACGAACACCTGCCTGCCCTGGCCGCCGTGCCCGGCACGGTGCGCGCACGCCGGCTCTCGGACATCGACGGACACCCGGCGTCCTACGCCTGCTACGACCTCACCAGCCCCGACACGCTGCGTTCCGAGCCCTGGCTGGCCGTGCGCGCCACCGACTGGTCGAGCCGGATCCGCCCGTTGTTCCACAACGTCCGCCGCACCGTGTTCGAACGCGTCTTCACCCTCGAGCCCCAGCGGCCCTGACACCTACCATCTTTCCATGCCCGCATCCGCTGCCCGTACCGTCCCCGAACCGACGACCGCCGACTGGCTGTCCGTGCGCATCACGCGCATCGAGACGCTGCCGCTGAAGGTCAAGCTCGAGCGCGTGGCCGCCGGCTCCACGCTCAAGCTCACGCACCGCTGCACCATCGTCACGCGCATCCATACCGACGCCGGCATCGTCGGCGAATGCTTCAACGGCAACGACGACGAACTGCAACCGGCTGTCATGCGGCTCATCCACGATGAGATGGCGCCGCTGCTCGTCGGGCAGCCCGTGGCCGCGATCGAGGATGCCTGGGCGCGCACCCGGCGCGCCACCGAGCCCTTCCTGCGCGACCGCCGCGTGGCGCTGCGCGCACAGGCCTGCATCGACAGTGCGCTGCACGACGCCCTGGGCAAGCTGGCCGGCGCGCCCATCCATCACCTCTGGGGCGGCGCGCGCACCGAGGTTCCGGTGATCGCCCTCGGCGGCTACTACCGGCAGACCGGCGACCTCGAAGCCCTGGCCGACGAAGTGGCCGAGCTCAAGGCCTTCGGCATCCATGGCATGAAGCTCAAGCTGGGCGCGCTGTCCCCGGCCGACGATGCACGCCGCGCCGAGGCGGTGCGCCGCGCGGGCGGCGACGATTTCATGCTGGCCTGCGACGCCAACCAGGGCTGGACACGCGCCCAGGCGCTGGAGTTCGCCGCACGCGTGAAAGACCTGCGCCTGGCCTGGCTGGAAGAGCCCTGCCACTGGGACAACGACCGCGCCGACATGGCCGTCGTGCGCGCCGTGGCCGGCATTCCCATCGCTGCCGGCCAGAGCGAGCTGTCGCGCTTCGGCTGCCGCGACCTGATGGCCGCCGGCGCCATCGACATCTGCAACTTCGACGCCAGCTGGGGCGCCGGCCCGACGGAGTGGCGCCGCGTGGCCGCGCTGGCGCAGGCGCACCAGGTGCAGGTGCTGCAGCACCTGGAGCCGCAGATCGGCCTGATGATGTCCGCGGGCGTGCCCAACGGATTCGTGGCCGAGGTCATGCTGCCCTGGCGCGATCCGTTCTTCTATCGCCTGATCGCCAACCAGAGCGCGCGCCCGTTCGATAACGGGCGCTACCGCCTGCCCGCCGGGCCGGGCTGGGGCATGCAGCTCGACACCGACTATCTCGACTCGGTGCTTCGCCGCGATTGAGGCGGCCGCGCCTCAGTGGCCCACGCGCAGGGCCACCAGCAGGCGCGACACCATGTTGTAGGCGGCCACGGTGGCCACCAGGTCCAGCAGGGCCTGACCCGTGTAATGGGCCTCGACGCGCGCGAACAGGGCATCGGGCACTTCGACGTCGCGCGTCATCGCATCGGCCAGTTCCAGCGCCACGCGCTCTGCGGCGCTCCATGGCGCGTCGGCCGGCAGCGGCTGCGCGCGCGTGGCCTCGATCGCCGCCGGGCCGACACCGGCCGCCTGCGCATGCGGCACATGCGCGTCGAACTCGTAGGGCGCGCGGTTGAGCACGGCCACGCGCAGGATCACCAGCTCGCGCACCGGGGCCGGCAGGCTGCTGTGGTTGCGCACGGCCGACAGCATCTGCTCCCAGCCATGCGCGATGGGCGGACTGTTGAGCAGCACCTGATAGAGCAACGAGACGCGCCCGCGCGCCGCCAGGATGCGCTGCTCCTGCTCCGCGAGTGCGGGCCGTGTGCCGGGCGTGACCGGCGGAATGCGGGGTCCGTGGGCGTCCATGGACATCAGGCCTCGAACCGGTAGAAGGTTTGAGGATTGCGCACCAGCAGTTGCTCGCGCGCCTGCGGATCGGGCGCGATGCGCGACAGCGCATCGACCAGCACCGCGTCGTCGGGCACGTGCGTGTGGTTGGGATGCGGCCAGTCGCTGCCCCACAGGCAGCGCTCGGGGAATTCACGCACCAGCAGCGCCGCCAGGGCAATGCCCTCGCCATAGTCCGGCGATGCCGTGCCGGGGGTGATGCGCGAGATGCGGTCGATGCCGCTCACCTTCACGCGGAACAGCGGATTGCGAAGCAGCTGGCGCAACGCAGAAAAGTCGGCGTGGTCCGTGCCCTGCGCCGCATCCACGCGCCCCATGTGGTCGATCACCACCGGCACGGCGCTCTGCGCGAGCGCGCCGGCCAGGCCATGGATCAGGCTGCTCTCGAAATGCACCTGCAGATGCATGCCCAGCGGCGCCAGCCGCCGCGTGAAAGCCACGATCTCGTCCACGCCGCCGGCCGACACCAGATGCTTCATGAAGTTGAAGCGCACCCCGCGAAAGCCTGCCGCGGCCAGGCGGCGCAACTCGGCATCCGCCACCGACAGGGGCGCGAGCGCGACGCCCAGATAGCGCCCGCCGCCGTGGGCGATGGCGTCTTCGGCCGCGCTGTTGTCGAAGCCGTGCACCGCCGACTGCACGACGACGCAGCGCTCGATGCCCAGGTGCCGGTGCAGCGCATACAGCGTCTCCTTGGGAGCATCCACCGGTGTGAAGTTGCGGCCGGCGTCGAACGGAAAGCGCGCGGATGGCCCGAAAACGTGCACGTGCGTATCGCAGGCGCCGCGCGGCAGCGCCAGTGCCGGCGTGCCAGGCTCGGGCATGAAAGTGAGACGGGGTGACGGGTCGGGTCGGTTCATGCGTTCTCCTTGCCGCCGATTGTCGGGCGGCGATCCGGAGGCCGGCGCCGCTACTGGCGATAGCTGCTATCCGGAATCCGGATGGCGTCCTCTGCCGGTAGCGACTGGCTACCGTCTGTTTACACAGGTTTACGGCGTCTTGAATGGACGGTCATCCGTGTGAGGCAGACTCGGGAGCATGAAAGTCCTTCCCAAGAGTTCCATCGCGCGCATCGTCATCGGCCTGGCCGTGCTCGCCGGGGCGGCCGCCGTCGTCAAGTGGCAGTTCTTCCCCGCCAAGCCCCCGCAGAACTACGTCACGGCCGCGGCCGTACGAGGCGACCTCGAAGACACGGTGCTGGCCAGCGGCACGCTGCAGGCGTTCAAGCAGGTGAGCGTGGGCGCGCAGGTATCGGGCCAGATCAAGTCGCTCAAGGTCGCGCTGGGCGACAACGTGAAGCAGGGCCAGTTGCTGGCCGAGATCGATTCCGTCACGCAGCAGAACAACGTGCGCAACGCCGAGGCGCAACTGGCCACGGCGCAGGCGCAGCTCAAGGCGAAGGAGGCCGCGCTGATCCAGGCCGAACTCAACCTCAAGCGCCAGCGCCAGCTGCGCGCGGCCGACGCGGGCCCGCAGGCCGACCTGGAAGCCGCCGAGGCCACCTACCGCGCCACGGTCGCCGACATCGACGCGCTCAAGGCCGGCGTGCAGCAGGCCGCCATCACGGCCGACACCGCCAAGGTCAACCTGGGCTACACCCGCATCGTCGCGCCCATGGACGGCCAGGTGGTGGCGCTGGTGGTGCAGGAAGGCCAGACGGTCAACGCCAACCAGTCCACGCCCACCATCCTGAAGCTGGCCACGGTGGGCACCATGACCATCAAGGCGCAGATCTCCGAGGCCGACGTCACACGCGTGAAGCCCGGCCAGAAGGTGTACTTCACCATCCTGGGCGAGCCCGACCGGCGCCAGCAGGCCACGCTGCGCGCGGTCGAACCGGCGCCCGACTCCATCGCCACCGAGACCACGACGTCCACCGCCACGAGCAGCAGCTCCAGCGCCACTGCCATCTACTACAACGGCCTGTTCGACGCGCCCAACCCCGACGGCAGGCTGCGCATCTCGATGACGGCGCAGGTGTACATCGTGCGCGCCGAGGCGAAGGACGCCATCCACATCCCCAGCGCCGCGTTGGGCGCGCGTAACCGCGACGGCAGCTACACCGTGCGCGTGGTCGATGCCGCCGGCAATGCCGCGCCGCGCCAGGTGAAGGTGGGCCTGAACAACAACGTCAACGCGCAGATCACCGAAGGCCTGGCCGAGGGCGACCGCGTGGTGCTGGGCGATGCGGCCAGCGCGCCGTCGTCAGGCGGCCAGGGCATGCGCGGCCCGCGCATGCGCCTGTAAGGAGCGCGTGCCATGGCCTGCGACATGAACGGCCCCGACCGGGCCGGCCCCGCCGACCCATCGCAGCACGACGCGCCGCTGCTTGAAATTCGCGGACTCACCCGCGAGTTCCCGGCCGGCGACCAGATGCTGGCGGTGCTCAAGGACATCGATCTCGCCATCCATGCCGGCGAGATGGTCGCCATCGTGGGCCAGTCGGGCTCGGGCAAGTCCACGCTGATGAACATCCTCGGGTGCCTCGATACGCCCACGCGCGGCAGCTACCGCGTGGCCGGCCGCGAGACCGGACGCCTGGCAGCCGACGAGCTGGCCGAGCTGCGCCGCGAGCACTTCGGCTTCATCTTCCAGCGCTACCACCTGCTGTCCGACCTGACGGCGCAGGGCAATGTCGAAGTGCCGGCCGTGTACGCGGGCACGCCGCCGGCGGCGCGGCACGAGCGCTCGGCCGCGCTGCTGGCGCGCCTGGGCCTGGCCGACCGCATGCACCACACGCCCGGCAAGCTCTCGGGCGGGCAGCAGCAGCGCGTGTCGATCGCCCGCGCGCTGATGAACGGCGGCCGCGTGATCCTGGCCGACGAGCCCACGGGTGCGCTCGACACGCAGTCGGGCGCCGAGGTGATGAAGATCCTGGGCGAGCTGCATGCCGAGGGCCATACGATCATCATCGTGACCCACGACATGGGCGTGGCCGAACACGCGCAGCGCGTGATCGAGATCCGCGACGGCGAGATCGTGGGCGACCGCCGGCGCGAGGGCTCGGGGCCCGTGGCGTCTTCGCAGGGCATCGCCACGCAGCCGCGCGGCGGCCTGTCGGCGCGGCTGTCGGCCTTCGGCGACCGCTTCCGCGAAGCCTTCCGCATGGCGCTGCTGGCGATGAACGCGCACCGGCTGCGCACCTTCCTCACCATGCTCGGCATCATCATCGGCATCGCCTCGGTGGTGTCGGTGGTGGCGCTGGGTGCGGGCTCTCAGGCCAAGGTGCTGCAGAACATCAGCGCCATCGGCACCAACACCATCGAGGTGTTCTCGGGCTCGGGCTTCGGCGACGTGCGCTCGGCCGCCGTGCGCACGCTGATACCGGCCGATGCCGACGCGCTGGCGCAGCAGGGCTACGTGGACAGCGTCACGCCCAACCTCAACGCCAGCGCGCGCCTGCGCTACCGCAACGTGGAACTCACCGGCACCGTGAACGGCGTGGGCGAGCAGTATTTCCGCGTGAAGAACGTGACCCTGGCGCAGGGCGTGGCCTTCGGCGCCGATGCCGTGCGCGATCGCACGCAGGTGGCGGTGATCGACGACAACACCCTCAAGAAGCTGTTTCCCGACACGCCGAACCCCCTCGGCGAAGTGATCCTGCTGGGCAGTGTGCCGGTGCGCGTGATCGGCGTGGCCGCGCCCAGCACCAGCGCGTTCGGCAACAGCGAGGCGCTGAACGTGTGGGTGCCCTACACCACGGCCATGGGCCGCATCGTGGGCCAGAACTACCTGCGCAGCATCACCGTGCGCGTGGCCGACGACGCGCCCATGGCCGCCGCCGAGCAGGGCATCAGCCAGCTGCTGCGGCTGCGCCATGGCCGCGAGGACTTCTACGTGCTCAACACCGACAGCATCCGGCAGACCATCGAGAGCACCACGCAGACCATGACGCTGCTGATCGCCTCCATCGCGGTCATCTCGCTGCTGGTGGGCGGCATCGGCGTGATGAACATCATGCTGGTGAGCGTGACCGAGCGCACCCGCGAAATCGGCGTGCGCATGGCCGTGGGGGCGCGCCAGGGCGACATCCAGCAGCAGTTCCTCATCGAGGCCGTGCTGGTGTGCCTGCTGGGCGGCGCTCTGGGCATCGCCATCGCGCTGGGCTTCGGCGCGGTGTTCGCCAGCTTCTCCACCGACTTCGCGCTGGCTTTCTCCACCAGCTCGATGGTGTGGGCCTTCGCCTGCTCGACGCTGATCGGCGTGGTGTTCGGCTTCCTGCCGGCCCGCAGCGCGGCGCGGCTCAACCCGGTGGACGCCCTGGCGCGCGACTGACGCCGCCACACGCCACCGACCGCAAGGAACCGACTTCCATGGATACATCCCTTCCCCGCCCGGCCATTCGCCTGTGCCTTTCTTCACGCCTGCTGCCGCTGGCGCTGGCCCTCACGCTGGCCGGCTGCGCGGGCCTCGCCCCCTCGGGCTACCAGACACCGCAGGCCGACGTGCCCACGCAGTGGTCGCAGGCCACGGCAGGCACTGCACAGCCGCAGGCCGTGGCCACGCCCGACCGCTGGTGGCGCCAGTTCGACGACCCCGCGCTCGACCGCTTCGTCGAAGGCGCGCTGGCGCGCAACAACGACCTGGCCGCCGCTGCGCTGCGCGTGCGGCAGGCCCAGCTGCAGGCGGGCCTGGCCGGCACGGCGATGGCGCCGACGGTGTCGGGCAGCGTGAGCAGCAGCGCATCGCGCCGGCTCGAAGGCAGCGGCAACACCACCTCGCGCGGCAGCGGCATCTCGCTGTCGGTGGGCTACGAGGTCGACCTGTGGGGGCGTCTGGCACGCTCGCGCGATGCCGCCGACTGGTCGGCCACCGCCACCACGCAGGACCGCGAGGCCACGGCCGAGGCCCTGGCCGGCACGGCCGCCGGGCTCTACTGGCAACTGGCCTACCTCAACCAGCGTGTGGCCAGTGCCAACGACAGTCTGGCCTACGCGCAGCGCACGCAGCAGCTGGTGCAGGCGCAGTACGACGCCGGCTCGGTGTCGGCGCTGGAGCTGCGCGAGGCCGAGCAGACCGTGAGCACGCAGCGCGCCGCGCTGACGCAGCTCGAGCAGCAGCGCGTCGAGACGCGCAACGCCATGGCCTTGCTGCTCGACGGGCCGCCGGGCGCCGCCACGCTGGCGCAGTCAGGCCTGTCCGCCGAGCCCGCGCGTCTGCCCGACCACGCCTTGCCCGACGTGGCCGCCGGCATCCCCGCCGAGCTGCTGGCACGCCGCCCCGACCTGCGCGCGGCCGAGTCGCGCCTGCGCAGCCAGCTGGCCAGCAACGACGCCACGCGGGCCAGCTACTACCCCTCGCTCACGCTGACGGGCGGCCTGGGCACGTCGAGCGCCGCCTTGCTCAGCCTGCTCTCCAACCCGGTCGCCACGCTGGGCGCGGGCCTGACGCTGCCGTTCCTGCGCCAGAACGAGATGCGCCTGACCAACGACCTCGCGCGCGCACAGTACGAAGAGGCCGTGATCACCTTTCGCCAGACGCTCTACCAGGCCTTCGCCGACGTGGAGAACGCGCTGTCGGCGCGCCGCCAGTACGCATTGCAGGGCGACGAGCTGGCGCGCCAGCTGACCGCCGCGCGCGAGGCCGAGCGCCTGTACGAAGTGCGCTATCGCGCCGGCTCCACCGCACTGCGCACCTGGCTGGATGCGCAACAGAGCCGCCGCTCGGCCGAACTCGCGGTGGAGGAGAACCGCCTGAACCAGCTCAACGCCCTGGCCACGCTCTATCGCGTGCTGGGCGGCGGGGTGCCGGCATGAGGCCAGGAGGGCCGCGGCGCGCCCGTCAGTCCTTGATCTTCAGCACCGAAAGCAGCCTGCCCTTCGATGCGTGATCGGCCTCCAGCCTGCGCGTGAACGCCGCGCGGTCGAGATAGGTGGCGTGCTGTGCCAGCGCGCCGGCCTGCTGCTGGTACTCGGGGCTGGCGACGATCTCGCGGCAGGCCGATTCCAGCCGCGACACCACCTCGGCCGGCGTGCCTTTGCGGACGAAGACGCCACCGTAGGCCGAGGGCAACGCCTTCGAGCCGAGCTCGGCCGCCGTCGGCACGTCAGGAAACTCGCGCGAGCGCGTGTCGCCGAACACCACCAGCGGACGGAACTTGTACTGCTGCAATGCCGCAGTGGTGACCATGCCGCCCTCCACCGAGCCCGCGATCATGTCGGGCAGGAACGCTGTCTCGCCGCGGTAGGGCACATCGGTCGCGACGCGGCCCACGTCGCGCCAGAACTCTTCGGCCATGAGGTGCGGCCCCGAGCCGGCGCCCGAGTGCCCGTAGCTGAACTTGCCCGGATTCGCCTTGAGCCGGTCGAGCAGCGCGCGCGCATCGCGCACCTCGGACTGCTGCGACACCGCCAGGAAGAAGATGTTCTCGAAGGTCTGGCACAGCGGTACGAACGAATCCAGGCCATAGCCCGGATTCGCATGCCGATGGGTCTGGATCGACAGCGGCGTGGTGGGTGTGAAGGCCAGCATGTAGCCGTCGGCCGGCGCCTGCGCCACCACCTGCATGCCCAGCATCAGCCCGGCACCGGCCTTGTTCTCTACTGTCACCGGCGTCTGCAGCCGCTGCGACAGTTGGCGCGAGAACACACGCGCCAGCGCGTCAACGGTCGATCCCGCCGGCAGTGTGGTCACCACCGCCACCGGCTTTGACGGATAGCCCTGGGCGCCGGCCTGGCAGGTAGCGGCAGTGGCCAGCACAGCCAGCGCCCATCGAAGAACGGATCTCTTGTACATGCGTGTCTCCTTCCCTCTGGCGGGGTGTCAGCGGTAGATGTCCAGGGTCGCTTCCTTGCGATCGATCACCGACAGGCCGGCGGCCTGCAGCAGCTCGTAGATCGTGTCGATCTCGGCCTGCTTGGGCCGCGGCATCGGCGGACGCATGAATGGATTCGGGATGTGCCCGCGCAGCCAGGTCGCCACCTTGTAGCGCACGTGCAGCCGGCCCATGTCGGCCACGTAGTCGTGCAGTCGGGAAAGCCCGCCGTTCCAGACCTTGCAGGCGCCCTCGAGGTCGCGCCGGTCCCACGCATCCAGGTGCTCGTGCATGCTTTCCATGCCGTAGTTCCAGAAGCCGCTGAGCGTTCCGTCGAACAGGTCCGTGGCGCGATACTCATGAAAGCGCGATGCCAGCGCCGCCATCACCGACACGCGGCGCGGCAGCGAACGCAGGCCCTTGGCGACGATGCGGTAGCCGTCGTAGCCGTAGGTCATTTTCCAGCCGACGATGTTGGGAATCTCACGGCAGATGGCCAGCGTGGCTTCCACCGGCAGGCCGGGTGTGAAGGGTGCGGCGGAGCCCGACACGGGGTGCGTGATGATGGGCAGGTCGACCGCGCGATCCTGCGCCTTGATCTGGTCGGACCACACCTCGGGATAGCGGTCGGCATCCCAGCACGAGGTGATGTCCTGCGCGCCGCCGGGCGGCGTGACGAAGATGCCGTCCACGCCCAGCGCCTTGACGTCGCGCGCCGTGTCCACCACTTCGGCGGTCGAGAGGGCCCAGGTGCCGGCGATCAGGGGCACCGTGCCATTGTTCTCTTCCATCGCGATCTCGACCACGCGGCGTTTCTCCTCGCGCGTGAGCGTGAAGATCTCGCCCGCCTCCGGGTTGATGCACAAGCCGCCGCGCGCGCGGAAGCGTTCGTTCTTCAGGAAGTACTGGAGGAAGCGGCGGTAGGCGGCTTCGTCCACCTTGAGGTCGGGCGTGAAGGGCAGGACCACTGCCGCGTAGCAGACGTCGCCGAGAGACTTTTCCATGGGTGTCCTTTGAATGACGGAATGGGGAACTGTGTTCGTTTCGATCCAATATTTATGATCGACACCCAATTATGATCACAGTCATTTTTCTACAAATGAGTGTTTCCCCGCATCAGCCTGCCGCGTGCTGTAACTCTCGCGTGAAGAGATCGCTCTGATATCCTGAGCATGGTCATATTTCGGAACACCCCCCCCGATGAAGAAGAGCATTCCCGTCAACGACGAAGCGCCCCGGCTCGGTCTGCGAGAGCGCAACAAGCTCGACAAACTCGCGCGCATCCGTCGCGCGGCGCTGGAGCTTTTCGAGGAGCGCGGCTTCGACACGACCACCACGCGAGAGATCGCCGAGCGCGCCGACGTCGCGATCGGCACGGTGTTCATGTATGCCGACGACAAGCGCGACCTGCTGTTCCTGATCTTCAACGACGTGCTCGACGCCATGGTGGAAGAAGCCTTCGCGCGCGTGGACGGCCGCAAGTCGCTGAGCACGCAGGCGACCGACGTGTTCGGCCACTTCTACCGCGTGTTCCATCCTCGTGCGACGCTGGCCCGCGTGCTGCTGCGCGAACTGGTGTTCTTCTCCGAAGGCAAGCAATCGACACAATTCCTTGCCAACCGCAGCCGCATCGTGGCTCAGCTGGAGAAGCTCGTGGCGGATGCCATCGCTCGCGGCCGCGTGCGGGCCACCGAGCAGCCCGGGCAGGTGGCACGGATCTTCTTCTTTCTCTATTCGGGCGAGGTCCGCCTGTGGCTCAGCACGCCTAACCCCGATCTGGAGGACGGCATCGATCGCCTGCGGCAGACCTTCGCTGCCTACGGCCGGGGCCTCGGCGAAACACGGCGCTGACACGATTGCGGTTCACACCGCGTCGCCGAACGCGGGGCGCCGGCGTTCCATCCGTGCACGAATGCCTTCGGTCTTGTCCCGCGTGGCAAACAGCCACTGGAAGCTGCGGCGCTCGAGCTCGAGCCCCTGTTGCAACGGTGTGCTCATGCCCTCGATGACCGCGTGCCTGATCGCCTGGATCGCATGCTGCGGGCCCCGCGCCAGCCGCGCCGCGATGGCGAATGCGCGGCCTTCCACGTCGGCGTCGGGTACGACCTCGCTCACGAGGCCCAGGCGCAACGCCTCGGCGGCGTCCACGGGCTCGCCCAGCAACATCAGCCGCATCGCCTGATGCTTGCCGATCAGGCGCGGCAGTCGCTGCGTCGCACCGCCGCCGGGCATGAGTCCGATCATCACTTCCGGCTGGCCAAAACTCGCGCCCTCGCCGGCGACGACGATGTCGGCGTGCATCGCGAGCTCGCAGCCGCCGCCCAGTGCGTGGCCGCGCACGGCCGCGATGACGGGTTTGCGGCAGCGTGCGATGGCGTCCCATAGCGCGCCCAGTCGGCGCGCCTCGACCTCGACCGGCGTGGCATCCACGTACTCCTGCAGGTCGGCCCCGGCGCAGAAGGCGCGCTCACCGCCCGCGATGACGATGGCACGCGCGCTTGGGTCGCTGTCCAGCCGCGCGAAGGCCCCGGCCAGCGCCCGGCGCAGGGCCAGGTCGAGTGCGTTGAGCACCGCGGGACGGTGCAGCCTCAGGCAGACGACGCCCTCGGCCGGACGTTCTTCAAGCAGCGGCGAGAGTGCTGCCGTCATACGCGTTCGATCGCCACGGCGATGCCCTGCCCCACGCCGACGCACATCGTGCACAAGGCACGGCGCCCACCGGTGCGGTGCAGATGGCGCGTCGCCGTCAACGCCAGACGGATGCCCGACATTCCCAGCGGATGCCCGAAGGCGATGGCCCCGCCATTGGGATTGACGTGCTCGCCGTCGTCGGGCAGCCCCAGGCTGCGCAGTACGGCGAGCCCTTGCGCAGCGAACGCTTCGTTGAGCTCGATCACGTCGAAGTCGGCGATGACCAGGCCCGTCTGGGCCAGCAGCCGGCGTACGGCCGGAACGGGGCCGATGCCCATGACGTGGGGCGCGACGCCGGCCGTGGCGATGCCGATCACCCGGGCCAGGGGCGTCAGACCGTGGCGCGCCGCAAAGCGTTCGCTGCTCATCATGAGTGCGGCCGCGCCATCGTTGACGCCGGACGAGTTGCCAGCCGTGACGGTGCCGCCTTCGCGAAACGCCGGCTTGAGCCGGGCCAGCGATTCCGGCGTGGTATCGGCTCGCGGATGCTCGTCACGCGTCACGATGGTGGTGGCGCCGCGCCGGTCGGCCACGGGCACGCCGATGATCTCGGCATCGAGCACCCCGCGCTCCTGCGCGTTCGCCGCGCGCTGCTGGCTGCGCCAGGCGAAGGCATCCTGGTCCTGCCGCGAGATGCCGTGCAGCACGGCCACGTTCTCGGCCGTCTCGCCCATGGCGTCCGTGCCGTGCGTGGCATGCAGGCGCGGATTGACGAAGCGCCAGCCGATGGTGCTGTCGTGCACCTCGACATGGCGCGAGAACGCCGCCCCCGCCTTGGGCATGACGAACGGCGCGCGGCTCATGCTCTCGACGCCGCCTGCGACCGCGAATTCGAGCTGGCCGGCGGCGATGCCGCGCGCGGCGCTGGCGATGGCTTCCAGGCCCGAGCCGCAGAGGCGGTTGACCGTGGCGGCGGCCACGGTCACCGGCAGGCCGGCCAGCAAAGCCGCCATGCGCGCGACGTTGCGGTTGTCTTCGCCCGCCTGGTTGACGCAGCCGTAGTACACCTCCTCCAGCGCGTTCCAGTCCAGCGCGGGATGGCGGCGCACGAGTTCCTGCAACGGCAGGGCCGCCAGATCATCGGTGCGCACGCTGGCCAGGGCACCGCCGTAGCGGCCGATGGGCGTGCGGATGCCGTCGCAGATCAGTGCGTGATGCATGCCGCCCCCGTCACAGGCCGAGCACGCGCTCGGCGTTGCCGTGCATCACCTTCTCCATCACGGCGTCGGAGTAGCCCAGCTCGGACCACTCGCGAAGGATGCGTTCGTACGGAAGGCTCGGGTAGTCGCTGCCGAACATGATCTTGTCCTGCAGCCGCCCGCGGATGTCGACCTTCAGATTGCCCGGGAAGTGTTTGGGCGCCCAGCCCGACATTTCCCAGTAGACGTTGCCCTTGTGCAGCGCCACGGCGGTGGTTTCCTCCACCCAGGGCCAACCGGGGTGTGCCATCAGGATCTTGAGGTGGGGGAAATCGGCCGCCAGATCGTCGATGTGCGATGGATGCGCATGGCGCACGCGTGCGCCGTGGCCGCCCGGCATGCCGGCACCCATGCCGGTGGTGCCGACATCGATCATCACAGCCGCGCCCAGCGCATTGATCTCCTCGAACAAGGGGTAGTAGCGCCGATCGTTCACAGCGAAGTGCTGCATGATCGGATGGAAGTGAAAGCCCATGAAGCCGAGTTGCTCCACCGCATGGCGCACCTGGCGGATGGCGATCTCTCCCTTGGCCGGTTCCACCGCGCCCCAGCACTGAAGGATGCGGTCGGGATGCCGCTTCCACATGCCATGGACGTAGTCGTTGGTGCACGGCGGCGAAGCCACGGTGGTCTCCAGATCCAGCGCGACGAGGCAAGCCTCGACGCCCGCCCCGGCGAATTCGGCGACGACCGCGTCCTCGGGCTTGGCGACCCAGTCCCGCTTCCAGTAGGTGGCCAGGGCCTCGGGGTACGGACCCTGGGAGTCGATCCAGGTCTGCGTGCCGGGGTAGCAGTGCAAGTCGATGATGCGCATGGGTAGGTTCTCTCTGTGTGGATTCGGCTCACGCCGCCTGGGCCAGCTTCGCGGCCACCATTTCGCCCAGCGCCTTCTTCGACACCTTGCCGAAGGTCGATACCGGGAAGTCGGGCAGCAGCTCCAGCCGCTCGGGCAGCTTGAACTTGGCGATCTCGTGCGTCATGAGAAAGGCGACCAGCGCCTCCAGCGTGAGCGACTGCCCGGCCTTGGGCACCACGAAGGCGCACATCTTTTCGCCCATGGCCGCGTCGGGCATGGGTACGCAGGCCACGTTCTGCACGGCGGGATGCATGAGGATGAGGTTCTCGACCTCTTCGGCGCTGATCTTCTCGCCGCCCCGGTTGATCAGGTCCTTCTTGCGGCCCTCGACGATGTAGTTGCCGCTGGCCACGTGTTTTCGCATCAGGTCGCCCGAGCGGTAGAAGCCGTCGGCGGTGAACTGGCGCGCGTTGTAGTCGGGCACCCCGTAGTAGCCGCGCAGCGTATAGGGACCGCGGCACGAGAGCTCGCCCACTTCGCCGTCCGGCACTTCGCGGCCTTCGTCGTCGATCAGGCGCACCTCATCGTCGGCGCACACCGGGCGGCCGCAGGTTTCCATCAACGCCTCTTCCGAGTCGCCCGGCCGCACGAACATCAGCAGGCCCTCGCTCATGCCGAAGTTCTCCTGCACGAAGGCGTTGCGGAACAGTTCGCGCGTGCGCAGCCGTGTCTCGGGCTGCATGCGCTGGCCGCCGCTCTGGATCTGACGCACAGAAGACAGGTCGTACTGCGAGATCGACGGATCGTTGATCAGCCGGATCAGCAGCGCCGGCACCACCTTCAGATGTGTGACGCCGTGGCGCTGGATCAGCGCGAACATCTCGGCCGGACGCGTGTTGGCATGCAGGACCACCGTGGCGCCGTTGAACAGGAATCCCTGGATGCCGGGGCAGGCCAGCGGCAGGTTGTGCGCGATGGGCAACACCAGCAGAAGAACCGACTCGGCATCGACCCCGGCCACCTGGGCGGCCACCTTGGAGTTGTAGGCGTAGTCGTTGTTGGTGCGTGGAATCAGCTTGGGAATGCCGGTGGTGCCGCCCGACAGCTGGAAGATGCACGGATCCATCGGATCGATGCGGATCGCCTCGAGCGCGCTGCGCGGCAGCGGCGCGGGTGTCTCGATCAGCGCGCGCAGGGAATGTTCGCCGGGGCCGGCCTCGCCCAGCACGAGGCGCAGCTTCATGCCCGGGTGCGCCGCCTGCACGCGCTCGATCATGGGGCCGAAGGCGAAGTCGCCCGCGTGCTGCGGGTACACGCAGCAGCTGGCCTGCGACAGCTCGGTGAACTGGTTGATCTCGGCGAAGCGGTGCGTGACCAGCGCCGCGATCGGGATGGCGCCGATTTTCTGCAGCGCAAAGTACAGGATCACGAACTCGGCCACATTGGGCAGCGTGGGGATCACGCGGTCCAGCGGCCTGAGGCCCAGCGCCAGCAGGTGCAGCGCGAGGTTGTCGCTCTGCCGGTCGATGTCGGCATAGGTGTAGCGGCGCTCGCCATCGATGAGTGCAGTGCGTTCGGCGAAACGCGCGAACACTTCGGCGAACTCATCGGCGAGTGGACGGTCCTGCCAGTAGCCTGCGGCACGGTAGCGCGCCGCGAACTCGGGCGGAAAGGGAACGAATCCTTCGAGCATGAGAAATCTCCTCAGGTCGAAGCGGTGAAGCCACCGTCGATCACCACGATCTCGCCCGTGACGAAGCGGTTGGCCTGGATCAGGCTGAGCATGGTTTCGGCCACGTCGTCGGCCGTCACGCAGCGGCGCAGCGGCGTCAGCCTGGCGCGCTTGCCCATGAGGTCGTCGTACTTGTCGCCGAGCATGCGTTCCATCCACTCGCCTTCCATCCAGCCGGGCGCCACAGCGTTCACGCGGATGTCGGGGCCCAGGTTCCAGGCCAGCGTCTTGGTGAGGTTGACCACCGCCGCCTTGCTGGCCGCATAGGGCAGCGGCTGCGGGCCCGGGCGCAGGCCCACGATGCTGGCGGTGTTGACGATGGCGGGGTGGCGGCCCTTCTTCAGCAGCGGCACGGCCGCGCGCGAGACCTGGAAGGTGCCGCGCACATTGACGGCGAAGGTGCGGTCCCATTCGGCCAGGTCGAGGCTTTCGAGATCCTTGACCTTCCAGCTGGCCGTGGTGCCGGCGTTGTTCACCAGCGCGTCGAGCCGGCCGAAGTCGGCGTCGATCGTCTTCATCATCGCGCGCACCGCGGCGTCATCGCTCACGTCGCATTGCACGAGCAGCGTGCGGGCGCCGAGCGCCTGGGCTTCGCCAGCCACTGTGGCAGCCGCCTTCGCACTCGATCCGTAGTTGATGGCCACGTCGTAGCCGGCGCGTGCCAGCGCCAGCACCGCACTGCGGCCGATGCCGGTGGCGCCGCCCGTCACGAGGGCCTTGAGTCTGTCGGTCATGAGTTGTCCTTTTAGGTTGCTTGTCGCTGCATGCGGCGCGCACGGCTGCGCTGGCGCGGCGGGACGCGAGCGATGGGTGGGGAGGGATGAGCAAGAGGACTGCCCCGGCATCCACCGGGCCAGTGGCTCACTGCTGCTGCAGATTCAGATCGCGCACCACGGCGCGACCCTTCTCGCGCTGTTGCCTGAGGAACTCCGCCGCCGCCGCGGGCGCACCGGGCGAGGGGTACACACCCAGGTCCGCCAGTTGGGCCACCAGCTCGGGCTGCTGCAGCGCGGCGTTGGTGTCGCGGTTGATTTGCTCCACGATGGCCGCCGGCGTTCCCGCCGGCACGAACAGCATGAACCAGCCCACCGATTCGAAACCGCTCAAGGTCTCGGCCACGGCCGGCACGTTGTCGAAGCCGGGCAGGCGCCGGGGCGACGTGACCGCGATAGCGCGCAGCTTGCCGCCCTTGACGTGCTGGACCAGTGCGGGCAACCCGTCCACCGCCAGCTGCGCATCACCGGCCAGTACTGCATTGGTGGCGGTTGGCGAACCCGAGTAGGGCACGGTGAACAGCTGCAAATGACCCGCACGGCTGAGCAGCTCGCCCGTGAGGTGCGGCACCGAGTTGGCCTGCGCCGCCGCGAAGTTGAGCTTGCCGGGCCTGGCCTGTGCCTCGCGCACGAGATCGGCCATGCTGTTCACGCTCGAAGTGGCGTTGACGGCCACCATCATCGGGCTTGTTCCCACCAGCGCCACGGGCGCGAGATCGGCATCGATGTTGAACTGCGGATTCTTGTAGAGCAGCGGTGTGAGCGTGGCCGCCGCTGCGGGCACGAAGCCGATGGTGTAGCCGTCGTTGGACGATCGCGCCAGAGCCGACATGCCGGGGATCGCGCCGGCACCGGGCCGGTTCTCGATGAAGACAGATTGCCCCCAGCTGCGTGCCAGCCGGTCGGCGACCAGGCGCGCTATGACATCGGGCGCGGCACCTGCGGGAAACGGCACCACCAGCCGCACGGGCTTGGCGGGCCAGGCCTGCTGCGCACTGGCCAGCGGGCTCGCGCCCAGGCCCAGCAGCAGGGCCGCGATGCCGCCTGCAGCGATCGCGAAGCGGCGTGCCAGCGCGCGCCGGCCGAACGGAATGGCTTGCATGTCTGTCTCCTTCGTTGTCGTTCGAGGCGCCAATGTAGGCAGCGGGGGTGAGAACCGAAAGATGGCAGAATTTCTCCGCTGATACGAAAACGGTATCCCTCTTCAGACGACAGGCCAGACCATGAAACTGCACCAGTTGCGCGACCTCATCGTCATCGTGGAGAGCGGCGGGCTGCGCGCTGCGGCCCGCCGGCTCGACGTGGCGCAGCCGTTGCTCACGCGCAGCGTGCGCGCGCTGGAGAAGGAGTTGGGGACGCCGCTGTTCGAGAGGCGTGCGCAAGGGATGGTGCTCACGCCGATGGGCCGGCTGTTCCACGAGCGCGCTCGTGGCATCGTGAACGAGTTGCGCCGGGCGCGCGACGAACTCGCCCAGGCACAGGGCGAGGGCGCGGGCACCGTGATCGCGGGGTTGTCGATCATGCCGCACATGGGGCTGTTGCCGCACGCCCTGCCCGCGTTCCGCCGGCGCTATCCGCAGGTCAGGCTGCAGCTGATCGAAGGCCTCTTCCCCGATCTCGAAGCCCAGCTGCGCAACGGCGAGATCGACTTCTACCTGGGCGTTTCACCCACCGAGGTACCCGCGGGCTTCGTGACCGAGACGCTGTCGGGCAACACGCGCGCGGTGGTGGCCCGCAAGGGCCATCCGCTGGCGCGTTCGCGCTCCCTCAAGGCTTTGGCCAAGGCCGACTGGGCGCTGCCCTCGGTGGACTACGACACGCAGGAAGACCTGAGTCGACTGTTCGCGCAGCATGGGCTGCCAGCGCCGCGCGTGCTGATGCAGGCACGCACCGCGCTCACGATGATGGTGGCGCTGGCCAACAGCGATCTGCTGGCGCTGCTGCCGGCGCAATGGGGCGAGTTCAATCTGGTGCAGGGCGCGCTGCAGGTCATCCCGATCCGTGAGCGCCTGCCCGCGCCACCCATCGTCCTGATCCGCCGGGCAGAAATGCCACTCACCCCCGCGGCCGAATTCATGTGCGACATGCTGTGCCGCGGCCTGCCCGCGACCTGAGCGGGTTCAGTGCGGCGCCAGGCGGCAGGTCATGTAGACCGCGTCGTCGCCATAGGCGGCCAACCGCGCTCGCTGACCTGCCTCTGGCAGTCGTGCCGCGACGAACCCATGCCGGGCCCAGTAGCCCTGCGCACCCTGCACCGCCACCAGCGCCGCATGCGGCAGCCGCTCGGCGCGTGCCACCGCCAGCACCGCATCCACCAGGCGCCGGGCCAGACCCAGCCCGGCCTGTTCGGGGTGCACGGCCATATCGTGGAGATACAGCGTGTCGGGCGTTTCGACGGTCTCGAAGTCGCCGTGCAGCGGCGTGACCTTGCCCAGGCGCGAACGGTAGGCGGCAAGGTACGCCAGTACCAGGCCATCCCGCATCAGCACGCGGGAGCAGCCCAGCGGGCTGGCGATGCGGCGCGCGAACACGTCGCTGGTCTCGATGAAGCCCGCCCCGTAGCACGCGAGTTGCACGGCCAGCAATCCCGGCAGGTGATGCGGGGCGAGCGTATGCAAGCGGACGGAGTCGGGGCTTGAAGACATGGCGGCCGATGGTAGCGCCGTCGGCCCCGCCGACAGGCGGCAGCGGGGTCGGCATGTTGTCCGACTCGCACCCGCCTCAAGCGCGCCTATCATCCGCCGACCTCAGCCACGCCCATCGGGTTCCCATGCAAGAGAGACTCAAGGAACAGTTCAAGGACATCCTGCGCACCTTCCTCACCGGGGTGCTGGCGATCCTGCCGCTGGCGGCCACGCTCACCTTGCTGGTGTGGGCCTGGCAACTGCTGGCGGCGTGGCTGGGGCCCGAGAGCCTGTTCGGCTCGATCCTCGTGGCCATCGGCGTGTCGGTCACCCGCTCGGAGAGCGTGGGCTACTTCCTCGGACTGCTGTTGCTGGCCGCACTGATCTACGGGCTGGGGCTGCTGGTCGAGGCCGGGCTGCAGCGCGGGCTCAAGCGCGCGGTGGACGCGCTGATGCTGCGCATACCGCTGGTGCGCACGGTCTACGACCTGATCACGCGCATGGTCGAGCTGTTCTCCAACAAGCGCAGTCCCGACGGCATGAATTCGATGAGCCCCGTGTGGCTGCATTTCGGCGGCAAGCCCGCTGAAGGCGCCGAGGGCGTCGACGGTCAGAAGATCGCCGTGCTGGCGCTGCTGTGCACGCCCGAGGCCGTGATCATGGATGGCGGCCGGCGCTACCTCGGCGTGCTGGTGCCCACCGCGCCGGTGCCCGTGGGTGGCGGGCTGCTCTACGTGCCCGAGGAATGGGTGACGCCCGCCGACGTGGGTGTCGAAGGCCTGACCAGCATCTATGTATCGATGGGCCTGACGACCAACCAGTACGTCAAGCCGCAGGACATGGCGCCGGCCGACCCGCTGCCGCCTTCCGCGCCCGTCGTGCCGCCCCGCTGAACGCGCCCCGCGTGCGGCCTGTTCGCCTGTCGGCATGTACGCTCAGGCCGACGGCATGCCGTCCGACGCGGCCCGCGCCTTGCCGTGGAGATAGTGGGTGCGACAACGACAACGCCCCCCACCATGACGTCCTCCGTCCGCACCGGCCAGATTCCCCACCCCACGCCACGCGACGTCTTCAGCCAGCGATTCAACGAACACTTCCGCGACCCGCGCTTCGACGCGGAGCGCGAATCCATCGCACGGCTCGAAGAGATCGCCTGGAAGAACTTCGACGAGGGCCGCAAGGCCCCGCTCACGCGCAAGGCTGGCCCGGAGTTCGCCGATCCCGACTACGACCTCTCGGTGGACTGGTGGAACGCACGCGAGGCCATCCGCCGCGCGCGGGAGCGCCAGCAGGACGCATCGACCCCCTCGCGCGTGTTGCTGGTCAACGGCAGCCCGCGCAACGACGGTACCTGTCCGGGCGAGATGTCCAAGACATGGCGCATGGCGAACATCGCGCGCAAGACGCTGGAGTCCGAAGGGATCGAGGTGGATCTGCTGGACCTCAGCCGCATCACGTCCGAGTACGGCCTCACCATCCATCCATGCAAGGGCTGCCTGTCGACGGCGATGCCGCTGTGCCACTTTCCGTGCAGCTGCTATCCCAATCACGCCAGCCACCAGGTGGGTGACTGGATGAACGAGATCTACGAGCGCTTCACCGCCGCGCACGGCGTGATGATCCTCGCGCCCACGCACTGGTACCACGCGCCCAGTGTGCTCAAGCTCATGATCGACCGGCTGGTGTGCGCCGACGGCGGCAATCCCGACCCCACCACCACGCACGGCAAGAAGGCCGCCGAGGCAAAGGCGATCGAAGCCGCTGGCTGGGACTTCCCCAAGCACCTGGCCGGCCGCGTGTACGGCGTGGTGGTGCATGGCGACGTGGCCGGCATCGAGCCGCATCGCCGCACGCTGTGCGACTGGCTCGACTGGATGGGCTTCATCGACGCCGGCGCGATGGCGCGGCTCGACCGCTACATCGGCTACTACGAACCGTACGAGAACAGCCACGACACCTTCGATCGCGACACCGATGTGCAGACGGAGGTGAAGAACGCCGCCCAGGCGGTCGGCCGCGGCGTGGCAATGCTGCGCGCAGGCCAGCTGCCCCAGCCCGACGCGGATCTGAAGGCGCCGCGCCCCAAGTGACATCCCCCCACCGCGCACCGGCCGCCGGCGCGCGCCTTTCCACCTTCCGACAAGGAGCATCCCCATGAGCGAGAAAAAGGCCAGCGTCCACTGGCAAGGCGCCGGCAAGACCGGCCAGGGCCAGATCAGCACCGAGACCGGCGCGCTGCAGAAACACCCGTACGGCTTCGGCAGCCGTTTCGGCGACGACCGCACCGGCACCAACCCCGAGGAAATCGTGGGCGCGGCCCATGCCGCCTGCTTCACGATGGCCTTCGCCTTTGCCTGCGAGAAGGCCGGCATCGCCACCGAACAGCTCGACACCACGGCCGCCGTGCGCCTGGTCAAGGACGGCGACGGCTTCAAGATCGACCGCATCGCGCTGACGCTGAAGGCCAGGGTGCCGGGCCTCGACGATGCGAAGTTCAAGGAGATCGCCGAAGGCGCGAAGAAGAACTGCCCGCTGTCCAAGGCGCTGGCGGCCGTGCCCGAGATCACGCTGGACGCGCAGCTGGTGAGCTGACGCGCGCGCCGGCTAGGCCGGCGCAATCTGGTCGGCAAAGCGCTGCGCCACCGCCGGCAGATCATCGAACCGCTGCGCGTACAGCCGCAGCTCGCGCTGCGCCCAGGCGTCGGCGAGCGGCACGGCGCGCAGCGGCGTGGCCTCGGCGATGGCGTTGAAGGCACCTTGCGGCATGACGCCCACGCCGAGGCCGGCCTCGACCATGCGGCACATCGCGCTCAGGCTGTCCACTTCGATGGGACGTCGCAGCACGCGGCGCGTGCTGGTGGCCTCCTGCGACAGCGCCTGCTGCACCGTGCTGCTGTCGCGCAGGCCCACCTGCGGCCAGTCGAGCGTGCGCGCGTAGGCCACGCGTTTGAGCCGCGCCAGCGCATGGCCGCGCGGCACGACCAGCACCAGTTGCTCCTGCCGGTACGGCCGGCTTTCCAGCCCGAAGACTTCCTCGCTCGGGCCGCACACGCCGATGTCGGCGGCGCCCTCGCGCACCGCCTGTGCCACCGCGCGGCTGGCCGCCTGGCGCAGGTCGATGCGGATATCGGGATGGCGCCGCATGAAGCTCGCGATGTCGCCCGGCAGGAACTGCTCCACCGCCGACGCGCTGGCACACACGCGCACGCGCCCGCGCACGCCCTGCGAGGCCTCGGCCAGATCGATGCGCAGGTGTTCCACCGCCAGCAGCACGGCCTGCGCATGGCCGAGCACCAGGTCGCCCAGCTCGGTCGGCCGCACACCGCGTGCGTGGCGCACCAGCAGCGGCGCCTGCGCCAGCCCTTCCAGTTCGGCGATGCGCTTGCTGGCGGCCGAGGCGGCGATCTGCCCGCGCTCGGCCGCGCGCGCGATGCTGCCCGTCTCGCACACCAGCACGAACAGGTCGAGCGTGGCCACGTCGACCTGGCGGAGGAAGCTGCGGGGCGAGAGCGTGCGGGGCATGGTGCGGTGGGCTCGCAGGTTGTTGGCGCGGTGGGCGCGGTGGACACAGGCGGATGCGAGCCATCGCGGATCGGAACGGCTCGCGGAGATTTTTGCACTTCTGCGTGCTGCAGGCCACGCCTAGCATCCGTCGCTCGTCCTTGCCCCCGAGTCCCATGATCTTTTCCCCGACCGATGCCGCGCATACCGCCCAAGCCCTGGTGGCCACGGGGGCGGTGCGCCTGGCCGGCAGCACGCCGTTCTTCTACACCTCGGGCTGGGCGAGCCCGGTCTATGTCGACGTGCATGCGCTGCTTTCCGATGTGCAGCACCGCGCCGCCATCCTCGAGCGACTCGTGCAATCCGTCGCGCCGCTGGTGCGCTCGCGCGGCATCGGCGCCATCGTCGGTACCGAGAGCTCGGGCATCGCGCTGGCCGCCTGGCTGGCCGACCGCCTGGGCCTGCCCATGCTCACGCTGCGTAAGCGGCCCATCGGCTGGGGCATGCAGGCCCAGTTGCAGGGCCGTCTGCCGGCGGGCTGCAAAGTGCTGCTGGTGGACGACGTGACGACCGACGGGCGCTCCAAGAACGCCGCCGCCGCCGCGCTGCGCCAGACCGGCGCCGAGGTGGCCGACGTGCTGGTGCTGTTCGACTACGCCATCTACCCCCAGGTGCCGCCGCTGGCCCCGCCCCTCGCGTTGCACGCGCTGGCCTCATGGGAACACCTGCACGCGGCGCTCAAGGCCGATGGCCGGCTGGCCGAGGTCGACCGCCGCACGCTGGCCGACTTCAGCGCCGCGCCGATCGACTGGTCGGTGGCGCACGGCGGCACGGGAGCGCCCGCATGAACGCCGTGCTGACACCGCCCGATGCCATGACGGAGGTGGCCCGGCAACTGCTCGGCGACATCGGCGCGGCCACGCGCGATGGCGAGGGCATCACGCGCGAGAGCTACGGCCCGGGCGAAGACCGCGCCCTCGCCCTTCTGGAGGCCCATGGCCGCCGCGCGGGCCTGGCCTGCGAGTACGACGGCGCACGCAACCTGTGGCTGCGCCTCGCGCAGGACACACGCACCGACGCCGCCATCGTCATCGGCTCCCACGTCGATTCGGTGCCGCAGGGCGGCAACTACGACGGCCTGGCCGGCGTGGTGGCGGGCCTGTGCGTGCTGGAAGGCCTGCGCGAGCGCTGGTCGCAGCTGCCGCCGGTGCGCGTGCTGGCCCTGCGCGGCGAGGAAAGCGCCTGGTATGGCCGCGCCTACATGGGATCGATGGCACTGCTCGGGCGCCTGCCGCCGGCCGCGCTGGCGCTGCGCCATCGCAACGGCAGCGGCACGCTGGGCGAGGCCATGGCGCGCTGCGGTGCCGACGTGGCGGCCATCGCGCGCGGCGAACCGCTGCTGCCGCAGCCCGTGGCCGCCTACCTCGAGCTGCACATCGAGCAGGGTCCGGTCATGGTGACGCGCGGCTGGCCCGTGGCCGCCGTCACCGGCATCCGCGGCAACGTGCGCCACAACCGCGTGCGCTGCCTGGGCGAAACCGGCCATTCGGGCGCCGTGCCGCGCTGGCTTCGCCACGATGCGATGCTGGCCGTGGCCCAGCTGCTCGCCCGCATGGACGAGCACTGGCGCGTGCTGCTGCAGATGGGCATGGATCTCGTCATGACCAGCGGCATCTGCGGCACGCCCGCGCAATCGCACGCCGTATCGGTGATTCCGGGTGAAGTGCAGTTCAGCTTCGAGGTGCGCAGCCAGGACGCCGCGACGCTCGAGCGCTTCCATGCGCTGATGCGCGAGGAATGCGCCGCCATCGCCGCCGAGCGCGGCGTGCGCTTCGAATTCGACGACGCGCTCGCCACCGCGCCCGCCACCATGGACGAGGGCTGGATCCGCCGCTTCGAAGCCGCCGGCGCCCGCCTGGGCCAGCCGGTGGAGCGCCTGCCCAGCGGCGCCGGCCACGACGCGGCCGTGTTCGCCGCGGCCGGCATCCCTTCGGCCATGCTGTTCGTGCGCAACGACCATGGCTCGCACAACCCGCACGAAGCCATGGACATCGACGACTTCGCGGCCGGCACGCGCGTGCTGATGGCTGCGCTCGCCGATCTGGCCAACCCGGCCACACCGGAGTGATTGCATGACCTGCACCCTGACCGAGCCCGAGGCGCCGGCCCGCGAGCGCTTCCAGCGCAACGCGGCACGCGTGGCCAGCCACCGCTGCACCGTGACGGCGCACCACGCCGTCAATGCGCGCTACCGCTACCTGCGCCTGGCCGCCGATGCCGATCTCGCCGCGCTCACGCGCGCCGGCCAGTTCTACCAGCTGCGCTGCCCCGACGTGGACGGCCTGCACCCCTTCCTGCTGCGCCCCATGAGCGTGTACGGCCTGGGACCCGAGGCGGGCACCGTCGAGTTCCTCTATGCCGCCGCCGGCACCGGCACGCAGGCGCTGGCCACGCTGGCCGAGGGCCAGACGATGGAGATCGTCGGCCCGCTGGGGCGGGGCTTCGCATTCGATCCGTCCTGGCGCCGCATCCTGCTGGTGGCACGTGGCGTGGGCCTGGCGACGATGGCACCGCTGGTGCAGCAGGCCGCGCGTGCCGGCGTGGCGATCGACGTGCTGCTGTCGGCGCGCAGCGCGGCCGACGCCATGGAAGCCGAGTTCCTGCGCGGCGCGGCCGCGCGGGTCGAGCGGGTGCACGACGAGGACGGCAGCTCGGCCGTCGACCGCGTGGCGCCGCACCTGGCGCGGCTGCTGGACGACGGCTGCGACGCCGTCTTCACCTGCGGCTCGCAGCGCCTGGCGCTGCTGCTGCAGGACCTGCTGGCGCGCCGTCCTGCCATCCATGCCGAGGTGGCGCTGGAGCAGCGCATGGCCTGCGGCATGGGCGTGTGCCTGTCGTGCGTGCGGCCGTTCGCGCAGGACGGCCGCGCCGAACTGCTGCGCGTGTGCCGCGAAGGCCCGGTGTTTCCGCTGCGCGCGATGGTCGGAGGCTGGCATGGCTGATCTGTCGGTGCGCGTCGGCTCGCTGTCGCTGCGCAATCCGGTCATGCCGGCGTCGGGCTGCTTCGCGGTGGAGTACAGCGAGGCGCTGGACTTCTCGCGGCTGGGCGCCCTCGTGATCAAGAGCGTGTCACCCAAGTCCCGCAGCGGCAACCCGACACCGCGCGTGGCCGAGGTGCGCGGCGGCATGCTCAATTCCATCGGCATCCCGAGCAAGGGCCTGGCCGCGTACCTGCAGCAGGTGCTGCCGGCCTACCTGGGCTTCGGCACGCCGGTCGTGGTGTCGCTGTCGGCCGATACGGTGGCCGAGTTCGCCGCCGCCGTGCAGGTGCTCTCGCGCCCCGGCGTGGCCGCCATCGAGGCCAACATCTCCTGCCCCAACCTCGAAGCCGACGGCATGGCCTTCGCCATGCAGGCACGCAGCACGCACGATGCGATTTCGGCCATGCGGCGCAGCACCACGCTGCCGCTGTGGGCCAAGCTCACGCCCAACGCGGGCGACGTGGCCGCCATCGCCCGCGCCGCCGAGGCCGCGGGCGCCGACGCCATCGTGATGGGCAACACCGCGCTGGGCATGGCGATCGACGTGCGCACGCGCCGTCCGCTGCTGGGCAACGGCATGGGCGGCCTCTCGGGCCCCGCGCTCAAACCCATCGCGCTGCGCATGACCTACCAGTGCGCCCGCGCGGTGCGCATCCCGGTGATCGGCTGCGGCGGCATCGCCACGGCTGAAGACGCGGTCGAATTCATGCTGGCCGGCGCCACGGCCGTGCAGGTGGGCACGGCGTCGTTCCTCGATCCCGGCGTCATGCACCGCATCACGGACGGCCTGCAGGCCTACTGCGAGGCCCATGGCGTGGAGCGCGCGGCCGATCTGGTGGGCGCGGTCCAGATGGACGGCCCCGACCAGCAGGCGTGGCGCGACCAGCTGGCCCGGATGGCGCCAGCCGCCTGACGCCGCGCACCACACGGCGGCGCGGCAGCGCTGGTTTTGGTGCGGCGCCGGCAGCTGCTGCACTTTGCGCACCGCGCTGATGCGCAGATCTTGCATACCAGTTGGCACGCCTGTTGCTCATCAAGCTGCCATGGCGATCTCATCGACCGACATCAGCGACCGCATCATCGAAGCGGTGATGGCGCAAAAGCTGCCGCCCGGCACGCGGCTGGGCGAGCAGCAGCTGGCCTTGCTCTTCGACTGCAGCCGCACCATCGTGCGCGAGGCGCTCACGCGGCTGGCCGCGCGCGGCATCGTCACCGTGAGCGCGCGGCGCGGCTGGTATCTCATCGAGCCGTCGCAGGACGAGGCGCGCGAGGCGTTCGAAGCCCGCCGCGTGATCGAGCTGGGGCTCATTCGCGGCATGAAGCGGCTCGACAAGCCCGCGCTCAAGGCACTGAAGGCGCATCTGGCACGCGAGAAGGCCGCCGTGGCCGGCACCGACGTGGGCGCGCGCAGCTTCCTGCTGGGCGACTTCCACGTGTGCCTGGCCGAGTGCCTGGGCAACAGCCTGCTGGCCGACACGCTGCGCGACTTCACCGCGCGCACCACCCTGATCGCCATGCTCTACCAGAGCTCGCACGATGCCGCGCAGTCGTGCGAGGACCACGTGCGCATCGTCGCCGCGCTCGAAGCCGGCGACCTGGCCGCGGCCGAGGCGCTGATGGCCGAGCACATCGGCACGGTGCAGGGCCACCTGCGCCTGCCGGCCACCACCGATCCGCTCGACCTGCTGCGCGGCGCGCTGGAGCCGGTGGACAAGACGCCCGCCGGCGCGCGCGGCACGGCACGCGAGTTGCATTCCGCTTCCCCATCCCGCCGCACGGCGCGCAAAGGCAAGTCCTCTGCGGGCACGGGCGACGACCCATCCACCTACCTCGGAGCCTTGCTATGACGATCTCCCGCCGCCACCTCACCGCCACCCTGGCCGCCTGCCTGCTGCTGGGCGGCACCGCCACCGTCCATGCGCAGGCCGCGCTGGACAACATCATGAAGACGAAGACGATCCGCATCGGGGTGCCGACGGATTACCCGCCCTACGGTTTCGTGGGCATCGATCTCAAGCCGCAGGGCCTGGACGTGGCCATGGCCGAGCTGATCGCCGAGAAGATGGGCGTGAAGCTGCAGGCCGTGCCGGTGATCAGTGCCAACCGCATCCCCTACGTGCAGACCAAGCAGGTGGACCTGGTGATCTCCACGCTGGGCAAGAACGCCGAGCGCCTGAAGGTGATCGACTTCACGCATGCCTACTCGCCGTTCTTCCAGGCCGTGTACGGCCCCAAGAGCATGAGCATCAAGAGCTTCGCCGACCTGGGCGGCAAGACCATCGCCGTCGCCAAGGGCGCGATGGAAGAACAGGAGCTGGTCAAGGTCGGCCCACCCACCATGGACTTCAAGCGCTACGAGGACCAGGCCGCCACCACCGCCGCCTTCGTCGCGGGCCAGGCGCAACTGCTGGCCACCAGCGTGTCCAACGCCGGCCTGATGGCGCAGAAGAACCCGCAGCTGGGCGCCGAGTTCAAGCTGCTCATCAAGGACAGCCCCAACTTCATCGGCGTGGCCAAGGGCGAGGACGCCCTGCGTGCCAAGGTCAACGAGATCATCCTGGCCGCCCGCAAGGACGGCACGATCGACAAGATGTCGCAGAAGTGGCTCGGCCGTCCGGCGGGCGAACTGCCGCTGACGGAATAAGTCCGCGGCCAGGCATCGGCACCGGCGAGCCGTGCGCCCGGTGCCGGTGCCTGCGGGATCACAAGCATCACGAGGGAGGACAGGTTTGAGCATCGAACTCGATTTCGGCGCAGTGCTGGGCGAATGGCCCTTCCTGCTGCGCGGCGTGCTGTGGACGCTGGGCCTGACGGCCATCTCCATGGCGCTGGGGCTGGCCGTGGGCATCGCCTGCGCCTGGTCGCGCGTGAGCGGTCCGCTGTGGCTGCGCGCCATCGTGGGCAGCTATGTGGAGCTGATCCGCAACACGCCCTTCATCGTTCAACTGTTCTTCATCTTCTTCGGCCTGCCCTCGCTGGGCGTGAAGCTCAGCCCCGAGGTGGCGTCGATCATCGCCATGGTGCTCAACCTGGGTGCCTACGCCACCGAGATCATCCGCGCCGGCATCGAGGCCACGCCGCGCGGCCAGATCGAAGCCGCGCAGAGCCTGGCACTCGGCCGCATGCAGGTGTTCACCCGCGTGGTGCTGCCGCCCTCGCTCAAGCGCGTGTGGCCGGCCATGGTCAGCCAGATCATCATCGTGATGCTGGGCTCGGCCGTGTGCGGGCAGATTTCCACCGAGGAGCTGAGCTACTCGGCCAACGTGATCCAGGCCCGCAACTTCCGCACCTTCGAGGCCTACATCGTCGCCACCGCGATCTACCTGATGCTGGCCATCGGCCTGCGCCGGCTGCTGCAGTGGGCCGGCCCGCGCTTCGTATTCGGAAAGTGAAGGAGCCCGCCATGGTCGAATTCACTTTCTGGGACATCTTCCGCAACCTGATCCTGGCCGCGCGCTGGACGGTCGTGCTTTCGCTGATCGCCTTCATCGGCGGCGGCCTCGTGGGCGCGGCATTGCTCATCGCCCGCCTGTCGCGCAGGCGCTGGGCCGACCGGCTGATCGGCGGCTACGTGCAGCTGTTCCAGGGCACCCCGCTGCTGATGCAGCTGTTCCTGGCGTATTTCGGCCTGGGCCTGCTGGGCATCAAGGTGTCGGTGTGGGTGTCGGTATCGGTCGCGCTCACGCTCTACACCAGTGCCTTCCTCACCGAGATCTGGCGCGGCTGCGTGGCGGCCATCCCCAAGGGTCAGTGGGAAGCCTCGCAGAGCCTGGCACTGTCCTTCGGCGAGCAACTGCGCCACGTGGTGCTGCCACAGGCCCTGCGCATCGCCATCCCGCCCACCGTGGGTTTTCTGGTGCAGGTGATCAAGGGCACGGCGCTGGCGTCGGTGGTGGGCTTCGTCGAGCTCACGCGCGCCGGCAACATGATCTCCAACGTCACCTATGCCCCGTTCACCGTGTTCGCCTGTGTGGCGCTGATGTACTTCGCCCTCTGCTACCCCATCAGCCTGTATGCCAAGGCGCTCGAAAGGAAAGTCAATGTCGGTCGTCGCTGAACAACCCGTGCTGGTGGGCAAGCCCATCGTCGAGATCACGGCGCTTCGCAAGTCGTATGGCGACAACGAGGTGCTCAAGGGCATCGACCTGAAGGTCGCGCCGGGCGAGGTGATCGCCATCATCGGCAAGAGCGGCTCGGGCAAGAGCACGCTGCTTCGCTGCATCAACGGCCTGGAAGAGTTCCAGGACGGCGCGCTCACGGTCGACGGCAAGCCGCTGCTGCACGACAGCCCCATGGCCATGCGCGAGCTGCGCCAGCGCGTGGGCATGATCTTCCAGAGCTTCAACCTGTTCCCGCACCTCTCCGTGGGCCGCAACATCATGCTGGCACCCACGCTGGTGAGGAAGAAGGACAAGGTCGACGCCGCCGAGCAGGCGCGCCGGCTGCTGCTGCGCGTGGGCCTGGCCGAGAAGTTCGATGCCATGCCTGACCAGCTCTCGGGCGGCCAGCAGCAGCGCGTGGCCATTGCGCGCGCCCTGGCCATGGAGCCGGCCGTGCTGCTGTGCGACGAGATCACCAGCGCGCTCGACCCCGAACTGGTGGGCGAGGTGCTGCGCGTGGTCGAAACCCTGGCCGACGAAGGCATGACGCTGCTCATGGTCACCCACGAGATGAATTTCGCGCGCAAGGTGTCCGACCGCGTGATCTTCATGCACCAGGGGCGGGTGCACGAGATGGGGTCGCCGGCCGAGGTGTTCGGCAATCCGCAGACGGCGGAGCTCAAGCAGTTCCTGTCGTCGTTGCACGACTAGACACAACTTCGGGAACTCCCCGCGTCGGACTGTCACGAATCCGCGCTCCAATCGGCAGCATGAAAACGCTGCCGATCTCCCTCTCCCACCTACCCCGCGCTTTCCTGCGCGCCTCGGCGCTGGCGCTCGTGCTGCATGTTCCCGCAGCGCTGGCCTTCGACCTCCAGGGCCACCGCGGCGCGCGGGGCCTGGCGCCGGAGAACACGCTGGCCGGCTTCGAGCGCACGCTGGCCGTGGGTGTGACCACGCTGGAGCTGGATGTGGGTGTCACGGCCGACGGCGTGCCGGTGATCGCGCACGACCCGGCGCTCAACCCCGCCATCACGCGCGACGCTTCGGGCCAGTGGCTGCGCGGCGCCGGCCCGCGCATCGCCGATCTCACACGCGCGCAACTGGCGCTGTACGACGTCGGCCGCATCGATCCCGCCTCGCCCTACGCCACCACCTTCACGGGACAGCAGGCGCGCGACGGCGAGCGCATTCCGGCACTGGCCGACCTGTTCGCGCTGGCGCAGCGCGTCGGCGCGGCCGACGTGCGCTTCAACATCGAACTCAAGACCAACCCCACGCAGCCCGCCGGCACCGTGCCGCCGAGAGTGTTCGTCGAAGCCGTGCTGGGCGTGATCCGGCAGGCCGGCGTAGCGCCCACGCGCGTCACGATCCAGAGCTTCGACTGGAGCATCCTCAAGCTCGTGCGCGACGCCGCGCCCGAGTTCGCACTGTCGTTCCTCTCCATCCAGAACGCGCGCACCGACAACACGCGCGACGCGGCCTGGAACGGCGGCATGCTCTGGCGCGACTACCCCGGCGTGCCCGCCATGGTGAAGGCTGCCGGGGGCGCGGTGTGGTCGCCCAACTTCCAGGCGCTGCAGGCGCCGCTGGTGAAGGAGGCGCAGGCCCTGGGCCTGCAGGTGATTCCCTGGACGGTGAACGATCCCGCCGACATGCGGCGCCTGATCGACTGGGGCGTGGACGGCCTCATCACCGACTACCCTGACCGCCTGCGCGAGTTGCTGCAGGCGCGCGGCCAACCACTGCCCCGGCCCTACCCCTCACGCTGAGTTGGCCGATGCATCCGGGACCTGCGCGGGTGCGGTGCGCATCGCCTGCAGCACCGCCTGATGGTCCGGATGCCGGCTGAGGCGCCGCATGAACTCCTTGCCCAGCCGGCTGTTGCCATCCTGATCCAGGCCGGTGGACCAGATGACCACGGAGAGGCCGTTGCCAGCCGCCGCCACGGAGCCGCCCACGCCCGACTTCATGACGTAGTCCGGAACCTCGTTGCGCAGCGCGGCCGTCGACTCGTACATGCCCGATGCGCCCATCTGCGCCAGCGTGGCCGCGGCCGTCTCCGGCGAGAGGACGGGCTCATGGGTGAACGGGTTGACGCCGCCGTTGGAGAGTGTCGCGGTGATCGTGGCCATCTGGGCCGCCGTCATCCTGATCGAACAGTTGTGGATGTAGTTGCGATAGACGTTGTGCGCGGCCGCCAGCGCTTCTTCGTCCGTCAGCTCCGGATGCGTCTCCCGGACGGCCTTCAGCGCATACAACAGATTGCGCGGCGAATCGAAGTATTCCGAAGCCATCACCTCGTCGTCGACACGCATCGGCCCGCACGTGCCCGAGCCGTCGTCCGCGAGGCGTCCGAGCAGTTCGTCGTAACGGCGTCGATACCTGAGGCCGCCGGGGTCCGTGTCGTTCGTCCCGCTTTCTTCCGCCACGACCTGCAGCGCGCCGATGTTGTAGCTGGAGTTGAGCGGCTGCGTCGGCAACGGCCCGAGGACGGCGGGATCGGACGAGGTCTTCAGGCGCCGCTCGAACTCTCTCAGCTTCTCAGGCACGTCCACTTCCATGGCGAGTTGCCGCGAGACGGGATCTGCGGCGTTGCCTCGCGTCACGGCCTGCTGGAACGTCGCCGTGGTGCTGCCAGCGCAGTCGATCGCCGGCCGCCGGCCCCTGTCGCCAAGCGCGTAGGCCACCACCTTGCTGTACGACTGCTGCGTACGGCTGACAGACGTTTCGCCGAGATCTACCGAGACGGGCGGTTGCCCAACCGGATGCAGCACGACCGAGCAGGTCATGTCTTCAGGCGCCCTCGTCAACGCGCCGATGTAGTCCGCCTTGGGTGCATCGTGCAGCCTGGCGACATCGCTGAACGTGGTTGCCACAGCAGCGAGGAACCCGTGCCACTGATCATCGGTGAGCATGGACGGCTTTTTGCCGTTGACGTACATGAGCGGCGTCAGTTCAGCCTCCACGGGATGGCGGTCGTGCAGTTGCCAGGGTTGCGTCTCGCTCTCACCCGCGACCATGGGCTTTTCATGCGGCAGGCTGAACGACGCCTGCTGCGAGCGCATGCCCTTGGGCACGGCCAGGTCGAGATGAGCCAGCGTTTCGCCGGTTCCTCGCAGGCGACTCCCGCGATCAGAAGCGATCGAGTGCAACAGCGGAAGCGCCAGCGGATCAGGCGAGGCCGCGTCGTGCTGCCGCCGTAGCTCGGCGGCAATGTTGGGCAGGGATGAAGAACGACTGATGGACATGGTTGGCGCCCGGTGAAGAAAAGAAGGGAGTGTCTGGCGGGCTCCGTGCCCGGCCTGTGGAAAATACGAATCTCCTGACCACTCCGCGAAGACGCGCCGCCTCCGTTCATGTCTCAAGCACTGCACATCATTTCCTCGATGGCGACCCGCCAGGTCCTCACGGACCTGATCGCCGATTACCAGAAGACCTCGGGCGTCGAGGTTCGCCTCGAATCCGTGGGTGGCGTCGATGCCGCCAAACGCGTGCAGGCCGACGAGCCGTTCGACGGAGTCATCCTCGGCTCCGACGCGCTCGACAAGCTCATCGCAGCCGGCAAGGTGGCCGGCCGCACCGACCTGGTGAATTCGCCCGTTGCCGTGGCCGTGAAGGCCGGCGCGCCCGTGCCCGATCTCGGCTCGGAAGACGCGGTGCGCCGTGCCGTGCTGGGTGCGCGCACGCTGAGCTATTCCACCGGCCCCAGCGGCGTGGCACTGGCGAAACTGTTCGAACGCTGGGGCGTGATGGACGAGATCAAGGCCCGCATCGTCACGCCGCCGCCGGGCATCCCGGTCGGTTCGCTGGTGGCCAAGGGCGAGGTCGAGCTGGGCTTCCAGCAACTCTCCGAACTCATCAACCTGCCCGGCATCACGCTGGCGGGCAACCTGCCGGACGACATCGCCATCGTCACCACCTTCTCCGGCGGCGTGGACGCAACGTCGAAACACGCCGACGCCGTGCGCGCGCTGCTGGCCTACCTGGCCTCGCCGGCCGCTACCGACGCCAAGCGCCGCCAGGGCATGGAGCCGGCCTGATGGCCATCGACGCGCCCGCCCTGCTCGGCCGCGTGCGGCAGCACATCGAATCGCTGCGCCCCACCGATGCCGACGTGCGCCGCATCGCCCCCGCGCTGCGACAGGACGGCGATGCGCTGTGCGGCGCGCTGCCGCCGCAGTTTTCGAAGGTGCTGCACGACCTGCTCGACCGGCTCGAATCGAGCGCGCTGTTCGCCGAGGAAAGCTGCTCGTTCAGCCGCGACGGACTGCTCGACAACCTGGTGGTGTGGGCCGACAAGGCCGGCGGGCGGCTGGCCGCGCCCGGCGCCGGCTGATCTCCGCGCCTCGCACCGCTCACGCCGTCATCACGCGCATCCTCGTGACGGGCTGCTCCAGTGGACGGCCTTTGGTGTCAACCTCGCCGCACCAGCGGTACCACCGTGCCGCCGTGCCGGACTTGCAGTCGCGCGGCCAGCCAGGCGTGCAGGCGCGTGTCCTGCCCGAACACGACGTTGAAGCGGATGTGCGGATCGTCGGCCGCGTCGGCCACGGTGAACGCGCCGCCGCGCGAGAGCAGGAAGCCGTCCTGGTAGGCGTCGCGCACCAGCGCGGCGGCATCGGTGCCCGCCGGCAGGCAGCCCCACAGGAAGAGGCCGCTGCCACCGGGCTCGAAATGCAGGCCCGCCGCTTCCAGCCCGCGCGTGGTGATGCCGCGCGCCGTCTGCAGGCGTTGCTGCAGGCGGTCGATGTGCTTGCGCACGCGGCCGTTGGCGAGCAGCTCGGCCAGCACGAGTTCGTTGAGCGCGGCCGTGGTGAGCAGCGAGACGATCTTCTGGCGCAACAGCAGCTTCAGGTACTGCGGCTCGGCGGCCAGATAGCCGATGCGCAAGGCCGGACTGAGCGCCTTCGAGAGGCTGGAAAAATACAGCACGCCCTGCAGCGCCGACAGCGACGCCAGCCGCGCCGCGTGGCCCGCGTGGAAGTGGCCGTGTACGTCGTCCTCGGCCACCAGCATGCCGTGGCGGTCGGCAATGCCCAGCAGCCGGTGCAGATTGGCGGCGCTGCTGCCCCAGCCTGTCGGGTTGTGGATGACCGATTGCACGAACATGAGCTTGGGACGCTGCTCGCGGCAGGCGGCGTCGACCTGTTCCAGATCGACGCCCTCGGGATGGCGGCGGATCGGGATCATGCGCACCTGCGCCTCGCGAAGCCGCGAGAACAGCAGGAAGTAGCCCGGGTCCTCGACCAGCACCGCATCGCCGGGCTGAAGGAAGGCGCGGCAGATCAGGTCGATGGCGTGCGCGCCACCCCACGTCGTCATCACCTGCCCGGCCGTCACCGGCAGGCCCTGGCCCTGCATGAGCAGCGCGAGGCGTTCGCGCAACTCGGGCAGGCCCTGCGGCGGGCAACGCGAAGCCATGCCGTGCGCGCTGCGGGCGATGGCCCGCTGCACCAGCGAGGCCGGCACGGCGTCGGCCAGCCAGGCGGGCGGCAGCGCGCCGCCGCTGGCGGGCAAGGCCGCCGCGTGCAGGTTGTGCGCCTGCTGGGCGAGCCAGAGCGCGTCCTGTTCCTCGCCCGCGTCGATCGCCGCCTGCGGGGTGGCGGCTTGCGGGCGCGCCGCCACCGAGAAGCCGGCCGTGCCGCGCGATTCGATCAGCGCCCGGGCCGCCAGCCGGTCATACAGCGTGACCACGGTATTCACGCTCACGCCCAGCCGCGCCGACAGCACGCGGATCGACGGCAGCCGGGTGCCGGCCGGCAAGCGCCCGGACGCGAGCAGCGAGCGCACCTGGGTTTCGGCCTGATCGACCAGCGGGACGTCGGATGCGCGGTCGAGCCGCAGGTCTGCGAGCAGCACGGGGAGCCTTGTCGTGAAGGGCGGAAAGCGGGGACTTCAGAGCGGCCCGCCCGGCAGGCGGTGCCACGAACGCCAATCATCGCCCAGGACCGGGTCGCGCCGAAGCGCCGGCAGGTCGCAGCGCGCCAGGCCCAGGTCGCGCAGCTCGTACTCGCTCATCGCGTGCAACTGGCGCAGGTCGGCGGTATGGCGGCGCTGGCGCGCGCCTTCGCGCAGCAGCGCGCGCAGGGCCACCGCCAGTGCCCGCAGCAGGGACCGCGCGGCAGGGCGCGCGCGGGGCCAGGCAGCGGCGAAGGTGGCGGCGGAATCGGGCACCGGATAGCGGGCGGCGGTCATGGGGTTCTCCGTGCGACGCCCCAACGGGCATCGTCGGATGAATGCTAGGACGCGCGGGCCCGGCGCAACAGCCACAGGCACGCGGCCTCGCGCGGATGCTGTGCCCATCGCGCCATGGGTACAGCGCGAGCGGCGTCGCGGATCAGACGTGGCTGGTCGATGCGCGCGGCGTGCGGACGTCGGGTTGCTCGGCCATCTGGTGCAGCGCCTCGATGATTCCACAGTGGCCCGCGTCATGGCCGTCGCAGCGCGCGCGCAGCAGCTTGAGGTCACGTTCCAGCGAACGCAACTCGGCCAGCCGCTCGCGCACATGGCCCAGGTGGCCGTCGAGCGTGGCGCGGGCGGCCGCGCAGTCGTCCTCGCGCGCGAGATCGAGAGACAGCAGGGTCTGCACCTCGCCCAGCGACATGTCCATGGCGCGGCACATGCGGATGAAGCGCAGGCGGTGCAGGTCGGCCTCGCCGTAGCTGCGGTAGCTGTTGTCGCCGCGGCCGGCGGCGGGCAGCAGGCCCTGCTTCTCGTAGTAGCGGATGTTGGCCACGCTCACGCCCGAATGCTTCGCGGCTTCTCCGATGCGGTAGTGGGGGCTTGGCGCGGACATGGCTTGACCTTGAAGTGACTTGAGGGTTTCCAATGATGCCATCGCATCTGGAAACCGCATGTCTGCCCCGCCTCTCGCCCCTGCATCCTTCCTTGCCCCCCCGCCAGCCGCAGCCCCCATCCCGGCGGCCAGCCTGGCGTCCGGCCTGTCACCGGCCGAGCGCCGCCGCGTCTTCGCATGGCTGGTGGTCGCCTTCGACGAGACCCGCGCGCTGCCGGCAGGCGAGCGCTGGCTCACGCTGGAAGCCGCGCACGTCGTGGGCCAGCCGCTGATCGGCCTGCACACACGCTCGCACCTGCTGATGCTGTGCCATGCGCTGGAGCAAGCCGACGCGCGCGAAGCCGCAGGTCAGCTGCTGCGCCTGTTCCTGGTGGCGGCGGGCCACCTGCTGCGCCGGCTGCCTACCGGCAACACCGGCCGCGCCACGGTGCCGGCCCGGATGCCGATGCCGCCGCAGCCAGCCGTCGAAGCCTGGATCGCCCGGGCCTGCGCGGCCCTGGCCGTGAACACCGAGCCGCTGGCCCAGGAAGGACGCTGAACGATGTCGAAGCACTGCTGCCCTCCCGAACCCGCCGCTCGGCGCACGCCCGGCCATGCGGGCCATGAACCCGCGGCCGGCCATGACCACGATCACGACCACGGCGACGCCGGCGGCTCCGGCCACCTGCACGACCACGCCAACCTGCCCGGCTGGCCGCGCCTGATCGCCGCGCTGGCCGTGGCCGTGGCGGCCGAGCTGTTCCACTTCCTCGCGCCCGACACGCAGGCCTGGCACATCGCGGGTATGGCGCTGGCGGCGGTGGCCATCGTGCTCGCGGGCCTGGGTATTTACCGCAGCGGCCTCGCGTCGCTGGCGCGCGGCCGGCTCGACATCAATGCGCTGATGACCGTGGCCGTGACCGGCGCCTTCCTCATCGGCCAGTGGCCCGAGGCCGCGATGGTGATGGCGCTCTATGCCATCGCCGAGCTCATCGAAGACAAGGCCGCCGACCGCGCCCGCGGCGCCATCGCCGGCCTGATGGCGCTCGCGCCCGAGACCGCCGATGTGCAAGGCGCCGACGGCGCATGGACGGCCCGGCCCGTGGCCGACGTGCAACCCGGCGCGCTGGTGCGCGTGCGGCCCGGCGGACGCATTCCGCTCGACGGCGAAGTGGCGCGCGGCAGCAGCGCGGTCAACCAGGCGCCGGTCACGGGCGAGAGCATTCCCGTCGACAAGGCCGCGGGCGACCCGGTGTTTGCCGGCACCATCAGCGAGACCGGCGAGCTGCTGGTGCGCACCACCGCCGTCGCCGGCCAGAGCACGCTGGCGCGCATCATCGCGGCGGTCGAGCAGGCCCAGGCCACGCGCGCACCCACGCAGCGCTTCGTCGACCGCTTCGCGGCCGTCTACACGCCGGCCGTGTTCGCCATCGCGCTCGCGGTGGCCGTGCTCGGCCCGTTCGTGGCGGGCTGGACCTGGCTCGACGCGATCTACAAGGCCCTCGTGCTGCTGGTGATCGCCTGTCCCTGCGCGCTGGTCATCAGCACGCCCGTCACCGTGGTCAGCGGGCTCACGGCCGCCGCGCGGCGCGGCATCCTCATCAAGGGCGGCACCTTCCTCGAATCCGCACGCAAGCTGCGCGCCGTTGCCCTGGACAAGACCGGCACGCTGACCGAAGGCCGACCGAAGCTGGTCACGTGGCAGACGTGGGCGGGCGCGAACGAGGCGCGGGCACGCCACGCGGCTGCCAGCCTGGCCGCGCGCTCCGACCACCCGGTGTCGCGCGCCATCGCGCAGGGCCTGGCCGACGAGGACGAAGCCGCTGCCGCACTCGCCGACATACAGGACTTCCAGGCCCTCGCCGGCCGCGGCAGCGCCGGCCACATCGAGGGCGGCGAATGGGTGCTGGGCAACCACCGCCTCATCGAAGAACGCGGTCTGTGCAGCCCTGAGCTGGAGGCCACGCTCGCCACCCACGAAGCCGAGGGCCGCACCGTCACGCTGCTGGCTGGGCCGCAGGGCGTGGCCGCCGTGTTCGCCGTGGCCGACACGCTGCGGCCAACCTCGCGCGAGGCCATCGAAGAACTCAAGTCGATGGGCATCGTGCCCGTCATGCTCTCGGGCGACAACACCGCCACCGCGCAGGCCGTGGCGCGCGCCGCCGGCATCGACGAAGCGCAGGGCAACCTGCTGCCCGAGGACAAGCAGCGCGTGCTGGCCGACCTGCAGCGCCGCCACGGCCCCACGGCCATGACGGGCGACGGCATCAACGACGCCCCCGCCCTCGCCGCCGCCGACCTGGGCTTCGCCATGGGTGGCGCCGGCACCGACATCGCCATGGAATCGGCCGACGTGGTGGTGATGAACGACGACCTGCGCCGCCTACCCGAAACCGTGCGCCTCTCGCGCCGCACGCATGCGGTGCTGTGGCAGAACATCTCGCTGGCCCTGGGCATCAAGGCCGTGTTCCTCGTGCTCGCGCTGTTCGGCGAGGCCACCATGTGGATGGCGGTGTTCGCGGACATGGGGGCGAGTTTGCTGGTGGTGGGGAATGGGTTGCGGTTGTTGAGGGCGGATGTGACGCGATGAATGCGAATGGACGTTGCGTCAGGAGTCATGCGCCGGGCCGTCATGACCGACCGGCGAACGATGGTCTGTTCATGCCTTTGAAGAACTGACTCACTCCATCACCGGGCTGCTTGGCTGCCGTCGGCGCCGAGCCTGCTCAGGTCACCAGATATTCCCCCGCTTTGAAACAGCGCAAGGGAACATCATGGGAAAACTTTTGGCAGCCATCCGCCTGGGTGATCGCACGAGCCACGGCGGTGTCGTCATGGAAGGCTTCATGGACGACACCGACGACGGTGTGCCGCTGTGCGGCCTGGGCCACATCGTGAGCTGCCCGCGCCATCCCGGCCTCCAGCGGATCGCCGAGGGCGAAGCGTCCTTCACCATCATGGGGGTGCCTCTGGCCCTCGAAGGCATGCTCACGACCTGCGGCGCGGTCCTGATCGCCAGCAGCCAGTCCTTTATCGTGGAGGAACAAAGCCGCATCGGCATCGCCAGCACACCAGGCTTTTCCCAGGACAACGTCTCAGGAAGCTGGCAGCGGCAGGCCGTCGCCGGCTGGCCGGCGGACGACTCGCTTCATGACGAGCAGACCCGCCTGTCCTCTCCGGCGGTCGACGGGATTCCTTACTACATCGAAACGACCGACGGCCGCAGCTTCTCGGGCCGGGCCGATGCATCGGGCCAACTCCCCAGAGTGTTCACGGCCGAGGCCGAGGACTATCGCGTGTACTGGGGCGACGAAGCCTTGGCGCGGATGGAAAGCGAGGCCTCAGAATGACCGGGCCAATCGTCCAGCAAGCCAGGGTTCGCACCAACAAGTCGAAAGACTCGACCCACACCGTCGAGATCCGCGCCATCACTTTCACCGAACTGTGGGAAAACTACGTGACCGGCGACCCGTTCAAACCCGATCCCGCAGACAAGGCGGATTACAGCAACCAGTGCGCGCTACGCCTGAGCGCGACGTTCCACCGCCTCGGCATCGAGATGAAATCGTTCTCGCAGAAGACGGTACGACCCATGCCCGGTGCGAAAGTCTTGGGCCGAGTGCTGATGAATGGCCGACCTGCCGCGACGCGCGCATATGAGCTGGGCGAGTGGCTCAAGGTCCAGCCTTTCGCAGGCCTGCCACGCAAGCCGGAGGACGTGACGGGCAAGGACTGGGAATCCAGGGTCAAGGGAAGGACGGGGATCATCATGTTCCATGGGTACTGGTTGCGGTCTGGAGAAGATGCCGGGAACGCCAGCGGAGGACACATCGATCTGTGGAATGGGGAGCGAATGCCGATTAGCAGCGCGACAAGCTTGTTCTCTGTTCTGGGTCGCCGATTCGGCTACCAAGATATGGCGGCCGATCTGAGCTTTGGCTATTCGGACTTGCGAAACTCCAAATTGATTCTCTTCTGGGAGATCAAGTGATTCGACGAATCAGCATCTCCTTTTTTTTCGTTGTTCTTGGCATTGCGAGTCTGGTGGTCTTTGACCATGTTCATTCCTGGCTCTGCCAAGCGATAACGGGACTCTGCACTCCGTATTCCGGGCCATGTCCCGGAATTGATGTCTGCTCTGGAGGAGCCTGGAAGACGATTCTGGTTTATCTGTTTTACCTTGGCCCCGCCGTCGTATTCGGGATACTCGGGTACGCGGCCTCCAAGCGACGGAGAGCCTTGATCGCCTGGGCCCAGCTTGCAGCCGGCCTCCTCTTCTTTCACTCCGCCCTCTTGATGCTCCTCACAGAAGCGCTATACCGATGAGATGGATGACCAAAGCAGGTATCGCGACCTGCTTTCCATTCTTGATCTCCTCAGCGCCACGACGATCAGCTACGCCGATATTTTCTGGAGCTCCCGGAATCTTGGTGGGAAGACTCACCATAGCCTTCGGCCTCGATCTACTGGGCTTCCTCAGCTTGGCTGCGATCAACTCCGTCTACAGGGGGCTGATGAATGGCCGACCTGCCGCGACGCGCGCATATGAGCTGGGCGAGTGGCTCAAGGTCCAGCCTTTCGCAGGCCTGCCACGCAAGCCGGAGGACGTGACGGGCAAGGACTGGGAATCCAGGGTCAAGGGAAGGACGGGGATCATCATGTTCCATGGGTACTGGGTGCGGTCTGGAGAAGATGCCGGGAACGCCAGCGGAGGTCACATCGATCTGTGGAATGGGGAGCGCATGACATTCAGTCCTGCAACGCTAGGCCGCTTCTTCGGTTTCGATGAATTTCTTCCTGGCCAACGTCTGGGCTACTCCGATCTAAGGAAATCCAGACTGATCCACTTCTGGGAGGTCAAATAATGAGAAGAACCTCGATTACCCTGAGATTTGTCGTTCTAGGCTTCGCAAGTCTGCTTACGATCAACGCCATCTACATCTGGGGCTGCACTCGATGGCCGAAGACCTGCGGCTCCGCATCGGGGCCCTGCCCAAACCTCGACGCCTGTACGCCTGACGTCTGGATGATGATCAAGATCCTGCTCGTCTACCTCGGGCCTTCCGTCGCTTTTGGATGGATGGGCTACGTGTACAGCGGTCGTCGCCAGCCGCTTGCGCGATGGGCTCGCCTCATCATCGGACTGTTCATGCTACATGCACTCCTGATGGCTCTGTTTCTCAAGGGATCGTTCTGAACAGTGGGTTTTGTCCAAGAATAGGCCTCTCTTGAACTCCAAGTGAGTGGATTCAGTGGTGACGAAACGTAGTGTGTGGGCAATGGCTGGCCTCCTCATCGGTGTCGCCTTGGACATGATTCCTCATCTGGTCGAAATCTTTGCCAATGTTCGTGTCTGTAGGGAGTCATGTCCAACCGGACTGCGCGCTGCGTCGTTGGCCATCTACACAATCGTTCCGATGGTCTGGGGACTTAGCCTTCCCTGGTTTGCAGGCAAGCGCCACGCTTTAAAGCTCGTCCTACTCCTGACACTTCCTTCTTTCTTGCTCATGCTGCTGCTGACGTTTTTTCTGTACAGGCATCAGCATCTGTGAAGACTCGGCATCTTGCTCGTTCTTCAGAATTTCAGACCAGAACTGACGTTTGCGGCCGAGCGGGAGCTGTGCTGATCCCTGAAATTCGCAAAGTCTTGTTCTGCGAGATCAAATGAAGCGCACTGTCATCGTCATTCTGGGCGTGGCTTATGGTCTTTTTCTGACTTGGATTTGCCTCTACACCCTCAGTCATATCGATTGGCCCCAATCCAACCAACCCGCAACCGGTTGCCATGAAATCGACAAGTGCCCCATGCCTTGGTGGGCAATCCCCGTACTCCTCGCCATCATCTTCGGGCCCACCGTCGTTTTCGGAGTTCTGAATGCGCTCGCCTGGCGACGCTGGACGGTCCAGCGATGGGCTTGGTGGTTCGGCGGATTCACGGTACTCACGATTGCTCACCACTCATCTGGCTACCTGTTGCGCAGTTGAACCACACCCACGCAAAGATTGCAGCGGCAGGGGTGCCTTGCAAAGCGAGGTCAAGGAGGAGGCCGAAGGCCGGGGGACACGAGCGGCGCAAGGCTCCCCTGGCGATCCGGACCGGGCACCCCCTGCGCGTGACTTGATCGCGGCCTGCAATTGATTCCCCTCAAGCCGTCCGGCACGCCCTATGCTGCAATCCACCCCATGTCCGATCCCGCCGAAGCAGCCGCGCCGCGCAGCACCTCCCACACCCGTACCGAAGATGCCCTGGCCCTCGTCACGGGCGTGTTGCTGATCTCCGTCGGCGTGGCGTTCTACCGGGCCGCGGGGCTGCTCACGGGCGGCACGGCCGGGCTGGCGTTCCTTGCGCACTACGGCCTGCAGGTGCCGTTCGGCGCGGCGTTCTTCGTGATCAACATGCCGTTCTACTGGCTCGCGTGGCGCCGCATGGGGCGCGCATTCACGCTCAAGACCTTCTGCGCCGTGGCGCTGCTGTCGCTGCTCACATCGCTGGAGCCGCATGTGCTCGCCTTCGCCGCGCTCGATCCGCTCTATGCCGCCGTGGCGGGCGGCACGATCACGGGCACGGGTTTCCTGGTGCTGTTCCGCCACCGATGCAGCCTGGGCGGGCTGGGCATCGTGGTGTTGTGGCTGCAGGAGCGCTTCGGCTGGCGCGCGGGCGCGGTGCAGATGGGCGTGGACTGCGCCATCGTGCTGCTGGCCCTGTTCGTGATGCCGCCGCTCAACGTGGCATGGTCGGTGGCCGGCGCGGTGGCGATGAACCTGGTGCTCGCCATCAACCACCGGCCCGGCCGCTACATGGGCACATGAAGAGCGCGGCGTGCAGGCGGCGGGAACCTCCGGCGCCAGACCACACTCCATCCCCTGCCTCGTAGAATTCCTGCTCCATGTTCCGCACCCTGCCCGTTCCGCTGCGCCTTGCGCTCGCGCTCGTCCTTGTGACGATGCTGCTGGCGCGCGGCTGGATGGGCCAGGCGATGGCCATGGACATGGCGCCGACGAGCGCGCCCGTGCCTGTCGCCGTGCATGGCACTCACGGCGCAGCGCATGGCCCCAGTGGGGACACGGTCGCAATCACCGGCCCCGCCAGCCACGCGGCGGGCCCCACCGACCCGGCCCCCTGCCACGGCAGCGCAGACAGCGTGACGCGACTTCCCGCTGCCGCCTCACACGATTCGCACGAAGCGTCGGCTGGCGACGCGTCCCACTGCGGCACCTGCACGCTGTGCCAGGTCTGCCATTCGGTCGCTATGACCGACGACACCGGCGGCCGACACGCCTTCGCGCTGCCGCAGGCGGCTCCCGTAGCGGCTGCGCATCGCTTCGCCAGCGCCGAGCCGCAACCGGGCCTCAAGCCACCCATTTCCTGATCTCCATGCCCGAGGTGCGTCCGCCGCGAGCCGGCGGGCGCTGTGTCCTTGTCCGGAGATCGACATGTTTCCCTTTCATCGGGCCGCGAGGCCCCTTCTGGCCCTGGCCAGCCTCGCCGCGCTGGCAGGCTGCGCCAGCCCGTCACCCGACGCGTTGCGCGGCGATGTGACCCATCTGGTCGGTGAGCGCACCGGCTTGCCGGCCGCATCGCTGCAGATCGCGGCACCGCCGGCCGGCGACGACGCACAGGCCGCGCCGGACCTCGCCAGCCTGCCCCCAGCCGCACCACTGACGGCCGACACGGCCGTGCGCATCGCGCTCGGACACAGCCCACGCCTGCAGTCGTCGCTGGCCGCGCTGGGCGTGAGCGATGCCGAGCGCGCGCAGGCGGGCCGTCTGCCCAACCCGCATCTCTCGCTGGGCCGTTTCACCGAAGGCGGCACGCGCGAGATCGAGCGCATGCTGAGCTTCGACGTGCTGGGCCTGGTCACCCTGCCCTGGCGTGTGCGCTGGCAGGGCCAGCAGGTGGAACTGGCGAAGCTCGCGGCCGCGCAGGACGTGGTCGCGCTGGCGGCAGACACACGGCGCGCCTGGGTGCGCGCGGTGGCGGCGGCGCAGGTGGCCGTGCAGGCCGCCGATGCGCTCGATGCCGCCGAGGTCGGCACCGAGCTCGCCCGCCGCATGCAGAAGGCGGGCAACTTCAACCGCCTGCAGCTGGCGCGCGAAGAAGCCTTGCTGGCCGATGCGCGCATCGCGCTCGTGAGCGCGCAGCAGGCCGCTGTGCGCGAGCGCGAGCAGCTGGTGCGCCTCATGGGCATCGAAGGCCCGGCCGCGCACGGCTTCACACTGCCCGCCCACCTGCCGCCGGTACCGGCAACGCCCGGGGCAACGGCCACCGGCAGCCCGCCCATCGTCGCCCTGCCGGCCGACGCCGCCGGGGTCGAAGCGCAGGCGATCGGCCAGCGGCTCGACGTGCGCGCCGCCGAGCTCGAATCGCGCTACGTCGCGCAATCGCTGGGCTACACGCGCGCCACTGGCTTCGTCGATGCGGTGGAGGTCGGCTATGGCCGCAACACCACATGGCCTGAAGGCGGGGGGCGCGAGACGAAAAGCGGCTGGGAACTGGGCCTGCCGATCCCGCTGTTCGACTGGGGCCAGGTGCGCAACGCGCGCGCCCAGGGCCTGTACCTGCAGAGCGCCGCGCGCGTGCGCGACGTGGCGCTGCGCGCGCGCAGCGAAGCGCGCGAGGCGCTGGCCGCGCGCACGGCCGCACTCAGCATGGCGCGGCAGGCGCACACGCAGGGCGTGGCCGTGCAGCAGGTGATCCAGGAGGAGACCCTGCTGCGCTACAACGGCATGCTGGCCAGCGTGTGGGACGTGCTGGCCGAAGCACGCGCCACCACGCGCGCCGTCACGCGCGCCATCCTGGCCCAGCGCGATTTCTGGCTGGCCGACACCGACTTGCGCCAGGTGGTCTCGGGAAGTTCGCCCGGCGGGCTCGCGCTTCTGTCTTCATCCACTTCATCGGCCACGGACGCCGCAGCACAGGGCCACTGACATGCAACGCCGACAACTCTTCCAGAACGCCTTACTGGGCACGGCCACGGCCGTGGCCGCCAGCACCGTGGGCCGCGCCGCGATGGCCGCGCTACCCGAGCCCGCACAGCAGACATCGGCCGGCACCGCGCCGCCGCTGCATCCCACCGCCGGCCCAGGCTACGACCCCGTGGTCACGCTCAACGGCTGGACGGCGCCCTCTCGCATGAACGCCGGCGTGAAGGAATTCCACCTGGTGGCCGAGCCCGTGGTGCGCGAGGTGGCACCCGGCTTCAAGGTGAACATGTGGGGCTACAACGGGCAGAGCCCCGGCCCCACGATCGAGGTGGTCGAAGGCGACCGCGTGCGCCTTTTCGTGACCAACCGTCTGCCAGAGCACACCACCGTGCACTGGCACGGCCAGCGGCTGCCCAACGGCATGGATGGCGTGGGCGGCATCACCCAGCCGCACATCCCGCCAGGCAAGACCTTCGTCTACGAGTTCACCGCGCGCCGGCCCGGCACCTTCATGTACCACCCGCATGCCGACGAGATGGTGCAGATGGCGATGGGGATGATGGGGCTTTGGATTACTCACCCGCGCAGCCGCCACCCGTTGATCGACCGCGTGCAGCGTGATTTCTGTTTCCTGCTGTCGTCGTTCGACGTCGAGCCCGGCAGCGCCACGCCGCGCATCAACACCATGACCGACTTCAACATCTGGACTTTCAACAGCCGCGTGTTCCCCGCCATCGACACGCTCAACGTGCGGCGTGGCGACCGCGTGCGCCTGCGCGTGGGCAACCTCACCATGACCAACCACCCGGTGCACCTGCACGGCCACGAGTTCGAGGTGACCGGCACCGACGGCGGCCCGGTGCCCCGCACGGCACGCTGGCCCGAGGTGACGGTGGACGTGGCCGTGGGCCAGATGCGGCAGATGGAATTCATCGCCGACGAGGAAGGCGACTGGGCGCTGCACTGCCACAAGAGCCACCACACCATGGGCGCGATGGGGCACGACGTGCCCACCATGATCGGCGTGCCTCAGTCCGATCTCGAATCGAGGATTCGCCGCCTGGTGCCCGACTACATGGCCATGGGCGAGACCGGCATGGCCGAGATGGGCTCGATGGAAATGCCACTGCCTGGCAACACGCACCCGATGATGACCGGCCAGGGACCGTTCGGTGCGGCCGAGATGGGCGGCATGTTCACGCTGCTCAAGGTGCGGGCGGGCCAGGCACCGGGTGACTATTCCGATCCGGGATGGTTCGCGCATCCGCCGGGAGCCGTGGCGCGCGAGGCGGACGCCGGCACCGCACCGGTGCCGGCTTCGGCCCCCGGCTCGCCTGCCGCCGATGCGTCGCCGCAACTCCCTTCCGTGCGCAAACCCGACACGGCCGAGGGACATGGCGCGCATCGCCATTAACCGGCTGCACAAGAATGAAACCCATGCAAGGAGAACAGACCATGCCAGTCAATCGTCGTTCGATCGGCCGCGTCGCCCGGCGCACGCTGCTGCGCGCCGGTGCCGCACTCACGCTGATGCCCGCGCTCGGGGCGCGCGCCGCCGCGCCGCGCATCGAAGTCTGGAAGAGCCCCGCCTGCGGCTGCTGCGGCGACTGGCTCGACCACCTGCGCGCCAACGGCTTCGACGTGACGGTGAACGACACCGGCAACAACGCGGCGCGACGCCGCTTCGGTCTGCCGGACAAGCTGGCCTCGTGCCACACCGGCCTGGTCGGCGGCTACGCGGTCGAGGGCCACGTGCCGGCGCGCGAGATCCATCGCCTGCTGCGCGAGAAGCCGCGCGCCCTCGGCCTGGCGGTGCCCGGCATGCCCATCGGCTCGCCAGGCATGGACGGCCCGGCCTACGGCAACCAGCGCGACCGCTACGACGTGCTGCTGGTCGCCGTGGACGGCACGACCAAGCCTTATCAGCGCTACCCCTGAACCGCGCCGCTTCCATCGGCCTGGCACGACAAGAGAACACACCGCATGACCTGCATCACCCGCCTCCCTTCACCCGCCGCCGCGCTGCGCATCACCGCGCTGGCGTTCGCCGTTTCATCGGCCTCGGCGCAGCATGCCGGCCACGCTGCCGGCGACGCCGGTCACGGCGCCCCTGAAGCCGGACCCACCACCGCTGCAGCAGCGGCCGGGTCCGGGGCCACCGCCACCACGCCGTTCACCCATGGCGAAGTTCGCCATGTGGACCTGCGGGCCCGCAAGCTCACGCTGCGCCATGGCGTCATCCAGAACCTGGAGATGCCACCCATGACCATGGTGTTCCAGGTGGCCGACCCGGCCATCCTCGACCAGCTGGCCGTGGGCGACACCGTGCGCTTCCGTGCCGAGCGGCGGCAGGGCGCCATCGTCGTCACGGCGCTGGAGCGTGACCGACCCTGAAGCGGGACGCCCGGCGCGCGCGGCGGCTATCCTCGCGGCATGACATCGCCTCTTGCGCCGGCGTATTCCGGCTCCATCACCGACGTGGCCGGCATCGAGGTCGGCCATTTCACCGATACGCGCCGCCCCACGGGCTGCACCGTGGTGCTCGCGCGCGAGGGCGCGGTGGGCGGCGTGGACGTGCGCGGCGCCGCGCCCGGCACGCGCGAGACCGACCTGCTGGCCCCCGCCAACCTGGTCGAACAGGTGCATGCCGTGATGCTGGCCGGCGGCAGCGCCTGGGGGCTGGACGCGGCATCGGGCGCGATGCGCTGGCTGGAGGAGCAGGGCATCGGCCTGGACGTGCGCGTGGGCCGCGTCCCCATCGTGCCCGCGGCCGTGCTGTTCGACTTGCTGGTGGGCGATCCCGCCATCCGCCCTGACGCGGGCGCCGGCTACGCTGCCTGCCAGGCCGCCACGGCCAGGCCACCCGCACAGGGCAGCGTGGGCGCGGGCACTGGCGCGGCCGTGGGCAAGCTGTTCGGCATCGGGCGCGCGATGAAAGGTGGCATCGGCACGGCCTCGGTCATCGTGGATGGCGTGACGGTGGGCGCGCTCATCGCCTGCAATGCGCTGGGCGACGTGATCGATCCCGACACCGCGCGGCCCATCGCCGGTGCGCGCGACGACGACGGCCGCACGCTCATCGACACACGCCGCGCCCTGCTGGCCGGCCGCGCGCCGCAGCCGCTGCTGGCGGGCACCAACACGACCATCGGCGTGATCGCCACCGACGCCCTCCTCACCAAGGCGCAGGCCCAGCGGCTTGCGCAGGTGGGCCACGACGGGCTGGCGCGCGCCATCAACCCGGTGCACACGCTGTCGGACGGCGACACGCTGTTCGCCTTGGGGACGGGGCGCGCGGCGGCGTCGCCGGGCATGATGGTGCTGTCTGTGATGGCGGCCGAGGCCGTGGCGCGCGCCACCGTGGCCGCTGTCCGCGCGGCTACGGGCGTACAGGTGCAGGGGCTGCGCCTGCCGTCCACCGTCGACCTGCGACAGGCGTTCTGACCGGCCCCGACGGCACCGCACCGGGGCCCCGGCCTTCCAGGCGCCGCGCGATCGAGACCGCGCTTTCTCAGGATGCCGCGTCCGGGTACGGGCTGGTGTCGGCCTGCGCGAGCATGGCGCCCGCCAGTTGCCGGCCCAGCGCATCGCGCAGCGCGGGCTGGCTGTTCCAGAGGTTGCGCAGCTCCATCGGATCCTCGCGCAGGTCGTAGAGCTCGCCCCAGGGCTGGCCGTCGTAGATCGTGAGGCGGTGGCCGGCGGTGCGCAGCGTGCGCATGCGCAGCCGGCCGGGCAGGCCGAAGTCGCGGCGCTGGCTTTCCTCCTCGATCAGCAGCGCGTCGCGCAGTGGCGTGCCGGGCTGGGCCATCGGCGCCAGCAGCGACCGGCCCTGCATGCCATGCGCCGGCAGCAGGCCCGCACGCGCCAGCACGGTGGGCGCGATGTCGGTGGTCTGTGCCAATACCGGACTGCGCGCGGCGCGCCGCCGGTCGACCGTGTCGCGCCACACGAAGGGCACGCGCGTGAGCGCGCCGTAATGCAGTCCGCCTTTGAACATCAGACCGCGCTCGCCCAGCAGTTCACCGTGGTCGCTGGTGAACATCACCACGGTGTCATCGTCCAGGCCCAGCGCCGCGAGTTCGGCCAGCACGCGTCGCACCGCATCGTCGATGCAGGCAATGCTGCCGTAGTTGAGCGCCAGGGCCTCGCGCGCCTCCTGCTCGCTGCAGGCGAAGCTGGCATACCCCACCGGCCCCGCGGCGCGACCCGCGCGCGCGGCGCGCAGCCACGCGATCGGAGGCGGCGGGTCCACCAGATCGGCGTGGAACGAGGCCGGCAGCGCCATGTCGCCGGGCCGGTGCAGGCTCCAATAGCGGCCCGGCGGCGTGAACGGGTGGTGCGGATCGGGAAACGAGCACTGCAGGAAGAACGGACGCTCGCCGGCCGCGAATTCGCGCAGCATCGTGCAGGCCTGCCCGGCGATGTAGGCCGTGGGATAGAGCTCTTCGGGCACGCGGGTGCGCCAGGCCTGGCGCAGCGCGCCCAGCGCGAGCGAGGGCGTGGGCACGGCGTTGTCGGGGCCGATCAGCCGGTCGGCATCCGGTAGTTGCGCGCGCAGCCAGCGCCGCCAGTGCCCTTGCTGTTCGTCGGCATGGCCGATGGTCAGACGCACCTGCTCGAAACCGTAATAGGGCAGCGCGAGCTCGAAGCGGTCGTCATCCGCCCAGCGACGGGCGTTCTCCTGCCCGTAGTCCCCGGGATGGAGGTGGCGGGCGTCACGGGGCAGACGCTCTTGCGGCGACGGCCACACCGGAGGCAGGCCGGTGATGTTCTGCAGGTGGCACTTGCCGGCCAGCGCCGTGCGCCAGCCGGCCTGCCGCAGCATGTCGACGAAGGTGGTCTCGCCCTGCGACAGCTCGCGCCCATTGAGGGTGAGGCCGTGCGCGCTGGGCAGGCGTCCCGTCATCAGCGAAGCCCGGTTGGGCTGGCATATGGGCGTCGCCACGTGGAAGTCGTCGAAGACGCAGCCCTGCAGTGCCAGGCCGTCGATGGCCGGCGTGCGCACCACCGGGTCGCCATAGCAGCCCAGGTGGTCGGCGCGCTGCTGGTCGGTGACGAACAGCAGGAAGCTGGGCTGGCGGCGCGCGCGCGTAGCCATCAATCGGCGCGTATCGACAATTCGCGCGCCAGCCGGCCGTAGCGCGCGTCATCGTCTTTCACGTAGTTGGCGAGCATGGCAGAGGTGCCGCCGCGTGGCTCCAAGCCTGCGCCGGCCAGCTTCTCTCGCACATCCTGCAGCTGCAGTGCGGCATTGACCTCCTGGTTCAACCGCGCCACCACCGTCTCGGGTGTCCCGGCCGGTGCGAACAGGCCGAACCAGGCATTGACCTCGACGCCCGGCACGCCCTGCTCGGCAGCGGTGGGAATCTGTGGCGCCAGCGGTGAACGCGCGTGCTCGGTGATGGCCAGAGGCACGAGCTTGCCGGCGCGAATCTGCGGCATGGCCGCGCCCAGGCCGGTGAACAGCAGCGGCACCTCGCCGCCCAGCACGGCGGTCATCGCCGGCGCCGCGCCACGATAGGGCACGTGCAGCAGGTCGAGGCGGGCCGACTGCTTGAGCATTTCGCCCGCGAAATGCATGGGCGAGCCATTGCCTGCCGTGGCGAAGGGCAGCCCGCGCTGGCGCCCCGCCAGCGCCACCAGCTGGCGCAGATCGGTGACGCCCAGTTGCGGATGGGCCAGCAGCAGCATCGGCGTTCTGGCCGGCGCGATCACCGGCACCAGGTCGCGCTGCACATCGAGGCCGCCGCCAGCGCCCTTGGGCAGCACGTGCGGTGACACCACCAGCGTGTTGGGCGTGAGCAGCAGCGTGTGGCCATCGGCGCCCGAGCGGGCCACGGCCGAAGCGCCCAGCAGGCCGCCGGCGCCGGGGCGGTTGTCGACCACCACCGGCTGGCCCAACCGCGGCGAGAGCTTGTCGGCCAGCACACGTGCCAGCAGATCGGGCCCACCGCCGGCAGGGAACGGCACGACCAGGGTCACGGCGCGGGATGGCCAGGCAGCGGCGGGCTGTGCCCCCACCGCCGTCGGCCAGGCCAGGGTCGCGAGGAGTGCGGCGCAGGCCACGGCGAACGGGCGCTTGCTGTTTATCATGGGACTTCCTTCAGGCAGCGGATGCGTCATTCTTGAGCCGACGCGCCCGCCGCTCAACCGCCATCGCGGCCGTTTTGACCGCCATTCGTCCCGCCGGCCCCGCCATGGATGTCTTCAGCGAGGTTCTCGCCATCTGCCGCTCCGAGCATGCGGTCACCGCACGCTTCGCGCTCGGGGCGCCCTGGGGCCTGGACTCGGCGGGCGTGCCGGGCGTGGTGATCCGGCTGGCACGCGGCGCACCCTACTGGATGGAGATCGCCGGCGCAGCGCCATTGCGCGTGGATGCCGGCGATCTGGTGCTGGTGCGGCCGGGCGTGGCACACCGCATCGTCAGCAGCCCGGGGGCCGCCGCCACGCCGTTCGCCACCCTGATTGCCCGCCACGCCGTCGGCGTGCGTGGCGAGAACCCGCTGGTGTTCGCACACGGTGGGCCGGGCGATTTCACCGACCTGTTCTCGGCACAGATCTGGTTCTCGGCTTACTGCCGCCACTCCGTGCTGCAGATGCTGCCGCCCTTCATCCATGTGCGCGAAGCCGATCTTCCGCTGGCCGGCGTGCTCGGCGCCGCCATGCAGGCGCTGGTGGAAGAGACACTGGCGCGCCGGCCCGGCTGGCGGCTGTCGGCCGCCCGCATGGGCGAGCTGCTGCTGGTCAACCTGCTGCGCGAGCACGTGGCGCGGGCGGCGGCCACCGTCGATCCCGGCTGGCTGCGCGGCCTGGCCGATGCGCCGCTGGCGCGTGCCATGATGGCCATGCACCGCGCCCCGGGCCAGGCCTGGACGCTGGCTTCGCTTGCACGCGAGGCTGGCCTGTCGCGCACGCGCTTCAGCGAGCGCTTCCGCGAGCGCGTGGGCGTCACGCCCATCGGCTATCTCACTGCCCACCGCATGGCCCTGGCGGCGCAGGCTCTCGAAGGTGGCGGACAGCCGCTCGCGCGCATCGCCGAAGACGCCGGCTACGGCTCGGCCAAGGAATTCTCGCGGGCCTTCCGTCGATGGTCCGGCCTGGCACCTTCGCCCTACCTGCGCCGCGAGGCCGCACGACGCGCCCACGTGGCCGGCGCGCCTGCGGACGACGATGCACCTCTTCCAGCCCACACCCTCACCTCATGAGTTCTTCCGCCAACCTGCGCGCCACCCTGTTGTCGCTGCGTGACCTGCTGGCTTCGGCCGGGCCATTCATCCTGCTGGCCATCGCGCTGCTGGCATTGACCTACTGGTGGCTCGATCCCACGCCGCCACGCCGCGTGACGCTGGCCACCGGCCCCGCGCAGAGCGCCTACGACGAATTCGGCAAGCGCTATGCGAAGGCGCTCGCGGCCAACGGCATCACGGTGAATCTGGTGGAAACCGAAGGCTCGGCGCACAACCTGAGGCTGCTGCACGAGGGCCGTGTCGATCTGGCCTTCGTGCAGGGCGGCACGGCCGACGCCACCCTTGGCCCCGATGCGGGCGCGCCCAGCGTCGATGGCAGCGTGGTACCCAACGACACCGGCCTGCAGTCGCTGGGCAGCCTGTTCGTCGAGCCGGTCTGGGTGTTCTACCAGGAGGCAGCCGTGCAGCGCCTGCGCGACGCCGCTGCGCGCACGGCAAGGACCAGCCCGCCCGCCGCTGGTGACGATGCCAGCGGCACGCTCGCCCGCCCGGGCCAGCTGGCCGGCCTGCGCGTGAACGTCGGCACCGAAGGCAGCGGCGTTCCGGCCCTGATGCGCCAGCTGTTCGAACTCAACCAGATCGACATGAAGGCGCTGCAACTCTCCACGCTGGCGCAGACCCCGGCCACGGTGGGCTTCCTCGGCGGCGACATCGACGTGCTGGTGTTCGCCTCGGCACCCGAATCGCTGATGGTGCAGATGCTGTTGCGCACGCCGGGCGTGGGCCTGATGGACTTCGTGCAGAGCGAGGCCTATTCGCGCCGCCTGCCCTTTCTCTCGCCCGTGGTGTTGCCACGCGGCGTGGTGGACCTGTCCACCGACGTGCCGCCGCGCGATGTGCGCCTGGTGGCCTCGACCACCGCGTTGCTGGCACGCGAGGACACCCACCCCGCCCTGCTGCAACTGTTCGCGCAGGCGGCCATCGGCCTGCATGGCGGCGCGGGCTGGTTCAACCGTGCGCGCGAGTTCCCGAACGCGGCGCAGGCGCAGTACCCGCTCTCGCGCGAAGCCGAACGCGCCATGCGCGACGGCCCGCCCGTGATGCAGCGCTACCTGCCGTTCTGGATGGCCAACCTGGTCGAGCGCATGTGGCTGGCGCTGGGCATCATCGTCGCGGTGCTGCTGCCGGCCAGCCGCATCGTGCCGCCGCTCTACCAGTTGCGCATCCGCTCGCGCGTGTTCCGCTGGTACGCGCAACTGCGAGAGATCGAGGGTCGCTTCGAGCGCGAGCCGGGCTCGGCGCCCGAGCTGGCCGGCCAGCTCGACACGCTGGAGCGCAAGGTGGAGCGCATCAACGTGCCGCTGTCGTATGCCGACGAGCTCTACGCGCTGCGGCAGAACATCCTCATGGTGCGCAGCAAGCTTCGGGGCTAGCGGCCGGCCGTCCAGGCCTTCCCGGCATCACTGCGGGTAAACGCGGTCATCCACCCGGAGTCTGCGCAAATATCATACGTTTGTATGAAAACTGCAGACAAGCCGTCGGTCCCGCCGCGACCCGCTGCGAGTGCCGATACCGCCGCCCTCATCCTCGACGTCGCCGAGGACCTGTTCGCCAGGCATGGCTACAACGGCGCTTCGATCCGCGACATCACGTCCGCATCGGGCACCAACCTGGGCGCTGTCACGTATCACTTCGGCACCAAGGAAAGCCTGCTCACGGCCATCCTCGAACGCGGCGCGGCGGCGCTCAACCGCAAGCGCACCGAGCGCTTCACCCTGCTGGAGCAAGCGGGGCGTCCACCTTCGGCCGAAGCCGTGCTGCGGGCTTTCATCGAACCCACCTACGAGCTGCTGGATACACCGTCGGGCATCCGGTTCCTGCGCATCCAGAACGACATCAGCGCCGAGCGCACCGATGTGCCGAGCGACATCCTGGCTGCGCACTACGACGTCGTGGCCCGCCACTTCATGCGCCTGCTGGCCACGGTGGCGCCCCATCTGTCGTCCGATGCGCTGGCCTGGAACTTCCAGTTCATCCTCGGCGCGCTGCTGCACACGCTGACCCAGCCGCACCGCTTCCCGGTGCACCAGCCGGGCGAAGACGCGCGGGCGTGCCGCCATCGCGAGATGGACGAGCTGGTGCGGTTCCTGGCGCAGGCCCTGCGTGCGCCGAACCGGCCAACGCGATCGACGCGCCCGACCTGATTGCACGACAACCCACCGGAGACAAACCGATGCTAGAGCTCTACAACGCGCCGATTTCCACCTGCAGCCAGAAGGTCCGCATGGCCCTGGCCGAAAAGCAGATCGACTGGGTGGACCACCGCCTGGTCTTCAGCAACTTCGACCAGCTCAAACCCGAGTACCTGAAGCTCAACCCCAACGGCGTGGTTCCCACGCTCGTGCACGATGGCGGCGTGGTGGTCGATTCGTCGGTGATCAACGAGTATCTGGAAGACGTCTTTCCCGAGCGGCCGCTGCGACCGGCCAACAAGATCGAACTGGCCCACATGCGTGCCTGGCGCCAGTTCATCGACGAGGTGCCGACGCCGTCCATCCGCTATCCCTCGTTCAACGCCTACTTCGTGCAGAAGTACGCGCACTACACCGACGAGGAATTCCGCCAGCACGCCATGCGCCTGCCGGTGCGCCGCGACTTCTACCTGAAGATGGGGCGTGGCGGCTTTCCGCAGGCCGAGGTGGATGCCGCCATCCAGCGCCTGCGCGACACGCTCGAGCGCATGGAGCGCGCGCTGGAGAAGACGCAATGGATCGCCAACGACATGTTCACCCTGGCCGACATCAGCGTCATGCCCAGCATCGTGCGGATGGAAGACCTCTCGCTCCAGGGCCAGTGGAAGGATCTGCCCCGCGTGACCGACTGGTACCGGCGCCTGCAGGCGCGTCCGACGTTCGCCATCACCTACTACCCTGGCACGCGCGACCTCGGCCCCACCTGCTGAGCGCGCCGCCGGCAAGCCTCAGAGCGTGATGTCCACGCTGTTCTTCAGCGCGGTCTGGGCCACGGCATCGAGCGCGTCGTCCACCACGCCCTGAGTGATGAGCGTGACCGAACCGCGCGCCAGCAGCTTGTCGATGGCGCGGCGCGTGAGCGAATGGGTGGCGCCGGCCGCATCGGTGAACATGAACAGCGTGCCGTAGGGACTGGCCCAGGTGAGCTGCGCACGCAGGGTCTGGTCGTGCAGGCGGAGCTCGACCCACGAGCCGGGAGGAATCGGCGGCTTGGCCCGGTCGATGGCGCGCTTGTCGGCCTCGGACACCGGAATGTCGGGCGCCGTGGATTCGAACAGCGGCTCGGTGTTCTTGAAATCCGTCTCCGGCGCGCCGTCGGCCTCGGGCACGTCGAGAAAACCCGTGTCCTGCATTTCCGTGGGGCGCAGCCACGGGTCGTTGGTGCTCTCCGCGGTGGTGTCGTTGCCTGTCTGCTCCTGGGCCACCAGCGCGCGCTCGTTCACGGTGGACATGCCGGGCTGCTGCATGCCTTCGTACAGCGACATCAGCATCATCGAGAACGCGTCGATCTGGCCGGCCGGATAGTCGACCAGCGTCAGGCCCTCGCGCAGGCGCTCGAGCAGCGACGGGATCATCTCCTTGATGCGCTCGAGGTTCAGCCGGGTCTGATCGGGCTGCGTGGTCCAGATCAGGTCGTTGACGATGGCCAGGTAGCCGCCCGGATCGGGCGAGCCCTTGCGGTCGCGCAGGCGGGCCTCGGCCAGCACCTGCGACCAGGGCCCGACGATGAAGTTCATGACCTCGGGTGAAGCCGTGCCGGCGCCGGGGCGACTACGCAGGTCGGCGGCCAGGCGCTCGGCCAGGAGGTTGCGCTGCTCGGCATGCAGCAGGGTGTGCACGGCCTTCTCGCGTTGCTGCACTTCCTGGCGCGCATGGCGGTCCCAGTCGGCGCGCAGCTTGTGCAGCGCCTGCTCGAACGGGCCGGTGTCCTTGACCTGCGCGGTGGCCAGCGCGTCGGCCGCTTCGCGCAGCGAACGCAGGAAGGAGTCGAAGCCCGGTGCCATCAGCGTGGCGTAGCCCAGGCTGCGCTCGGTCATCTGGTCGAGCAGGCGGCGTGCCACGTGCTGCTTGTCGCTGAAGAAGCGCGGATCGATCAGCGCCAGGCGCAGGTAGGCCGGCTCCAGCCGCCGCATCACGGCCTGCACGGGTGGAAGCAAGTGCGGATCCTGCGTGATGTTCTCGAACATCAGGTTGACCACCTCCAGCCCCAGCGCCTGGCCCACGCCGCGCGCATCGTTGCGCAGATGGTCGAAGGTGATGTCGGGCGCGATGCCGCCGGCCGGCAGCACGGGGGCCACGCCGCCCACGGGCTTGCGCCCCTCGAGCTTCTTGATGACGCGCTCGACCTGGCGCATTTCCTCGAGTGCCTCGAAGGCCGCCGGCACGGTGTTGTCGAAATCCTGGTGCGGCGGAAAACCGTCGTCGTCCGCGACGCCGCCCGCAGGCACGCCACCCCGGCCACCGGCCTGCGGGCCGCCGGTCCCCAGCCGGCCCACGCCGGCCCCGCCCGAGCCACCGCGGAACATGCCCGGCTGGCTGGTGCGCAAGGCACCCGTGGCCGCTTCCAGGCTCTGGCGCGCCGAGTCGAGCTCGCCCGCCAGCAGGCGGCGCAACTGATCGACGGTCAGCAGGCTCTGGCGCGAAGAGCCCGCACCGCCACCGCCACCGCCACCGCCGGAGCCCGATCCAGATGCAGTCCCGGCCGCGCCGCGCGGGCCGGACACACCGCCACCACCGCCGCCAGTCCCGGTGCCACTGCCGCCCCGGCCACCCGCTGCGCGCGTCGCCCCGGTCTGCGGCTGTCCCGCCTGAGGCGTCTGCGTGACCACGTAACCCACGGGCCGCACGCCACGTGCCTCGAGCAGGCTGCTCAGATCGCCATACACCGAACGCAGGCGCTCGCCAAGCGCACCGCCCATCACCTGCATCCAGTGCAGGCGCACGCGGTTGTCCGCACCCGTGAGCGTGAGCACGGTGCGCAGCGCCTTGACGTAGATCTCGGGGCGGAAGGGATTGCGGTCGGGCTGGACGGTCTTGAGTCCGAGCAGCGCGCAGACCAGGCCATTGAGTTCGGCCAGCGGCAACTCGGCCGCGGCCATCGCGATCTGCTGGGCGCGGGCGAGTTCGATGCTCTCCTGTACCTGGGATTCGTCCATCAGTTCGAGCTGGTCGAAGCGCAGCGTGGCCGTGGAAGCGGACTTGGCTTCGGGTCGCACGGCGGGCTTGCTGTCGTTGGCCAGCGCCTCGGAAAAGGCCGCCGCCAGCGTCATCGGAAAGCGTTCTGCCAGCAGGCCGGCATGGACATTCAACAGCCGGCCGGCCTCGACCACCTGTTGCCGCTCGGCAGCGTCGAGCCCGCCCGCGGCCTTCTGCTGAAGGCCGACGCGGGTCTTCTCCACCAGCACGTCCATGAGCGGGCGGCCGTCATTGGCAGCCTTGGCCGCGCACTCCTTGTAGAGCGCGACCTGGGCTGACGACTGAGAAAAGTCATCCGTGACCATCGATCCCCAACGCGGGCCTCGTCGGACCCGTCACATGTACCGCCTGCAGAAAGTGCCGACTGGAATGCTTACTTCTTCTTACTTGAGCGCTTTATAACGCACTCGCTTGGGCTTGGCACCTTCTTCGCCCAGGCGTTTCTTCTTGTCGGCCTCGTATTCCTGGTAGTTGCCGTCGAAGAACACCCACTGGCTGTCGCCTTCGGCGGCGAGGATGTGGGTGGCGATGCGGTCGAGGAACCAGCGGTCGTGGCTGATGACCAGCACGGTGCCGGCGTACTCGAGCAGCGCGTCTTCCAGCGCGCGCAGGGTTTCCACGTCCAGGTCGTTGGACGGTTCGTCGAGCAGCAGCACGTTGCCGCCCTGGATCAGCGTCTTGGCCAGGTGCAGGCGGCCGCGCTCGCCGCCCGACAGGTTGCCGACCTTCTTCTGCTGGTCCTGGCCGTTGAAGTTGAAACGGCCCGCGTAGGCGCGGCTGGCCATCTGGAACTTGCCGACGTTGATGATGTCCAGGCCGCCCGAGATGTCTTCCCACACCGTCTTGTCGTCGGCCAGCGCATCGCGCGACTGATCGACATAGGCCATCTTCACCGTCTGGCCGATCACGACCTTGCCGGCATCGGGCGTCTCGCGACCCGCGATCAGCTTGAACAGCGTCGACTTGCCCGCGCCGTTGGGACCGATGATGCCGACGATGGCGCCGGCCGGGATGTTGAACGACAGGTTGTCGATCAGCACGCGGTCACCGAAGCTCTTGCTGACGTTGTGGAACTCGATGACCTGGCTGCCCAGGCGCTCGGCCACGGGAATGAAGATTTCCTGCGTCTCGTTGCGCTTCTGGTATTCGACGTCGGACAGCTCCTCGAAGCGGGCCAGGCGCGCCTTGCTCTTGGCCTGGCGCGCCTTGGGGTTCTGGCGTGACCATTCGAGTTCCTTCTTCAGGGCCTTGGCGTGGGCTTCCTCGCTCTTTTGCTCCTGCGCCAGGCGCTCGCCCTTCTGCTCGAGCCAGGTGCTGTAGTTGCCCTTCCACGGAATGCCGCGGCCGCGGTCGAGTTCGAGAATCCACTCGGCGGCGTTGTCCAGGAAATAGCGATCGTGGGTGATGGCCACCACGGTGCCCGAGAAACGCTGCAGGAACACTTCGAGCCACTCGACCGATTCGGCGTCCAGGTGGTTGGTGGGTTCGTCGAGCAGCAGCATGTCGGGCTTGGACAGCAGCAGCTTGCACAGCGCCACGCGACGCTTCTCGCCGCCCGAGAGCAGGCCGATCTTGGCGTCCCAGGCCGGCAGGCGCAGCGCGTCGGCGGCGATCTCCAGCTGGTGCTCGGAATCGGTGCCGGCCGCGGCGATCACGGCTTCGAGCTCGCCCTGCTCGGCCGCCAGCGCGTCGAAGTCGGCGCCTTCCTCGGCGTAGGCGGCATAGATTTCCTCGAGCCGGGCCTTGGCCTTGTTGACCTCGCCCATGGCTTCCTCGACCGCCTCGCGCACCGTGTGCTCGGGGTTGAGCTTGGGCTCCTGTTCCAGGTAGCCGATCGACAGGCCGGCCATCGGGATGGCTTCGCCTTCGATTTCCTTGTCGACGCCGGCCATGATCTTGAGCAGCGACGACTTGCCCGAGCCGTTGAGGCCCAGCACGCCGATCTTGGCGCCGGGGAAGAACGAGAGGGAGATGTCCTTCAAGATCTGCCGCTTGGGCGGCACGGTCTTGGAGACGCGGTTCATGGTGTAGACGTATTGGGCCATGTGCTTGCGGTCTGCAGTGGTTGGCGCGCCATCGGGGTGCGCGACGAGGGAGTGCCGGCAGCGCATGCGCCGGGGCTCCTGCGGGAACGGGGGGAAACCCATGATTATCGCGGCATTGCGATGCGCCCCCAAACCGGGCCCGCAATAGCTGCGCTGCCTCAAGGGAGCCGGCCGCACGGCGCCCGGGACGTTTGTCCCATAGTCTTTATCGGACTTTTTCCGCACCATCCTGCCTCGTCGAGCGGTGACCCGCCCCGACGATTCACAAGGAGTGCTCCACCGATGGATTTCCCGCTACTCAGGCGCGCTGACGTGCCGGCCACCCATCCTGCCCGCGACAGCTGGCAACGCATCGTCTTCGCAGAATTCGAAGCCGCACTGACCAGCCCGTCCCGGCCGTTCCCCTGCACGTTCGGCGCAGCGGGCTTCAAGACGGACCAACTCCGCTACGCCTTCTGCACCGAACTGACGCCTGCCGCGGTAGCCAATGCCCTGACGGCCTATCTGCCCTGCGCACGCGAGTTCGGGCCCAACACCTCGCTGGTGATCTTCGAGGCCCCCCGGCCAGCCCCCGGCACGGTCGAGCAGCACGAACAGCGCTTCTGGAAACTGCTGCGCGGTACCGCTGCACTGGATACCGTGGCATGGCCCAAGCACGTGCCGACGGAACTCGACCAACCTCTCTGGGAATTCTGCTTTGCAGGCGAGCCGATCTTCGTGGTCTGCAATACGCCCGCGCATGTGCTGCGGCAGAGCCGTCGCGCATCCGGCTTCATGCTCACGTTCCAGCCGCGGTGGGTGTTCGAGCAGATCCTGGGAACACCGGAGGCTTCAGAGAAATCGGTGGGCATCGTCTCGCGCCGCCTGGCGGCTTTCGACCTGGTGCCGCGCTGTCCTGCCCTGGGCAGCTATGGCCAGGCCGATGTCCGTGAATGGAAGCAGTACTTCCTGCCAGACGAGAACATCGCGGCCACCCAGCCCTTCACGACGCTCAGGGACGTGGGGGCCTGACGATGCGCATCGAAGTCTCCGCTTTCGATCCCGCCGCCCTGGACGGCCTCGTGGCCCGATCACTCCCGCAGCAGGGCTGCGTCGAGATCCAGCGCGATGCGCCGGGCAAGCATCACGCATGGCATCAGCACGCCAGGGACGAGACGCTGTTGATCCTGGAGGGGAGCCTCACCTTCCTGCATGGGGATACGCAGACCGACTGCCGGCCCGGCGACGCCATCTTCCTGCCCGCAGGCACACCCCATGCGTCGATCGCGCAGGGTGCCGGCGCCACCTACCTGATTGCCTTCCACACCGTGGAGCTTGCATGAACCGGTTGCGCCCCACCCTCGGTCTCTTCGGCGGCACGCTGCTGCTGCTCAACATCGTCATCGGCGCCGGCCTGCTGGTGCTGCCGGGGCTGGTCTACCAGCAGGTGGGCACGCTGGGCCTGCTGGCATGGCTGTTGTGCGCCATGGCGGCGTTCCCCTTGCTGCTCGTATTCATCGCCCTCGGGCAGCGCCATCCCAGCGCCGGAGGCGTGGCCGAATACGCGCGCCGCGCGTTCGGGCCGCTGGGCCAGCATGCCGCAGCCTTTCTGTTCCTCGGCGCCGTGATCTTCGGCCTGCCCTCGATCGCGCTCACCGGCGGCTACTACCTCCACGCTTCGACGGGCTGGAGCGCACACGTCGGGGCCGCGGCCCTCATCATCGCGGCATGCGTGCTGCACGCCCTTCCGGGGCAACTGCTCGAACGCGCGCTCCAGTTCGTCGGCTCCGCGTTGATCGCGGTTCTGCTGGCCCTGCTGCTCGTCGCAGCGCTTGCACCAGCCACCTCCCCCACAACGACCGTGCTGCCCCGCGACTGGCGAGAGCCCGTGACTTGGTGGGCAGCGCTGGCCCCTTTCATGATGATCTTCTTCGCGTTCACGGGTTGGGAAGTAGGCAGCCATGCCGCAGAGGAGTTCCGCCGGCCGGAGCGGGACTTTCCCCGCGCCATGCTGCTGTCCTTCGCCATCGCCGTACTTCTCTACGGCTGTATCGCCTGGCTGGTGCAACGCGCGGCACCGACGCACGGCCTGACCGCGCCGTTCGTGGAACTCACGCGGCCCGTGCTCGGAGAGAACGGCCGCCATGTCGTCGGCGGCGTGGCGCTGCTGCTCATCCTGGCCAATCTGTTCGGCGCGCTCTGGGGCGTCTCACGGCTGGTGTTCTCATTGGCGCGGGACGGCATCCTGCCCGCCCCCCTCGCTGCCACGCGACAGGGCACGCCGCTGCGCGCCATCGTTGTCACCGTGGGCGCCTTGCTGGCCGTGCTGGGAGCCGATGCCGCTGGCGCGCTATCCATCGGGCAGATGCTGGCTCTGGCCGGGCAGAACTTCCTGCTGCTCTATGGCATGGCTGCGGCTGCGCTGCTGCGGCTGGATGAACGGTGGGCGCCGCGCCTGCTCGCGTTGCTCACACTGGCCGTGGTCGGCATCGTGCTGGTCATGGCCGGCGTGCATCTGGCCTACCCGGCGGTGCTGGTCGGCCTGGGCGCGGCATCGGCCTGGTTATCGCGCTCGTCGGCACATCGCATCGACCAGCGATGAGTGTCCAGTCCCCGCCCGGCGCGATGGCAATGCAGCCGGCCGGCAATAGCTTCTTCGGGTCTGGCGGCATTCGCTCGACAAACTGACGGAAGCTCCTGGAGCGACTTCTTCTGCCGGCCCTCACTGCGGCCCGGACCAACGTGCGATCAGCTCGGGCGGCAGGGCATCGGCCACCTCGGCGTAGGGGCGCCCCACCAGGCGCTCGGCCTGCAGCAGCATCAGGCAAACAGGGCTGCTGGGCTCGTGTTGCTCGAACCAGCGGCGCAAGCCGATGAGTGCAGCCCGCGCCTGCTCCCGCGGATCTCCAGCTGTGCTCCGGTCTGGCCAGAAAGCGGGTACGGCGCGGGTGTCGCCGCCTGTTGAAGGTGCCTGCACAGAAACGGCGTCGGGGCTTTCTGCAACATCGGCTGACCGGGCTGAAGCGGCGAAAATTTCACCGCTCGCGGGCGGCTGCGCAGGCTCCTGCGTCACGCGCCCGCCTTGCGCGGCGGTGCCGCCGGCGTCAGGCGGCTCCTTCAATACGGAAGCCACCTCCAGCCGGCCGGAACTGTCGCATCCGCCGGTGGCAGCGAATGGCGCCAGCAGCCGCACCAGCGCGGACAGGTCCGGCGCATGCTCGCCCAGTTGGGCGCGGCACCAGGCAAGGATGTCGTCCAGCCCGGCCGCCGCGGCCTGCAACGCGGCCAGCTCGGGCGCGGCCGCGCGCTGCAGGTCGTCGATCTGCGCACGCACGGCCTCGGGCGTGGCGGAGTCTGCCGGGCGTGGCTGCAGCAGGGCACGCTCCACATCGCGCACGGCCAGCCGGCCCGCGGCGTTGCCGCCCACGGCCAGCTCGCGCACGTCGGCCAGCAGTCCTTCGGGGTCGGCCAGCGCCGCCAGCGCGTTGGCGCGCACGCTGGCGTCGCCGGCTTCGGGCTGCGGGTGGATGTGCGCGCCATGCCGGCGCAGCGCCTCGGCCAGGCAGGCCAGCCCTTCCTGCAGCCCTTGCGCGCCGGCCTGGCGCGCGCGGCAGCGTGTGAGCCAGACCAGCAGGTTGATGTCGCAGCTGCGTTGCAGCAGGGCGCGGCACTGGCGTTCCACGTCGGGCCAGTCGGGGCCTTCGCGCCGGCCAGTGAAGCGGCCGTACTGGACGTCGGGCGCGGGTTGCAGCACCGCCTGCAGCACCAGGAAGTCGTTGTCGTACTCCAGGCTCGGGCCGCAGGGGGCGGCCGGGTCGGCGAAGGTGGGCCAGGGCAGCGTGGCGGGTGCGGGGCGCTTGGGTTTCGTGCGTGTCATGGTCGTGGTGCGGCACGGCGCCGCAGGGAAGCGTCAGGAAGAGGTCCGGACATAGGCCTCGGGCTCGAGCACCATGCCGCGCCGCGCCTGGCCCGCCACGGCGCGGCCATCGGCCAGCCAGGTGGACCATCCCAGGCGCTCGGTGCCGCCGAGCCGCGCGGGCGGCACCTCGTCGTGCAACAGATGCAGTTCGGTGTCCCAGGCGTATTCGAAGCCGACGAAGGCGCGCACCCATTCGACCAGGGTGCGCAGATCGCGGCCCCGCTCGGCGTCGTGGCCGGTGCCGGGCATGAAGCGCAGGTACTGCTGCAGGTTCAGCGGCCCGATCACCAGCCGGAACTGCGCCTGCCGGTCCGGCACCATCGCGCCGGCCATGGCCCCGCCGCCCAGCGTGCTGGCCGGGTGCGCGCGGCCCAGCTGGCAGCGGTCGGGCGCCGCCACGTCGATCCAGCGCAACACGTATTCGCGCAGCGTGACGCGCACGCCGAAGTAGTGCACCAGCGTGCGCACCAGCCCTTCGGGATTGCGTGCACGCCGCACGCGGTGCGCAGCCGACGCCCAGCGTGCGTGCCGGGGCAGCGGCTCGGCCGGCACCTCGCCCGCCTCGTCGCCGGCCAGCCAGGCCACGTAGCGGGTGAAGGTCTCGGCCTGCGGCCGGTCGAGCCCCGCGGCGGCCTGCGCCTGCGCCCACGCCCGGTAGAAGTGCGACAGCGCGCGGTGGTGGAACAGGTCGATGAAGTCGGCCCCTGCCGTGTCGCGCCGCGTCTGGGCGCGCTCGTGCAGGGTTTCGGTGTAGTGCAGCGGCAGCGCGCCGCCCGGGCCCAGCAGGCCGAGGCCGAACAGCCGTATCTCGGCCCGGCCGCGGTGCTGCGCCACCCCGGCCAGCTCGCGCGGCGCGAACGCCAGGCTGGCCTGCTGGCCCAGCCGATAGGCTTCCTGCGATGGGCGGCGCGCCAAACCCGGCGGCGGCAGCGCGTCGTGCGTGGCGGCGATGCGGCGCAGCAGCGGCAGGAAGCCGTGGCGCCAGGGATGGCGGGCAGCGTCCTGCAGCACTGCAGCCAAGTCGGCGCGGCGTTGCGATGCGCTCGTTGGGATGCGTTCGGCTTCGCCGGCGTCGCGAGCCTCTTGCGGTGGCAAGGCGAGGCTCATTGCACCGCCCTCCGCACTGCGCGCTGCGGGACGAGCCTCTTGGGGCGGCCCGGCCAGGCTCATACCACCTCCCGCGTGCCGGGCCGCAGCGGCCAGGTGCCCACCTCGCCGCGCTGGATGGAAACCAGCCGCGTTTCGACGAAGGTGTTGATGGCGACGTGCCGCGCGAGGTAGTGCGACAGCACCAGCCCGAACAGGTAGGGGCTGGCGCCCGAGAAGCCGGCTTCGTCCACGCTCAGCGTGCACTGCACCCCACGCCCGTAGACCAGCGGCCCGGCGCCCCAGAGCCGCCGCGTGACGGGTGCCAGGCGCGTGCCCACCAGGGCGCCGATCTCGGTGCGGGCCCGTTCGTCGCCGTCCGGGGCGAACAGCTGCAGCATGTGGCGCAGCGCCTGGCCGCCGTCGCGGTGGTCCAGCTCGGTGAGCGGCAGGTGGTTGAAGCCCAGTTGCCGGATCAGCCGCCACGCCGTCTCGCCCTGCGCGATGGGCGCGCGTGGCGCCGTCGGCCGGCGCAGGAAGCCGGCGCTGGCAATGGGCATCGATTCGCCGGCCAGCAGGTCGTCGATGCCATTGCAGGGCACGAGCGTGGGCAGGTCGCGGTTGGTGAGCCACGCATTCACGCTCAGCCGGCGCAGGTCGGCCGGGTACGGCGCCTCGTGCTGGTCGACCAGACTGGCGAACACCTCGGTGCCCACGTATTCGCTGCGCGAGCCGTAGCGGCGCGACGACCGCGGCGCCAGCCGGGCTTCGCGGCGCAGGCTGAAGTAGCGGCCGTGGTCACCCTCGTCGTGGCTGAGCGTGTCGTAGAGGGGGCGGAATTCCAGCGCCACGCCGCCCGCCTCGGGCTGCGCCTGCATGGCGGCGACCGAATGCACCTCGAAATCCATGGGGCGCGAGCGGTCGGGCACCACGTGGAATTCGGTCTCGCCGGGCGCCACGGCCACGTGGTCGGTGCGGTGCGCAAACAGGTTCACCACCGGCACGCAATGGAGCGCGAAGCGGCTGGCGTCGACCAGGGCCGCCAGGTCGCCGGGGGCGCGGTCGAGCAGCACCACGATCTCGACCTCGCGGCCCGGCATGCGGCCCAGCGCCGGCGCCAGCCCCTGCAAGGCGAAGCCCAGGAAGCGCTCGGGGCAGGCGAAGTATTCGTGCAGCAGGTTGTGGCCATGAAAGCTCGTCCACGCCAGCGGCAGCAGGCGCTGCGAAGGTTCGAGCCCGTCGTGCACCAGGGCGCCCTGCGTGACCACGTGCGGCTGCGTGGACGAGAACTCGCCCGGCGCCGCGATGAAGCTGGCGCAGGCGCCGGTGTGCAGCAGCTCGAAGAGGCGCGAGGCCACGGCGGCATCGCCGGCCAGGTGCACGGGCAGCCGGTCGAGCCCGCGCAGGTCCGACAGGCGGCCCTCGCCCATCATGCGCAGCCGCAGGCGCAGGCTGCCCAGCGGCCGCACGCCTGCAGGCAGGCGCCGCTCGGGCACGGGAATGTCGGGCGGCACGCCGCCCAGCGAGGCGTGCGCGATCTCCAGCGGCCACAGCGTGACGGCCTGCCCGGTGCGGAATTCGCACGCCGTCTGCTCGCCCGGCGGCACGCGCGAGAACAGCGCCGAGCCGCGCGGCAGCACGTGGCCCGCGCGCAGGTCGCCGTGGTTCACGTCGGGCAGCAGACGAGCGACGGCCATCGACGGCGTGGGACTGACGTAGTTGGGAAACAGCACTTCCAAGAGGCGCTGGGTGAAGCGCGGGAACTCGGCGTCCAGCCGGATGCGCATGCGCGCCGACATGAACGAAAAGCCTTCGAGCAGGCGTTCGACATACGGATCGGCCACCTCGCCGGCCTGCATGCCGAGGCGACGCGCGATCTTGGGATGCAGCGCGGCGAATTCGCCCGCCAGCTCGCGCATGTAGACGAGTTCTTCGTTGTAGTAGTGGAGCAGGTGGGGGTCCATGGTTTGTCCGGTGATCAGGTCAAAGGTCTTCGAGTGGACTGGATGGCCGATCAGCCAGCGGCCGCCATCTTGAGTTCTGCCCGCCGTTGGTGCCCGCGCCTGCGCCCTGCGTCGAGAGATTCACGGCAGCTTCGCGCGTGAGCGGCTGCTGTGCGGCCAGCCGCGCGGTCTGCTGCGCCACCCGCGTCATCTGCTCTTCTCTGTCGTCCGTCATCGCGCGGCTCCGGGTTTCGTGGTCTTGCCCGCGCCAATCGCTTGCGCCGCGCTGGCTGCGATGCGCGTGATGGCGTAGGCCGTTACGTGCTGCGCGATGCCGCTCTTGTAGGCAGGCTCGTGCTCGATGCCGGGAATACCGAAGATCTGATGCACGTTCGGCAACGGCGCGCGTCCGCTCGCCACCGGCACTGTGCCGTCTCCGCTGTCGGCAGCAGGTAGCAACTGCACGTTGTACGTGGGAGCGCCTTGCACCGCGCCCCGCAATTGTTCGGGGTTGGTTCCGTCCATTACTGCCCTGTCATGGCGCACATCCAGCGCCTGCGTTCCGGCCAGGCGCTTCGAGCGCCATTCGGTCGGCAGGGTCTCGATCTGCCAGCACACCGTCTCGAAGCTGGGAACACCGTGGCCGTAGAAGGCGTAGGTGTTGGGGTGGTAGGGGACCGCTGCGGATGCGTTCAGCTTCGCGTGAAACGAAGAGGCCAGACGAAGGGTCTTGAGATACGTCGTCCACGTGAGCGGCTCACCGTCCTTCGGCTTCAGCCAATCCTCTTTCACCAATCCCCACCACTGTTGGCGCTCCGTGTACACCGTGTCGTAGGGCTTGGCAGTGTCCATGCGACCGGCCATGGAAAGTGACGCGCTGTCGATATCGCGCACCTCCAACCAGGCTCGGGGATATTCCGCCGTGGGTAGCAGTTGCAGCGCTCCCGGCGATTGCGCGAAGACGGCCGTCACCTCCTGCCCCGTGGCACCGATGACACGGGCCACGCCCCAGCTCCCCAGCGCCGCCTTGCCTATACCGGAGGCACCTTCATCCATCATGCCGACCTTGCAGCGCCGATAGGCCACGGGCGCGCCCACGGCCGGCATCACGCCATGCACCACGCCCGCGATCTTCTGCGCCATGCCCGGCAGTTGCGCGCAACGCCGCGCCACCAAGCCCCCCATGCTGTGGGTGATCACGATCACCTGGGTGCAGCGGCTCATGCCCCCGCTGTACTGCGCGATGATTTCGTCGATGCGCTTCGCCAGCCGCTGAGCCGCGATCTCGTTGTCGTCCAGCCAGTTGTAGCCGCAGGCGTGCACCGGGTAGCTCCAGCCCTGCGCGCTCCGGCTTTCGTCCTCCGTCAGGGGATCGAACGGTTTCTGCGCGCCCCAGGCTCGGCCATCCTTGACGACCAGCAGCGTTGCGCCCAAACGCCCGTAGGTATCCTCATCGGTTCCCTCGCAGCGCTGGCTGTTGAAGTTCTTCTCGGCCCAGACGAGGAATTCGTTGTAAGAGGTATGGCCCACCTCGCCCCAGCCGCGCGCGCGGAAATCGGCAGCGGTTCGCAGAACGCCTACGGGACTTTCGGGCACTTTGCCGCGGGGATCTACTTCCACGCGGTTTGGGTGTAGCAAGCGCTGGCGCTCACCCGCATTCTTGAATCCCATGGACAGGCCCAGTTTTTCCTCGTCGTCAAGCCTCCATACGGCATTCTCAGTCCCACTCTTCTTGAGATTACTCCCCATGATCCCAGGGACGAACACGACGGGCAGAACATGGTTGAGCTGGACGACGATTTGCACGGTATCCGTGCGATGGGCTGGCGTCAGCGTTACCGTGACGCTGGGCTGACCATTGGCGCCAGGTTGGGTGTAGAGACGTCGACGTGGCGGCACAGTGGTGGTGTTCATGGCAAGCGCTATCGGATGTGGTTCTTCAGGAGCCGTGTTCAACGCGGCTTTGGCGCGGGGCCGCCGTTGCCAGGCGACAGCCGCAACGACGACAGCCATGCATCCCACGCCTGCTCGACCTGATCGCGACTGAGTGGTGAGGGATAGTTGCTGATACCAAACTGACCAGCATCCAGGGTGATCTGCAACCCTGGTCGTGCCCAGGTGAACTGCCCTTCGTCATTGCGCGCTGAGAACCTGAACTGCGCCGCTGACGAATCTTGGTCCCAGCCCTGCATCCCATACTCCTCAACGCGCAAGCCGGCGCGTTCCTGGCGCATGTGCCACACGCTTTTCGGTTGATCGCTTTCAACTCCGCCGAGCTGACCGATCAACGTAAGAAGTTCCGCGAACATGCCGGAGAGCGTCTCTTTCCCCTGCCCGGTCTTGCCCATCATGTCCACATCGAGCTTCACCCAGCCTTTCTCCTTCGGCCACTGAAACTCGAAGACCGCTTTCTCCTCGTCGTACCCGATACGCTGCGCATCGAAGACGATCCCGTTCATGCAAAACCCCTCGCCTGCGCGCTGCGGATCTTTGGCCCCTCGGAGGTTGCGCACCATGTGCTTCAGTCGATCCTCAGTCGGGGACGGATCGATCACCTTGTAGCGATCCTCGTCCAATCGTGGAGCACCTTCTGGAAGATACGAGGCAGATTCAATGCGGATGTGCCGCTTGTTCACATAGGCATGAATTTCCGTCTTGATGCTTGAGATGCGGTAATTTTCGTTCGACAGATATCGCAGAAGCAGCGCATCGCCATTCTCCGTAGGTACGACTTCACTGCGTAGCAGAAGCGGAATCTCCATCTCCACGTTCTTCTCCTTCTTCAATTCGTCCATTCGAACCGTCACCCGGCGCCGGAATTCATCGAACTCCATCGCCGCCCCTTGGGGCATGTAGGCCTCCACCTTCTTGAAATTCTTGTCTAGACCGTAATAGAACTGCGCCAGATCGACGCTGGGCTCGCCCATGTCCTCGGGCAGGTCGATCAGGTAGCGGCCCACGCAGTGCGTGCGCAGAGTCGGTGAGAAGGTCTTCATGGTCGCAGGAACGTAGTTAGGAACTTGATGGCGATACCAGTACCAGCCGGTGATGCATGCAAGAGCAGCAAGGAGGAATAGGCCAATCCTGAAGTGGCGTATCGGGGCGAGATTCATCGCGTGATCCCCGCGCTTTCCCGGCCCGGCGACAGCCGCAACGACGACAGCCATGCATCCCACGCCTGCTCGACCTGGTCGCGACTGAGCGGTGAGGGATAGTTGCTGATACCAAACTGACCAGCATCCAGGGTGATCTGTAAACCCGGGCGCGTCCAGGTGAACTGTCCTTCGTCATTGCGCGCTGAGAACCTGAACTGCGCTGTGGACGAACCTTGATCCCAGCCCTGCATCCCGTACTCCTCCACGCGCAAGCCAGCGCGTTCCTGGCGCTTGTGCCACACGCTTTTCGGTTGATCGCTTTCAACTCCACCGAGCTGACCAATCAACGTACGAAGTTCCGCGAACATGCCGGAGAGCGTCTCTTTTCCCTGCCCGGTCTTGCCCATCATGTCCACATCGAGCTTCACCCAGCCTTTCTCCTGCGGCCACTGAAACTCGAAGACCGCTTTCTCCTCGTCGTATCCGATACGCTGCGCATCGAACACGATCCCGTTCATGCAGAACCCTTCGCCTGCACGCAGTGGGGCTTTGGCCGCTCGAAGGTTGCGGACCATGTGTTTCAGTCGATCCTCGCTTGGTTGCGGATCGGCGTACGGATACAGGGGATCGGCCCCCTTGGAATACATCTCATCGGGAGGAAATGACTCGGCCTCCAGGCGGATGTGGCGGTTGTTCACATAGGCATGCACTTCACTGATGACCGTCGAAGGCGACCCGGCCTCTACGCCGAGCCGCCTGAGCAACAGCGCATCACCGTTGGGTGTGGGAACAATCTCGCTGCGCACGAGCAGCGGCATTTCAAGCTCGCTGTTCTTCTTCGTCTTCAGTTCGTCCATCCGAACCGTCACCCGGCGCCTGAACTCGTCGAACTCCATCGCCGCCCCTTGGGGCATGTAGGCCTCCACCTTCTTGAAATTCTTGTCTAGACCGTAATAGAACTGCGCCAGATCGACGCTGGGCTCGCCCATGTCCTCGGGCAGGTCGATCAGGTAGCGGCCCACGCAGTGCGTGCGCAGAGTCGGTGAGAAGGTCTTCATGGTCGCAGGAACGTAGTTAGGAACTTGATGGCGATACCAGTACCAGCCGGTGATGCATGCAAGAGCAGCAAGGAGGAATAGGCCAATCCTGAAGTGGCGTACCGGGGAGAAATTCATCATGTGACTTGGTCTTCGAGCGAAATGCGGCTGGTTTCCAGATCGACCGCCGTCTGCACGCGAAACGCCAGCGGGTAGGGCGACAGGTGCACCTCGCCGCTGATTTCGAAGCGCAGCAGATGGGGCTCGCGGGCCACGTCGGCGCCGTGCGGGGAGTGCAGCGGCGTGACCCGCAGCGAGCCGGGCGCCAGGCGCGGCTCGAAGTCCGCCAGCGCGCGGCGGATCATGGCTTCGAGCTCCCACCAGCGCCGGGCGAGCGACCAGCTGCCGGCCAGCGGCGGCAGGCCGAAGTTGAGCGTGGAGCCAGCGGCGTGCGGATACCGTGCGCGATCGATGCGGTCTTCCTGGTTCACGGTGCCCAGCAGCAGCGCCAGATCGCGGCGGATGAGTGCGCGCATGCGCTCGCGGCCCGGCGCATAGACATCGGGCGACTCGTGCGGCTGGCTGGGCTCGTCGTCCTGCAGCCGGTCGAACAGCGTGGGCAGGTAGGTGGGTGCCGCGCGCCGGTGCGCGGGCAGTGCGGCGTCGGCCGCCGGAGCTGCGACGGCGCGGGCGGCCGGGTGGTAGGCGCGGGCGGCGGCGTCCGGCGCCGGCGCGCGCGCGGGTGGCCCGGCGACGTCGACCGTCAGCGCGGTCATCGCATCATCCATGGCGCACCCCGCTTGCATCCGGGTCACCTTCGGGGCTCGTTCCGGGGTTCGCGTTGGCGGCATCGCGCGGCAGGCCGTCCGACTCGCGCCGTGCCGCGCTGCCCAGGCGCAACGCGCTGTCGGCGGCCGGCAGGTGATGCTCGCGGCGCGTGAGGCTCGACAGCGCCTCGTGCGGCGCGGCGGCCGGTGCGGCGCCCAGCAGTGCTTCGAACCCCTCCGCGTGCCCGGACGCACCGCGCGGCGCAGAGGCCGGCGCGAAAAGGTGCAGCACGCTCAGCGCAGGTTCGTCGCCCAGCAGGTCGCCCTCGCCCAGCGCATCGACACGCGCGATGAGCGCGTCCATGGCGTCGGGCGTGGCCAGCAGGTCGTGCAGGCTCTCGTCGGGTCCGGCCGGGTGGACCAGTGCCGCGAACGCGTCCGGGGCCGCGCCGCTGCCGGCACCCGTGCGCCCCGCCTGCGGGCGCCATGGCGCCTCGCTGCCCATCGCGGCGGGATCGACCAGCGTGGCGTGGTAGCGCCGGTGCAGCTCGCCCAGTACGGCGTCGCTGGAATGGGCGTCCGCCGCACCCGCCGCGTCCGGTGCGCTGCCTGCATGGCGGGCCGGATCGGTGTTGCCTGCCGCGGCGGGCGCATCAGCCAGCGCGTCGTGAATGGCGAAGGGCCATGCGCCGGTGGCGGCGAAGGTGGCACCGGCGTCGCCCGCCTGCGCCATCGCGCGTGCATCACTGCTACCGATCGAAGCCGGCAGGGCAGGCCATTCTTCCACCCCAGAGGGCGCAACGAAGCCGAGCCGCAGCAAGCCCACCTGCACCTCGTCACCCGACTGCAAGGGCACCCGCCGGCCGGGCGGCAGCGCTTCGCCGTTGACGGCGCAGGTGCGTGCGACCAACGCGTGTTCCAGCTCGAAGGGCCCCACGGGCGCGGCGTGTCCCGGCGGCGTACCGCGCGCGATCAGGCGCAGCGCGGCCAGGTGCGTGTGGTCTTCATCGGCGTGCGCGTTTGCATCGGCTTTTGCGCCACTGTCTTCGTCCAGCTGCGGCGCGAACCGCGCCACGTCCGCGCCCGAGTCCTCGATGCGCCGCCAGCGCCACAGCCCGCCGGTCTCGGCACCGTCCCGCAGCGCATGCGCCCGCAGCGCGACGGCGGGTGCCTCGCCCGCAGGCTCGCCAGGCAGCGCCGGCACGGCAGCCACACCCGCGCCGCTCATCGCCCGCGCCTTCCCTGCCGGAAGACGCCCGCCAGGCTGGCCGAGGCGGCCACGATGCGCCCTTCGCCATCCTGCTGCCAGAACGCGGCATGCCGCGCTGCCGCGTGATCGCCCCCCGGCCACTGGGGCCAGGGCAGATGACGCACGCCGTGCAGGTAGTGCGACGAGGGCACGGGCGGCGGACCCGCGTCTGCCCCGGACGGCCGCGGCACCGGAAGCTGCTCTGCCAGCCAGCGCTGCAGCGCGGCAGCGCCCGGTGGCGGCGCGGCATCGAGCTGTGTGGCCAGATCGCACAGCCGGTGCCAGTCCCAGGCGCTGTCGGCACGGCGTGTTTCTGCAGCGGCGGGCCCGTCGTCGTCGAATGCCGCGGCCCGCAGCGCCAGCCGCTCCAGCAACTGCGCCTGGGCATGCCACCACGGCAGGCCGGCCACAGCCTGCGCATCGAGCCAGTGCACGTCCACGCAGCGCCACACGATGAGCGGATGGGCGCGGCCGACGCTGTCCTGGCTCGGCACCATCACACCCGCGACGTAGCGGCGGCCCGCGAAGGCCAGCACGCCAGGCGGCAGCACGAAGGCGACGGGCAGCGCCTGCAGGTCGGGCGGCGCGGGCTCCAGCTGCAGCCAGCCCGCCGGCGCCGGCCGCCGGGGCGTGGGTGCGAAGCGGCCAAGCCAGGCCTGCCAGTCGCGCGCGGCGTCCGCACCGGCGCGGTACTGCAGGTAGTCAGCGTGCGTGGGCAGCTTGCCCCACGCGGCCAGCGGCGGCGGGGCCAGGCGCAGGAACCAGCGATCCAGCCAGCGGCCCAGCCAGCGATCGAGTGTGCGGCGCACGAAGGTCATTGCCTGCGCTCCCATCACGCCGAAGGGCGCCCGCCCGGGCAGCGGAACTCGCGCAGCGACTGCGACAGCAGCGGATGCGCCTGGCTGCCCGTGCCCGCCAGGTCGAGCACGGCGCGCCGGCCATCGAAGCTGAATTCGACCGCCACGCGGCCCGCGGTGGCGGTGCCGACGATGCGGCCACGCTCCATCAGGCGCTGCAGCGCCCACGGCCCGCGCGCCTGCAGGGCCGAGGTGTCCGCGCGGATGCGCGGCAGCGCCACCAGCTCGGCCGAGGCGCCGCCGCGCGGCCCGGGCCAGTTCACCGTCCAGCCCTGCACGGGGCCGTGCGCATAGCGCTGGGCCTGGCCGTCGAAGTCCATCACCAGTTCGGTGATCGAGGGATCGAGCTCCGACACACGCACGTCGGCCTGCCAGCCCAGGCGACGCCCGCCTTCCTTGAAGTAGGCGTTGCGGATCTGCGCCGCGCGCCAGAACACCTCGAGCTCCGGGCCCTGCTCGGCCAGCAGCCGCAGCAGCTCGCCCGCCAGCGTCGGGCCGGCGATGGCGGGCGACGGCGCAGTGGCTGCCGCGCCTTCGGCGGTGGCAGCGGCGGGCACCATCATGCTGGCCGTGGCGGGGCTCTTGTAGCGCCAGGGTCGCACGCTCAGGTCGGCGTAGGGCATGAGGTTGCGGGCGAAGTAGTCGTCGAATGCGCCGCCGGTGGAAAAGAGCAGCTGGAAGTCCTCGGCCGCCACCTCGCCCGCGCCCACGTTGCCCGAGGCATCGCCAGCGGCGAACGGATAGCGCCCCTCCAGCGCGCGCCGGCACGGCTCGGTGACCTGCAGCGCCAGCAGGCCGTTGATGCGGTCGAGCTGCGCGCGCGCCTGCTGGCGCAGCACCGTCTGCGCGCCGTCGCTCACCTTGTTCGCGCCCGCGGTGCCCAGGCCCAGCAGCACTTCGCGAAACGGCGCGGGCAGGCGCTGCGCTTCCAGCCGCAGCCGCGCACCGACGTCGGCCACGCCCGGCGGCACGGCGCCGCCGGTCAGGGCCGTGTCGGCCACCACCAGCACGGTGTAGTAGTCGTTGATGAGGCCGGTGATGGCCTCCAGCGCCGGGGGCCGGCTGGCGGCCGCCGCGCCCGCCAGCGCCGCGGCATCGACCTGGCCCGTGACCACTTCGCGAAGCGCGGCGAAGCGGTCGTCCACCTCCATGCGTTCCAGGCGGGCCTCGGCCCGCAGCCCAAGCGTTCGGCCGGCTTCGCGGGCCTTGTCCAGCGTCTCGCCCGCCTTGTCGAGCAGGCTCTTGTTGTCGGCCTCGCCGCGCGTGGCCACCAGCGGCGCCGACAGCGTGGTCTCGCGCGCGGCCGCGCGGGCCAGCCGGGCCAGCGGCGAATCGGGCGCGGCCAGCTGGCGCAGCACGTTGAGGTCGAACGCCAGGTTGGCGCCGCCGATCACGCGCACGTCGTCCAGGAACGCGGTCCAGCGCCTGGCGTATTCCTGCAGGAACTGCCGGCGCACCTCCTGCGCCAGGGCCTGGGCCTCGCGCTCGTGCTGCGCCGCCGCGTCCGCCCCGGCGCCCGCCGCGGGCAACCGCTGGCCCATCACCCAGGCGTCGTCGTCCGCGGCGCGCGCGATCATCTCGGCCAGCCGCGGCGAGAACGCCTGGTGGTAGCCGTCGTAGGTGAAGAGGCCCGGCACGCCCTGCTCCAGCGGCCGGCCGGACGCGCGCGTGAACAGCGTGCCGGCCTGCGGCCCGAGCGCGCGCACCAGCGTGAAGTCGGCCGGTGCCGCATCGGCCAGCTGTGCCTTGGCGCGCTGGTACAACCGCTCGCTGGCCGTCGTGCCGTCCAGCCAGTCGCGCACGCGCTGCACCAGGGCCGCGTCGGGCACGCGGGCCGAACGCACCACGCGCTCGCCCGAGAACAGCGACTGCAGGTGCCCCAGCATGGCCGCGCGCCCGCCGAACGATGCCGCCAGGCCGTCGGCGGCCTGCCAGTCCTCGACGATCCAGCCGCGCAGGTCGCGCGCCGCATAGCGGGCCGGATCGAACAGCATCAGGTACACGCGCAGCGTTTCGTAGGCGGCACGGGAATCTTCTTCGGCCACCGCTTCGGCCAGGCGCTTTTCCAGGCGGGCGACCACGGTGGGCAATAGCAGATGGTCCTGCAGTGCGGCATAGACGCGCGTGGCCGAGGCCTGGATGTCCTCGCCCGTGTAGAGGCCGTAGCGCCACGCCGTGGGCGGATCGGCCAGGTCGATGCCGGGGTGGTGGGCCACGTCCTGCGCCGCGCCCAGCGCCTCGGGCACCTGCGCCGCGCGGAAATCGGCGAACAGCGACTGCACCTGCGAGCGCAGCGCGCTCGCGCGCGCCATCACGCCCCGCAGGTAGCCCTCGTTGTGCTGATGGCTCGACCACAGCGCGCTGCCCAGCCACACCAGCAGCAGCGCCACCAGCGAATGCCCCAGCCAGCCGGCCAGGCGCAGCCGCGCCTCCAGCCGCAGGTTCGGGCGCACCAGGTGCGACTCGGGCACGATGACGCGGGTGATGAGGTCGTGCAGGAAGTAGCCGCGCTGGGTGACGGACTGGTTGGCGGCGGCGATGGCGGTGGTGTCGGGTTTGGCACGCAGGCCGAGGCGCTCCATCAGCAAGGCCATGACGCTGCGCGGCTCGGCGCCGCGCCAGCCGGTGGCTTGGAGCGGCGCGTCACCGAACTGCACGGCGCTGGTCAGGTAGACCCCTCGCAGCAAGCCGCCGACCGAGGTGGCGTCGAAGCGCGAGTCGGCGAACGTCTCCTCGAGCAACGTGAGCAGCGCGGGCGTCAGGCCTTCCAGTTCGTGCGGCAGGTCGTACAGGCGATCGCGGCGGCGCGGATCGAACTCCTCCTGCAGCCGCGCACCGACACCGGCCGCCACACGCGACTGCAGCGCCTTGAACGCGTCTCTCAGTGCCTGCCCGAAGCGGGCCTGTGCCTCTGCGGCACGCGCCGCCCGGCCGCCGCGCCGGCGCCAGAAGGGCTTGCCGGCGGGCTCCCAGGGCAGCGTGACACCCCAGACCTGCGCACGCGCCTCTGCCGTGAGCGAGCCAAAGTAATCGGCAAAGCCGTTGAGCGCGTCGCACTTGGTCAGCACGACATACACGGGAAAGCGTACGCCAAGCGCAGCACGCATCTCTTCCAGGCGCGAGCGCAGGTCGAGGGCCAAGGAGAGAATGGCCGGCCCGTCGGATGCCATCAGGCGCGAGGCATCCACCACCAGCAGCGCGCCATTGACGGGTGCACGAGGTCGCACACCCCGCAGCACACCGAGCAGGCCGCGCCAAGCGGCCGCGTTCACGAGGGCTGGGTCGGCCGGCTTTGCGGCGGCGGGGCGCGGGGCCGCACCGCCTTTCTGCTGCGCTTCGTCTTCGGTCTTTTCTTCGTCCCCGTTCGGGCGGGCCACGGCCGGTCCCTGCGGGGTCTCAGGCGCGGCCAACGCGGTGCCGAGGCCATCCACATGCCGTGTGAAACGCCCCGCCGTGTCCACCAGCACCGCTTCGTCGGTGAACCACCAGCCGCATTGCAGCGTGCCGGCCGACTGTGCCGCGATCGAAGAGGTGGCCAGCTCGGGCAGCACCGGAAAGCGCAGGCCCGCGTTCTGCACCGCAGTCGTCTTGCCCGCGCCCGCGTTGCCGATCACCATGTACCACGGCAATTCGTACAGATAACGCCGCCCTTCGAACATCACACGCAGCCAGCCGCCAGTGCTGCGCATGTCGCGCAGGCGTGCGGCGGCGCGGCGCGCAATGCCGCGCATGGCGCGGATGTCGTCCTGCGCCAGGTCCGCCTCGGCCTTCTTCTTGTCCAGCAGACGGTCCAGCAGCTGGCTGTCGTTGCCGATGGCGTGCAGCAGTCGCCACACCGCCCACACCAGGTAGAGCACGACGATCGCGCCGATGAGGGCCACGCGCACCCACGGCTCCTGCAACGGCCGGGCCGCGCCCACCGCCAGCAGCGGCCCGGCCGCCCACACCAGCAAGGCCGCCGCCAATACGAACACCGGGCTCAACGGCTTGCCCGTCACCCACAGCAGGGCGAAGGCGAGCAGCAGCGCCATCACGGCCACGCGCGCGCCCCCACCTTCCAGCGGTCGCAGTGCGCCCAGCGCCAACACCGGCCCGAACACCCAGATCGCCACGCACAGCAGCACGACCAGCAGCATCAGTGCCACCGCCCTCAAGAAAGCCGCATTGAAAAACGTCTTCATCCCTGACCTCTTCTGTTGTCCTGGGCAGATGGCCGATCAGCCACCCGCCGCCACCTTGAGCTCCACCCGCCGGTTGCGCGCACGCCCCTCGCGCGTGGCGTTGTCCGCCACGGGGTTGGCCGCGCCCGCACCCTGCGCCGAGAGCTTTACCGCCGCGCCGCGCGTGAGCGGCTCCAGCACCGCTGCCACCGCCTGTGCGCGCGCCAGCGACAGCGCCACGTTGTCGGCGAACTGCGCGCTGGCCATCGGCACGTTGTCGCTGTGGCCGGTCACCGTGACGGCCAGCGGCTGCTGCGCGGCCAGCCGCGCGATCTCCTGCGCCACGCGCTTGACCAGCGGCTGCGCCTGTGCCGCCATGCCCGGCTGCCCGGGCGCGAACATGGAATCGCCCGCGAAGGTGACGGTGCTGCTGCCGTCGGCCGCATCGGCCACCGCCAGACGCTTGGCCGCGATCTCGTCCTTGAGCAGTTCGGCCAGCCGCACCGGCGTGCGCTCGGGCGCGCGCAACGCGGCGATCTCACCGAGCACCGCGTGCACCGGCTCGGCCTGGCGCTTCAGGTCCCACTGCAGGTAGAGGAACTCGCCGCCCAGCAGCACGGCGGCCACCAGCGCACTCACCCACACCGGAATGCGCCGCGGCAGGCGCAGCCGTCCGCGCTGCACGCCGCGCCACTGCGGCGACAGCTCCTGCGGCACCGGTGGACGGCGCTCGGCCACCAGCGTGTAGAGCCGGTGGCGAATGGATTCGTGCTTGCGGCGGCCGTCGGGGTCGAGCCGATAGGGGCCTTCGAAGCCCAGGCTGGTGATGTGGTGGAAGATTTCCAGCACGTCCACGTGCTCGTCGGGGTTGGCCGCCAGGCGGCCGATGAGCAGGAACACCTTCTCGCCGCCGTTGCCTTCCTGATGGAAGAGGTGCAGCAGCGACTGCCCGGCCCACGGGCCCAGCGCCGCGCCCTCGCCGCCGCCCCAGGTGTGCAGGCTGGCGGCCTCGTCCAGCGCCGTGCATAACGCAAAGCGCACGGCCAGCATGTGGTCGCGCCGCAGGTTGGCGCGGTCGCACAGGCGCGTGTAGACCACGACTTCGCGGCGCAGCAGCTCGTGCAGGTCGGCCACGGCGTCGGCGCTCAGGTCGTCGGGCAGTCGGCCACCGATGTTGGCGAGGGCCCGCAGCAAGGGGCCGGCAGCGCGCAGGAAGGGGTTGCGGCCGTCGGCCATGTCTTCCTGCAGGCGGGAGAGGCGCTCGGCTTCGGGCGGGCCGGATTCCAGTGCCTTGCGCGTACGCTCCTCGGCCTTTTGCTTGAGCCCGAGCAAGCCCTGCGGGTCTCTAGCTGGTTCTTTCGACTTGTCTTTAGTCACCACCGGCTCGTTCATCGAGTATTCCCTTCCTTGTGAACTGGCCGACCGATGGCGGGCGCGATCTGCGCCGCTATCCGCGTGATGGCATAAGCCGTGACCTGATGGGCCATGGGGTGCAGATAGGCCGGCTCATGCTCGATGCCCTTCAAGGCAAAGAGCTGGCGCACGTGATTCAGCGGCGCACGCCCACTGGCCACGGGCACCGTGCCGTCACCGCTGTCGGCGGCCTCGTCCAGCGTCAGGTTGTAGTGCTGCGTCGGCACGGGCTGGTTGGCTCGACCCCGCAGGTGGACGTCCGGGCCGGGCACGAACTCGGGGTTGGTGCCGTCCATGCGCACTGCATTGCGGTTCATCGCCAGCACGCTGCTCGCGTCGGGTGGAGCCTCTTGCACGCCGCGCTGACGGGCATCGCCCGCCGTCATGCGCCAGCAGACATGTTCGAAGCTGGCGACACCGGTGCCGTAGAAGGCGTAGGTGTTGGGGTGGTAGTGGGTGTCGAGCGTCTTATGGAATTCGGCCGCCTTGCCGAGAGTCTTTTTGTAGCCCGTCCAGTCGATCGGTATGCCGTGCTCCGGCGACAACCACTCCTCCTTCACCAGCCCCCACCAGCGGTCACGCTCCGCGTACAGCGTGTCGTAGGGCCGGTCTGTCCGGGCCATGTCGGCCACCGGCAGCTCCGAGCCGTGCACATCGCGCACATGGAACCAGCGCAGCGGATAGCGCTCGGTCGGCAGCAGTTGCAGGGCGCCCGGGGCCTGCGCGAACACCGCCGTGATGTCGCGGCCGGTGGAGCCGATCACCAGCCCGGCCGCGTAGCTTTCGTCGGCCATGCCCACCTTGCAGCGCCGGTAGGCCACGGGCGCGCCCACGGCCGGCATCACGCCATGCACGATGCCGGCGATCTTCTGCGCCATGCCAGGCAACTGCGAGCAGCGCCGCGCCACCAGCCCGCCCATGCTGTGGGTCACCACGATCACCTGGCTGCAACGGCTCTGGCCCCGGCTGTGGTTCTGGATGACTTCGTCGATGCGGGTGGCCAGGCGCGCCGCAGCCTTGTCGTTGTCGTCCAGCCAGTTGTAGCCGCAGGCGTAGACCGGGTGCGTCCAGTGCTTCGCGCGCTCGGACTCGTCTTCCGTCAGCCGTTCATAGGCATGCTGCGTACCCCAGTGCCGGCCATCGGCCACGCGGCGCAGGCCCGCGTGCAGGTATGAGCGCAGGTCGCTGCCGATGTCCACGCCGCGCTGGTCGTTGAGGTTGGATTCCAGCCAGATCAGGAAATCCCCATAAGACGTGGCACCCACCTCACCCCAATGGCGCGCGCGGAAGGCCGCCTTGTCGGTCAGGGTGCCGACCGGGTAGCCGGGAACCACGCCGCCTGGGTCGACTTCGGTGCGGTCAGGGTGGAGCAGTGCTTGTCGCTTGCCGGCATTCAATTTCCTCATGGCGCTGAAAATTCCCCACTTGGAATCCAGCCTCCAGACTTCCCCCCCCTTCTTGTCCATGAGGTTGCTGCCCATGATTCCGGGCACGAAAACAATCGGCAGGGCATGGACGGTGTCCAGCACGATGCGGACGGTGTCGGTGCGGTCGGCCGGCGTCAGCGTGACCGTGGCGTTCGGCACACCTGTCGAATCCGTGCCGGCATACACGCGGCGGCCCGCGTCTGTCGCCGGGCCGGTCATGACTGGCTCCGTGCAATGCGTTTGGTTTGCCGGGTCATCGCGTCGCCCCCCCGTTGGCCGGAGACAGGCGCAGGCTGCTGATCCACTGGTCCCAGGCGGTCTCGACCTGTTGGCGGTCGAGCGGGGACTTGGCCTCCTGAGTCCCGAACTCTCCGGAATCGAGTCTGAGCGCCATGGAAGGGCGCGCCCAGGACAGTTGCGAACGCTCCAGCACGTTGCGTCCGGCGATGCGGAACTGGTGAGCCGACGCGCTGCGGATGTACAACTGCGTTCCATCCTCTTGGAACCTCATTGCGTCGATCGTCCGCTCACCGCGCCGGATGTTGCGAAAGATGACACCGGGCTCTTCGAATTTTTGGGCGATGACGTCTTCCTCGGCGACCTGCTCCAGCAGCGTCTTCTCCTCCTGGCCGGTCTTGCCGTCCATGGAAACCTCAAACAAGATCCGGTTGGGCAAATCGCCGGAGCGGAAGCTGAAGTTCGCTTTCTCCTCGTCATACCCGATACGCTGAGCATCGAACACGATGCCGTTCATGCAGAAGCCCTCGCCCGCACGCAGCGGGTCTTTGGCGGCTCGAAGGTGTTGCACCATCTTCTTCAGGCGGTCTTCCACGCTTCTGTGGTCGGCGAAGGGATAAATGGGTCTGATTGACTGCGAGTACATCGCATCGGGCGGATAAGCCTCGCCTCTCAGTTGGATGTAGCGGTCGTTCACATACGCGTGTATCTCTGTGACGGTTGTCGAGGGCGAGCCTACGTCGGACTCCAGACGCCGCAGCAGCAAGGCATCGCCATTCGGCGTGGGCACAATTTCACTGTGCAGCAGCATGGGGATGTTCAGTCCGCTGTTCTTCGTCGCTTTGAGTTCATCCAGCCTTGCCGTGGCCCGTCGCCTGAATTCATCGAACGCCATCGCCTCGCCTTGCGGCATGGAGGCTTCGACGGTTTTGAAGTTGCGGTCCAGTCCGTAATAGAACTGCGCCAGCGAAACATCGGGCTCGCCCATGTCTTCGGGCAGATCGATCAGGTAGCGGCCCACACAGTGCGTGCGCAGATTGGGCGAGAAGGTTTTCATGACAGCGGGCTTGTAGTTGGGGATGTAGTGCCAGAACCCGTACCAGGCTGCAGCGAAGATTGCGGCAGCGATCAGGAGCGACTTGAGTCTGGGGAGATAGACGAGGGGCATCACGGCTTCCTCGTCCCATCGGCATCACCGGGCGATGGGGGTCTTTCATTCAAGTGCATAGGAATTGAAGTTCTCTCTTGTTGGTGTTTGAAGACTGAAGAGCACACGCCCTCATGGAATGCGGAGCACGCTCATTTCCTGTCAGGGAATTCGAACTTCAGGTTCTCCGACGCATCGCTTTTCTGGATGTCGATGTAGCCGTTCGCATCAGTGGCTCCCTCAAGAACACTGCCGTCAGAGCGTGTGGCTCTCCAACGGCTGTTGGCGATGGGTGCGCCAGCACGATCGACAAGTTGGTACTTGTCATCGAAACGTGCATCCGGCATCTCGTTGAGATGCGCGGCCCGCCCTTTGGGGCCGTTGAGGGCGTGCTGCTCTGCGTTGACCGTGAAATGGCCCAGAGTCAGCAGATCAAAACCCTGCGGGGTGACCTCAAGACAGGTGGAACCGACCGTCAGCCGGATACCCTTCCTGGCCTTGAGTTCCAGCCAGTCATCCAGGGATGCAATCTCGACCTGCTGCTGAGCTGTCATCAGAAGTCGCGCGTTCTGCGCCTGCAGTTCGAGGTCGCCATTCGACGTGACGAGCCGCATGCCTCGTTGTGCCAGCATGCGGATCGACTTCCCGGCGCTGACCAGAAAGTTGATGCCCGCGCTGATGGTGGTATGCATGCGGCTGATCAAGGCGGCATGCGCCCCTGCCGATATCTGCGCGTCATGCCGTGCAGAGATGGCGACCCCCGCGCTACCGGCAAGCGCTAGGTGCGGGGCGGCCAGTTCTGACAAGGCCTCGCCTTGTGTCCCGGCCAGTTGCTGGAGCTGCAGGCGCAACTGCCTCAGCACCTCCAGTTGATCGTCGGGCTCTTGCACTCTTAGTTGAACGGCCGCCTGTGCGTGCGATTCGAGCTGTTGCAGTGCTTCATCGAGCAACCGGAGGACCTCCTGCATCTCCTTCATGCCGCCGGCTGCGGCCTGCCGGGGGTAAGTGGTCAGCAGCAGGCCGAGCGCCGCGCGCAGGGCTCCATGTCCATCGGTGCGCAACTCGGCCCCTTCGCCTCGCGCATCCTTGCGCCCCAACTGGTCCTCGATGCGCGTGATGTACCCCAGGCTCAGGCTGGAGTGCTGGTGATCGCTCTTGAGCTGCACCTGGATCTCGCCGCGCGTGTCGTCCATCGCCAGATGGTTGCTGCGCCCGGCGGCGCTGTTGCCACCGCCCTCTCCCAACTCGCGGGTCCGGAAGCCGGCCAATGCGTGCTGGCCGGGTAGTTGCCAGCCCGGCAGGTTGGCGCCGTCGTGCAGGCTGCCGGTGACGACGGGCAGGTCGGGGTCGCCCCCGTAGTACTCGATGGTGACCTCCTGCCCCACACGGGGCAAGAAGAGCGCGCCCTGCTGGTTGCCGGCCCAGGGCTGGACCACGCGCAGCCACGGGCTGGCCGTGCCGTCCCGTGGCTGGCCGCGCTGCCACGGTTCCCAGACTTTGATGCGACCCAGGTGATCGGTGTGCACCTGGCCGTCGTGGGGGCCGACGACGAAGCCGACTTCAGGCCCGGCCACGCGCGGCTTGGCGCGCGTGAGTGCGGGGCGCAGTGGAGCGCGCGTGGGCTGTGTGGTGAAGCGGGTATGCACGGCCCAGCCGGCCGATGCAGGGCCCGGCTGGCTTTCCTGGCCGGGGGCGCGTACGCTCAGGTGGGCCCACAGGATGAGGTGTTCGGCGTTGGCCGCGGCCTGCCGGTGCCCTTCGAGGTGGAAGGTGCGCCCGGGCACGAGGCCGCGGATGTGGCCCTGACCTTCGGCGCGTTCGGCGTGTTGCTGCTGGCCTTCGTGGCGGATGCGGGCGAGCCAGCGGGCCAGATCGCGGCTGCGGGTGTGGGCCTGGGGGTCGCGGCCGGCGTCGGGCTGGCTCCACAGGGCGCCGCCGGGGGCTCCGGCCACGCGCCAGTGGTAGGCCTCCAGCGGCTGGTGGCTGGCACCGTTGGCCACGGCGCCGGCGCTAGCTACCAGCTCTTGCCCGGGGCGGGTGTAGTCGTGGTCGCGGGTTTCCCAGCGGGTGGGGATCTGGCGGCGCGTGGTGGCGAAGGCGTGGATGTATTCGCGGTCGATGCGGTGGCCGGGCGGGTGGATGGGGATGCGGTGGTAGGGCCCAGGCGCATCGGCGTCGGCTTTGCCGAAGGGCTGGAAGGCGGCGTTGTGGTCCGACAGGATCAGGCGGTGGGTCTGGCCCTCGTGCTCGAAGTGGAAGTTGATGCCGCTTTGCTCCATCAGGCGGCAGCAGAAGTCCCAGTCGTTCTCGCCCCACTGGGTGATGCGGTCCATGGGCGGGTAGGTTTCGATCAGGCGCTTGTCCACGGGCCAGGGGTAGTGGCCAAGCACGGCACCCAGCACGTCGATGACGCTCATGTCGTGGAAGGCGTGGTTTCGCCACCCCAGGCTGGCCTGCCAGACGCCGGGGCGCAGCACGATCTCGAGTTGCAGGTGGCGCGCGTCGGCGTCGAGGAAGCGGGTTTCGGCGACCACGCCGCTGATCTCGCGCACACCGGCGCCGATGCCGGCGCGGCCTGAGGCGCCCCGGGCACCGGCTTCGAAGGTGCCGGCGCCTTCAAGTTCGAGGTGCACGGTGAGCGGCTGGCCGATGAGCCGCTGTTCGTCGATGTGCCAGGGGGGCAGGCCCGGTTCGCGCTCGGGGGTCTGTACCACCACGCGGTATTCGAAGAGGCTGTTGACGGCTTCTTCGCCTTCGAGCGAGAGGACTTCGAGAGGCGGGATGTCGTCCTGGTCGAGGATGGCGCCGCTCAGTGACAGGGCGCGTGAAACTGGCAACATGACAGCCCCTTATCGCAGCAGAGACCGTCGGACGAAGATTTCTTCGTCGTTACCGAATCCGGTCTGATCCGAGTTCGAGTAGCTGAACGTTTTTGCGTAGCCGATCCAGAACGAGTCGATGCGCGGCACCTCCAGTTCCAGAACCACCGACTGCAGGTTTCTTGCATCGGGGATGCTCGCCTCGAGCGCGTGCCTGGCATTCGTCGTGAGGCGGTAGAGCTGAGGCGACACTCCAGCTAGAACGACGGAAAACACCTTTGGTGTTCCATCGATTTCCCACTCCGTCGCCTCGTTCAAACGCACTTGCCGAGCAGCTAACGGTTCACTTTCGCTGAATGCATAGACATCGATAGAGCCGCGCCTGTCTGATGCTGTGGATGTCACCGTGATGGATATCGGCCGCTGCTTCTCAGACGTCTCTGGATAATTTTTCGTACTGACAACTCGCAGCCGCGCAGAGGTGTCGTTTCCTGAGCGCAGGATCAACGTTCCCTTGCCGGCTCCGCTTTCTACGACAGTCCATCGACCACTCGCCCGCAGTGAGCCCAGGCCGCTCGATCCCCGCCATTCGAATGTTCCGTCTCGCAAGAGCACCAAATCCTGAGGCTCTTCGGAGTAGCCGAATTTCCTTCGACCTTCGTACCGCCCGGCCAGCCACAGCGCATTGGCAGGTGGCATCGGAATTTTCATGTCGTCGAACAGCAGACGCTCAAGTCCGAGTGATTTGGCCAATGGCTTCAGCGCAGCGGGAAACGCCGAGTCCATCGACGGCTCTTCAGGCAGCAGATCACCTTCGTAATAGCGCTTGCCTGGTAGAAGACAGCTTTGCAGAGACTGTCGAAATGCCGGACTCTCCGGCTTGTAGTTCACCAAGTACTTCCTCATCTCGGCGACTCGCTTTGGCAGTAACGTTGCCCAAGCACCGGTGGCAGCGAGCGGGTCGCACATCAGGTACCGCGCGACAACCTCAGCCTGACTGCGTGTATCGCGAGCATCAGCGCCAGTCGCGCATTGGCGCGGTATCCGCATGACCCCGAAATCGAGCAAACTCGTCCACTCACTGTCCGAGAACCACTTCATTGCTTCGACGATGAGTGCACCGTAAGAGTCGGGCTCCACAACGTTGAAACACAGCGATTCGAAAGACTGTTTCGTGGCTTGCAACGAGAAGCGAATGACGTCCGGCTTCATTGAGTCCAGAGCCGTCCTGGCAACACTTGGCTCAAACGGATAGCCCTTCTGCTGCACCAGACGCAAGGGCTCAAGTTGCCCCCGATAAGCCAGCTCTCGGACCAGGTCCACCTGCCAGGGCTTTGCGGTTTCAGTCGCTGTATGAGTAGGCAGGAGCGCATCGAGAGTCTTCATGTCCTTGGCCCAGATCGCATCCCAAAGAGCACGCTTGTCGGGCTCCGATCCACTGGCACTCCCCGTATCGCTTGCCTGCGATGCAGGCTCAGCGGCAACCTGCAAGTGCAGACAGGCAAGTGTCGTAAAGACGAGAACTACCCCGCGCAAGTTGCTTCGAAAACAGTCATTCCAACTCATGAGCTTTTCTCCCTGTTTACGAAATTGATCAACCCACATACCGCTTGACCGAGCCGACGAGCACGCATCCGCATTCGGTGCGGTGCCCTTCCAGCGCCACCGGCACGCCGTCGATGAGGTATTTGTCCGTGCCTTCGACGATGGGGTTGACGCCATGGGGTCTGCCACCGGGGTAGCGCTGCGGGCAATCGACCGAATCGCCTTTGCGTGCCACGGCTCGGCCATCGACGCTGCTGCGCGGCGATCCGGATATCACCCGCGCCCCGGCATGGCTGCCGCCGTCGCCCACCACGATGATTCGTCTGGTCATGGCATGGCTCCGTTCGTGAGCTGATTGCGACCCCTCACTCCCGCACCCCCCACAGCTCCACCGCCAGCCCCGGTATCTCCCCCGCCACGTGCAGCGCCATCCCGCCGTGCGTGACGAGTTGCTGCCACAGCGCGCCCCGTGGCTCGATCTGGAAGTACACGGTGCCGGCCGAATACGGGATCTGCCGCGGCGGCACGGGCAGGCTGGCCAGGTGCAGGCCGGGCAGGTGCAGGCGCACGAGTTCGGGCAGGCGTTCGGCGGGGCCGAACTTGGCTTGCGCGGGGAACTGCGTGGCCAGTTGTTCGAGCGGCAGCTGCGCGCGCACGGTGAGCACCAGGGCCTGGAAGCCGGCCAGCGTGGCCGGGTCGACGCTGGCGGTGCGCAGGCCGTGCGGCTTGACGGCCAGCTCGATGCGCTGGGCGCTGCGCACCAGCACGGCGTTGAGCAGCTCGCGCACTTCCTCGACCAGCGGCTTGAAGCTGGCATAGGGGTTGGCGTGGTCGTAGCGCGGGGCGTCGGCGGGGCGGCGGGTGCCGGGTCGCGCGTAGGTAGACAGCTCGGCGCCGAGGGTGCGCAGCAGGCGGTGCAGTTGCTCGGGCGGCGCGTCCTTCACGGCCAGCAGCGCATCGAGTTCGGCCTCGTAGCGATTGAGCAGCTGGAGCATGAGGTAGTCGCCCACCTCGGCGGCCTGGGCGCCCTGCCCTTGCGCGCCCGTCAGCCGGTCGGCCAGCGACTGGGCGCGCAGCCGCGCCGTGCCGTGCAGCTGGCTGGCCCATTCGAGCAACATGGCGCTGGCGCCCAGCACGTTGACGGGGGGCAGCAGGTTGGGCTCGATCTCGATGCTGCCGTCGCCGCGGATGGCGGTGACGCGCGCCAGCGGCAGGCCCATCCAGGCGCTGGTGAGTTCCTTGTGCGGCAAGAGGCGCAGGCGCAGCTGGCCGAGCTGCACGGGCCGCGGCCCCTGGCCGATGGAGTTGGCGTCGCGCAGTTCCACGTCGTGCACGCTGTTGCGGGCCAGCGAGCCGGTGGCCTCGCGCATCTGGCCGTCGGGGCCGGTTTCGCCGAAGGTGGTTTCCTCGCCGTTGGGCACGCGGCTGGGCAGGGCGAGGTAGATGACCTCCTGCAGGTGCTCTGGCCGCACGGCCAGCGGCGGGGGCGGCGGGCTTTCTGCGGGCACGCTGAAGGGCGTGCCGTCGCTGAAGAGGCCGGTGGCCGAAGACAGCACGAGCTTGCCCAGGCCCAGCGATTCGGGGTCGATGCGGTAGTGCGAGAAGCCCCAGAAAAAAGGCGACAGCGGCACCGCGCGCCGGTGCGCGAAATGTTCGAGGTAGCGTTCCTGTTGCTGGAAGAGCTGCGGCAGCAGGAAGAGCCCTTCGCTCCAGACGACTTTGTGGTTCCAGCTCATGCGATGCGATGTTGGGTGGGGAAGTGGCGGAGCGTGGGGCGGTTGCTCAGTCGACGAGCTCGATGCGCACGCCGGCTTCGTCGACCGTGACGGACAGGCGCGCCTTGCCGCGCGGCAGCACGGCACGCATCCACGACGCCTCGGGCGCTTCGGGCAGCGCCTGCACGGCGCGCCATTGGCGGGTGTCGATTTCGCGGTAGCCGGCCAGCACGCCGATGGCCGTGGCGTCGGCGTGGGCGCGGCGCTGCAGGCGACGCGTCTCGCCGGGGCGCAGCAGGTAGTCCTGCCGCGAGAGCAGGTCGGCCTGCAGTACCGCCTTGTCGTTGCCGGCCAGACTGAAGTAGTCGGCCGCCTCGAAGGCGGCGGCCGTGCGCAGTTCGTAGATGCGCACCTGCACGGGCGCGGGCCGGCCCTGCGTGTCGAGGTTGACGCGCAGGGCCGCCGATACCTTCACGTCCAGGTTCGGGGCTTCCTTGGCCGGTGCGTCGCCGCCGGAGCTGCTCGCGCAGCCGGCGAAGAGCAGCAGCAGGCAGAACAGCGCCACCAGCGGCATCGCGCGGCCGACGACGGGCGCGCCGACGCGCAGGCCGGCCGCGGCAGCAATGGCATGGCGGCGGCCGGGCATCAGGCTTCCTTGTTGCCCTTGATGTCGTAGCCCGCGGTGACCGCGCCGCCCGAGCCGCCCTGCTGGTTCTGCACGGTGTATTCCTGCTTGACCTTGGCGAACGACAGGGCCACGGTCTCGCGCGAGCGGTTGTTGTCGGTGTTCGAGCCGGTGGGCGACACCAGCGTCACGATGACGTCGCTCATGGTGATCTTCAGGTACTCCAGCGGGTTGCCGCCGGCCTTGCGCACCGTGAGCACGGCTTCGGGAATGTGCTTGCCGGTCAGGCAGAACTTCATGAGGTTGGGCGAAGCGCGGTCGACGTTGTGCACGAAGGTGAGGTCGTCCACCTTGGCCTTGCCGGCACCGCCGCCGGAGCCGGCGTGCATGGTGGACTCCTGCGAGATGCGCCAGGTCCAGTCGAGCACCTCGATCTCGTTCTTGTGGGACGCATCGGCGCTCTCGCCGTCGATGCCGTTGATCTTCAGAAAAATGTCTTGAGCCATGGGGGCCTCCTTGAGTTGACGTTGGGGTTGACGAAACGGAAAGAAGAAGCGCGCAGTTGCACCGCAGGCCGGGCAACTACCCGACCGGCCCGGCGATGGCGCCGGGCTGCGGTGGAGTCAGGGGATCAGGCCGCTTCCTTGATGGACGGCAGCTTGGCCACCAGCCGCAGGCTCACGGTGAGGCCTTCGAGCTGGAAGTGCGGGCGCAGGAAGAACTTGGCGTTGTAGTAGCCGGGGTTGCCCTCGATCTCTTCCACCACCACTTCGGCCGCGGCCAGCGGGCGGCGGGCCTTGGTCTCCTGGCTGGAGTTGGCGGGGTCGGCGTCGACGTAGTTCATGATCCACTCGTTGAGCCAGCGCTGCATGTCTTCGCGCTCACGGAAGGTGCCGATCTTGTCGCGCACGATGCACTTGAGGTAGTGCGCGAAACGTGTGCTGGCGAACAGGTAGGGCAGGCGGGCCGAGAGGTTGGCGTTGGCCGTGGCGTCGGCGTCCACGTATTCCTGGGGCTTTTGCAGCGACTGCGCGCCGATGAAGGTGGCGCTGTCCGAGCCCTTGCGGTGCACCAGCGGGATGAAGCCGGCGCGCGCCAGTTCGGCCTCGCGGCGATCGGACACGGCGATCTCGGTGGGGCACTTCATGTCGAAGCCGCCGTCGTCGGTGGGGAAGGTGTGGCAGGGCAGGCTTTCCACCGTGCCGCCCGACTCGACGCCGCGGATCATGGTGCACCAGCCGTAGAGCTTGAAGCTGCGGTTGATGTTGACCGCCATGGCGTAGGCGGCGTTGGCCCAGATGTAGCGGCGGTGGTCGGCGCCGTCGGTCTCCTCCTCGAAGTCGAACTCGTCCACGGGGTTGGTGCGCACGCCATACGGCAGGCGCGCGAGGAAGCGCGGCATGGCCAGACCCACGTAGCGCGCGTCCTCGGTGGCGCGCAGGCTGTTCCAGGCGGCGTGCTCGATGTTGCTGGTGATCTTGGCCAGGTCGCGCGGGTTGGCCAGTTCCTGCCAGGTTTCCATCTGCAGGTTGGCCGGAGAGGCGCCGGCGATGAAGGGCGCGTGCGCCGCCGCCGAGATCTTGGCGATGGCGCCCAGCAGTTCGACGTCGGGCGGCGTGTGGTCGAAGTAGTAGTCGGCCACGAGGCAGCCGTAGGGCTCGCCGCCGAGCTGGCCGTATTCCTCTTCGTAGAGGCGCTTGAAGAGGGGGCTCTGGTCCCAGGCGATGCCCTTGTAGCGGCGCATGGTGCGGCGCAGCTCGTCCTTGCCCAGGTCCATGAAGCGGATCTTGAGCTTCTCGTCGGTTTCGGTGTTGCTCACCAGGTGCGAGAGGCCGCGCCACGCCGACTCGACTTTCTGGAAGTCTTCGTGGTGCAGGATGAGGTTGATCTGCTCGGTGAGCTTGCGGTCGATCTCGGCGATGACGGCCTGGATGCTGCTGTAGGCGTCGTCGCTCATGGTCACGGTGTTGGCGAGCGCCTGTTCGGCCAGGGTGCGCACCGCCGCTTCGACGGCGCCGCGCTGCTCGTCGCCCTTGGGCTTGAACTCGCGGTCGAGCAGTTCATTGAAGGCGTCGGGGCTGTCGATGACGACATTGCGCTCGCGGGCGGCTTCGAGGATGGCATTCATGGGAGAAGTCCTTTGCGGGTGATCGGGGGTGTCGGGTCAGGTCGGCGGGCGCACGCTCACTCGGCGGCGACGGCGGGCTTGGGCGCGCTGGCCAGCGCCTTCATCAGCGAGGGGTCCTGCAGCAGCTGGCGCACGAGGTCTTCGGCGCCGGCCTTGCCGTCCATGTAGGTCTGCAGGTTGGCCAGTTGCGTGCGGGCCTCCAGCAGCTGGCGCAGCGCATCGACGTTGCGGGCCACGGCAGCGGGGCTGAAGTCCTCCATGCTGCGAAACGAGATGTCGACCATCACCTGCCCTTCGCCCGAGAGCGTGTTGGGCACGCTGAAGGCCACGCGCGGCGAGATGGCCTTCATGCGCTCGTCGAAGTTGTCCACGTCGATGTCGAGGAACTGGCGTTCGGCCACGGGCGGCAGCGGCTGGACCGGCTTGCCCGACAGGTCGGCCATCACGCCCATCACGAAGGGCAGCTCGACTTTCTTCTCGCTTCCGTAGAGCTCGACGTCGTATTCGATCTGCACGCGGGGCGCGCGGTTGCGCGCGATGAATTTCTGGCTGCTGCTGTTGTCGCTCATGAGAGATCTCTCGCTTTCTGGTTGGAAGAAGGGTGGAAGACAAAAGGCGTGTGGCCGCCGGGGCCACAGGAGATGCGCACCGCCTGCGGCATCTGCCGCTCGTGCAGGTGGATGAGGCAGAGTTCGGCCAGCGGTGGCAGCAGGTGCTGCTCGATGTAGCTGCCCATGCGGCGCGCACCGGCATGCGCGGTGTCGCAGGCCTGCGCGATCTGCAGCGGCACGGTGTCGTCCCAGCTCAGGGCCACGCGGTGCTGCTGCGCCAGCCGGTCGGCCACGCGCTGCAGTTGCAGGCCGGCGATGCGCAGCTGGGCATCGGTGTCGAGCGGCCGGTAGGGCACCACCACCAGCCGGCCCAGGAAGGCGGCGGGGAAGACGCGCGACAGGTCGTCTTCCAGCGCCGCCAGCAGAGCCGGCGCCGGCGGCACGGCGCCCTGCGCATGCAGCCGTGCCACGGTGTCGGAGCCGGTGTTGCTGGTCAGCAGGATCAGCGTGTTGCGGAAGTCGATGCGCCGGCCTTCGCCGTCTTCCATCCAGCCCTTGTCGAACACCTGGTAGAACAGCTCGTGCACGTCGGGGTGCGCCTTCTCGATCTCGTCGAGCAGCACGACGCTGTAGGGGCGGCGGCGCACCGCCTCGGTCAGCACCCCGCCTTCCCCATAGCCGACGTAGCCGGGTGGCGAGCCCTTGAGCGACGAGACGGTGTGCGCCTCCTGGTACTCGCTCATGTTGATGGTGACGATGCGCTGCTCGTCGCCATGCAGCGCCTGCGCCAGGGCCAGGGCGGTTTCGGTCTTGCCGACACCGGAAGAGCCGACGAGCAGGAACACACCCACCGGCTTTTCGGGCGCCGTGAGGCCCGCCTTGGCCGCGCGCACCCGCTGCGCGATGGTCGAGACTGCCGCCTGCTGGCCGATGACGCGGCGGGACAGCCGCTCTTCCAGCGCCAGCACGGCCTGCACCTCGTCGCTCACCATCTGCCCGACGGGGATGCCGGTCCACTCGGCCACCACGCGGGCGACCACGGCCGCGTCCACCTCGGCGTGCACCCAGGGGGCGTCGCCCTGCGCCCGCTTGAGCGCGAGGGTGGCTGCGTGAAGCGCCTGTGACGCGCTGCCGCGGCCATCCGCGCAATCCGCCGCGATGGCCTCGGCGCCGTTGCTCGCGTCGGCGCGCGCATCGGCACGAGTTCCTGCATTGACTTCGCCCGCGACCCGGCGAGCGCGCAGGCTCAGCACCTCCGCGGCCAGTCGTGCCTGCTCTGCCCAATGGGCCTCGGCTGCGGACAGCTCGGTGTCGATGTCCTGGCGGCGTTGCGCGGCGGCGGCACGGCGCTCGGCCAGATCGTCCGTCGCCGCCAGGCCAAGGCCGGCCTCGGTGTCCAGCAGCTCGAGCTCGATGGCGGCCGCCGCCTGCCGCTGTTGCAGATGCCGCACGCGCGCTGGCGGCGCGTGCTGCGACAGGCCGACGCGCGCGCAGGCCGTGTCGAGCAGGCTGATCGCCTTGTCGGGCAGCTGCCGCGCGGGAATGTAGCGGTGCGAGAGCGTCACGGCCGCGCGCACGGCTTCGTCGAGCACGTCGACCTGGTGATGCGCGGCGAACGCGCCCACCAGCCCGCGCACCATCTCCGTGGCCGCGGCTTCGTCGGGCTCGGCGATCTGCAGCAGCTGGAAGCGGCGCGTGAGCGCGGGGTCTTTCTCGATGTGGCGCTTGAACTCGGCCCAGGTGGTGGCGCCGATGCTGCGCAGCCCGCCTCGTGCCAAGGCGGGCTTGAGCAGGTTGGCCGCATCGCCCGTGCCGTTCTGTCCACCCGCCCCGACGAGCGTGTGCACTTCGTCGATGAACAGGATCACCTGCTGCGCCGAGGCCTCGATGTCGTGCAGCAGCCGCTTGAGCCGCGATTCGAACTCGCCACGCACGCCCGCGCCGGCCAGCATGGCGCCGACATCCAGCGAAAGCAGCCGCGCATCGCGCAGCGCAGGTGGCACGTCGCCAGCGGCAATGGCGATGGCCAGGCCTTCCACCACGGCGGTCTTGCCGACGCCGGCCTCGCCCGTCAGCAACGGGTTGTTCTGCCGCCGCCGCAGCAGGATGTCGATCAGCGTGCCGATTTCCTGCGTGCGGCCGAACACCGGGTCGAGCTGGCCGGCGCGGGCCCGGGCCGTCAGGTCCGTGCAGTAGCGCTCGAGCGCGCTGCCTGTATCCGCCGGCGCCGCAGGCATGGGGCCGGACTCCGGCGCCAGGGGCCCGGCAGCATCGGCGGCGGAGGCGGCGGCTTCGGGCGATGCGCTCAGCAACTCGTCGAAGCGCGCGATCAAGGGCTCGACGTCGATACGCGCCAACGCCGGCGAGACGCTCTCCGTCGCACGGCGCAACTCGGGGGTCTGCACCAGCGCGCACAGCAGCGCCGAGCTGCGCACGCGCGGCGCCCCGAGACGCAGGCTGGCGATCAGCCACGCCCGCTCGGTGGCAAGTTCGATGCGATGCGAGAAGTCGACGGATGACGACGCACCGGAGGGCAGGGCCGCAAGTGCGGCTGCGATGTCGCGGGTGACGATGTCGATGTCCACGCCAGCGGCCTTGAGCAGGCGATGCAGGTCGCTGTCGGCCGGGGCCAAGAGGTGGTGCAACCAGTGGGCCAGCTCCACATACGGGGTCCCGGTCAGCTTGGCGTGCGACGTGGCGGATTCCAGTGCCCGCAAGACCTGCGGATGCAGGCAGCCGAACAGGGCGCGGCGTGAAAGGTTCATGACCGCGGTGCCCCCGCGTGCTGCGCGGCGGCGCGCGCTGCACTCACACGGGCAGGCCAGGCACGACACACCCGAGTGCGCGCATTGGCGACATGTTCACTTCGCATCGACTCCCTCTCCCTTCGCCTACAGGCCTTCGTTTTTTCGATGGCGTGCAAGCATGGAGAGATCCGTCGATGCAGTCACCCCTGTCAAATTTGGCAGGATTGACAGTGGACAGAGTTGAAGATTCGCACGCCCAACCCGTTCAGGTTGCGGATGGGCCGCTTGAAAGATCGCTGGCGACGATTCAGGAAAAGCAACGGACTTCGCGCGCTGACCGTCCCGCAATCCAACTTCTGAACACGTTGCGGATCTGCGACGCGAAGCAAAAAATAAATTCGCTTTAGCGAGGCAGCCGCCAGCCCGGCGGGGGTTTGCAGCCCCTCTGTGAGCCGTTGCCGCGCTTCGTGCGACAATGGCTCGTCCGCGACCGCCATTCAGTCGTGGAACCAGCGCCCTGCTGGGGGCCCAGGCAAACACCGCCGGCCCGTCTCTCACAGACCCATCTGCCTTCGATTGGCCCGCAGCCCAGACATAAGCCGCGGAACAGGCCGATACCCGGCGCCCCGGTGCGGGCGCTTCAAATCTCGATGACTTTTGATGAATTGAACCTGGCTCCGGCCATCCTCAAGGCCGTGCACGAGCAAGGCTACGAGACTCCTACCCCCATTCAAGCGCAGGCCATCCCGGCGGTGCTCGAGGGCCATGACCTCCTCGCCGGCGCGCAGACCGGCACCGGCAAGACGGCCGCGTTCACGCTGCCGCTGCTGCACAAGCTCTCCAAGGGCTCGGGCAAGACCAACAAGTTCGGCAAGGACGGCATTGCCGCCCTGGTGCTGACGCCCACGCGTGAACTCGCCGCCCAGGTGGAAGAGTCGGTGCGCGAATACGGCAAGTACCTGCCGCTCAGCTCCACGGTGATCTTCGGCGGCGTGGGCATGAACCCGCAGATCGACCGCATCCGCCGTGGCGTCGACATCCTGGTGGCCACGCCGGGCCGCCTGCTCGACCTGCAGCAGCAGGGCCACCTCGACCTGTCCACGGTCGAGATCCTGGTGCTCGACGAGGCCGACCGCATGCTGGACATGGGCTTCATCCACGACGTGAAGAAGATCCTGGCCCTTGTGCCCAAGGAAAAGCAGAGCCTGCTGTTCTCGGCCACCTTCAGCGACGAGATCCGCGAGCTGGCGGGCGGTCTGCTGAAGAATCCGCAGAGCATCCAGGTCACGCCGCGCAACACCACGGTGCAGCGCATCACGCAGGTGGTGCACCCCGTGGGCCGTGCGAAGAAGAAGGCCCTGCTGGCCCACATCATCAAGGAACACGACTGGAGCCAGGTGCTGGTGTTCACGCGCACCAAGTTTGGCGCCAACAACGTGGCCGAGTACCTCACCAAGAATGGCATCACGGCCATGGCGCTGCACGGCAACAAGAGCCAGGGCGCCCGCACGCAGGCGCTGGCCGGCTTCAAAAGCGGCGAGATCCGCGCCCTGGTGGCCACCGACATCGCCGCACGCGGCATCGACATCGACGACCTGCCGCACGTCGTGAACTACGAGATTCCCAACGTTTCGGAAGACTACGTGCACCGCATCGGCCGCACCGGCCGCGCGGGCAAGGAAGGCCAGGCCGTGAGCCTGGTATGCCTGGACGAGGAAGGCTTCATGCAGGAGATCGAGCGCTTCACCAAGCAGCAGATTCCCGTGCAGACCATCGAGGGATTCGGCCCCGACGAAGGTGAGCGTGCCGAGCCCATCGCGATGGGCCGCCAGACGCTGTGGGGCGGTGCCGGCAAGCCGCCCAGCCGCGAAGTGATGGCAGCGGCCGCCAAGGCTGCGCGCAGCGAGATGATGCAGCGCATCCGCGACAACAAGGCCGAAGGCGGTGGCCAGGGCCAGCGCCAGGGGCGCGGCGGTGCGACGACCGCCAATGGCGGCGGCAACGGTGGCGGCAATGCCGGCCGCAACGGCGGCGGACGGGGCGGCCGCGGGGGCCAGGCGGGCCGCGGCGGTCCGCAGCAGGCGCGCGCGCAGCAGCACGCCCCACGTGGCGGAGAGCAAGCTCGTGGCGGCGATCACGGCGGTTCGGGCCAGGGCCGTCAGCGCGTCAATATCGACGAGCAGCCGCCGCGCGCCAATGCGCACACGTCAAACAGCCCTTTCGTTCAGCGCGACGCGCCCATGCATCGCGGCAATGGCGACGGCCAGCCTGATCCCCTGCGCACCAGCGTCGACAGCATGGGCGGCCGTGGCCGCCGTGGTGGCGGCGGCGGTGGTGGTGGTGGGCGGGGTCGCAACGGCGGCGGAGGTGGCGGCTACGGCGGCCAGCGCGGCCAGTCGCGCTCGTTCGGCCGCTGAACGCAACGTCGCTCAGGCAGCAGAAAAGGCCCGGTTCTCACCGGGCCTTTTTTTCTGGGGCGGGCGACGCGTGAACGCGCGCAGAAGCGCACCAGGGCGGTCAGGGCGCGACGCTGACGCTCACGCGCTCCAGTTCATTCGAGCCGTCGACCCTTGCCGCATTGGGGCCGCCGCCCCAGTCGAACGGCACGCGCACCAGTTCACGGTTGCCCTGCTCGCGCGCGACCTCGACGGCGAGTTGATAGCGTCCGGCCGGCAGCCCGGCCAGCAGCGGATGACCGGCCGCGAAATGCAGCGTGTGCGTGCCGGCGGGCCGTGTCGCGCCGCTCACGCCGTCGATGGGCAGGGCAAGCCTGGCGCCATCCCCGCGCCACCATGTGCGCAGGTTGCGCAACCAGCCCCGGCCGAGGTTGTCGCGCAGCTTCATGTCGTACCAGACCGCGAGCGTGCCCACGCTGGCCCGGTCGGCGTCCTTCTCCACCCAGGCCGCGAGGTACGGGCGGTAGTAGGACGCCGTGTTCAGGGCCGGCAGCGTGACCTGCACCGTGAGCTCGGCCGCGGCCACGGGCGCGGCCAGGCACGACAGCGCCAGCACGGCCACGCCGTGGCGCAGCGTGGCTGCTTCAGTCGGCATCGTTTCGCGCCTCGCGCGGGCGCGGCGGATCGTTGCTGTCGACCCGGCCGTCGCCATTGGTGTCGGCAGCCTTGAAGGTCTTGTCGGCGATGGCCTCGTCTTCGGCACGCGTGAACCTGCCGTCGCGCGCGCGGTTGACGATGGCGTAGCGCACCTTGGCCTGCTTGATGGAGTTCTCGTAGGCCGCATCGGGCTGGCGGCCCTGGTCGAAGTACTGGCGCTTGAGGCGGCCTTCGAACTCGGCGACGTACTCGGCTTCGCTCAACACGCCGTCCTTGTTGGTGTCGGCATCGCGGAAGCGCTGCAGGCGGATGGCGTCGTACTCGGCGCGCGTGACCACGCCGTCGCGGTTGGCGTCGTAGCTGCCCATGAAGGCGGTCTGCCCATGGCCGCCGGCAGGTGCCGCAGGGCCGGCCGCAGGCGCGCCGCCGCTGGCGCAGGCCGACAGCAGGGCTGCCATGGCGGCGGCCGCGAGGGCGCGGGTGGTGAATGGATTCATGCGAGTGGTTCTCCGGTGGTGGGGTGGATGGCCGGCCTCAGAAGTCCACGGTCATGTTGACCGCGAACGTGCGACCGGGTGCGGTGGACAGCGCGATCTGGCGCTGGTCCTGTGCCGACGAGGGCTGCAGGCTGCGGGTGCTGCTGTAGGCCCAGTACTTCTTGTCTGCGAGGTTGTAGATGCCGGCCGACAGGCGCATGTGCTTGCTCACGCGCCAGTAGCCGGCGAGGTCGAAGCGCGCGTAGCCGGGTACGTCGAAGAGCTGGGTGTCCGAATCGGCGAGCACGTCGCCGGGGTTATTGCCGAATCCCTGGCGATTGGTGGCCACCGCCTGCTTGCCGCGCACGAAGGTGCCGGTGAAGTTGAGGCCCCAGGCCTTGGCCGGCGCGTCGTAGCCCACGCCGACAATGGCCTTGGCCGGTTGCACCGAGTCGAGGTCGACGTCCTTGTCGCCCGCGTAGTAGGACTTCGACGTGCCCCGGCTGTAGCCGAAGGCCCAGGTGCTGTAGATGCCGCGCGCTGCCGGCGCCCAGACGCCGTGATCCAGGCGCGCGCTCAGCTCGGTGCCGTAGATGGTGGCCTGGTCGCGGTTGTCGGCCCGATACAGGATGGTCAGGGCAGACGGCACGTCGACGAACAGCTCGGGGTTGTTGGCGCGCGTGAAGCGCGTGTACGAGATGAAATCCTTGTAGCGCGTGTAGAAGACCGATCCGCTGAAGGTCACGCCCTCGGTGGGCGTTCCCTTGAGGCCGATGTCGAAGGCGTCGCTGGTCTCCTTCCTGAGGTTCTTGTTGCCCACCAGCGCGTAGGTGGGACCGCCGCCGTTCCAGTAGCCGAAGACCTCGCTGTTGGTGGGCGCGCGGCCGCCCCGCTTCCATTGGGCGTAGGCCGTCAATCGCGGCTGCACGTCGTAGAGCAGGCTGAGGCTCGGGCTCACGATGGTGCTGGCCGGGGCGTTGCCGTAGAGCTGCTCCAGTTGCGCTTGCGTCAGGCGGTTGTCGAAGCTGCCGGCGTTGCGGATGTCCGGGTCGATGCGGTCCACGCGCAGGCCCGGCACCACGGCGAAGCGCTTGCCGCCCAGCTGCCTCTCGATCGTGTCCTCGAAGAACACGCCGGCACGCCGCGTCAGCGTGTCGGGGAACGGCTGGCGCGTGGACGTATCCGTCGTGGACGAGAACGGATGCTCGTTGCGCGCCTCGGAATAGTTGACGCCGAACTTCAGCAGGTGGTGCGCCAGGCGCTTCTCGCCCACGCTGGAGAAGCCGACCTGCCGCGTGGTGTTGCGCGAGACTTCGCGCGACACCGCGCCCGTGGCGGTCGATGTGGTGTCGGTGCGATCGTCCATCTCGGTACCCTGGAAGTACAGGCGTGTGCCCAGGCTGTCGAACCAGGCAGCGGCACCCGGCGTCCAGGTGTGCGTCACCGAGAGCGTGTCGCGGCTGGTGGTGGCGTCCTGCGACGAGAGCCCCGTGACGGCCGTCGCCGTGGTGTTCCAGGCCTCGAACACCGAATCGCTCTGCTTGCGGTACAGGTCGGCCGCCAGTTCGAACTTGTGCGCGCCGCTCAGGCGGTACGTGCCCTTGAGCAGCAGCGCGTCGGAATGCCAGTCGTCCGGATAGCTTTCGATGGCGCTGTTGTTGCGCGTGGCCTCGCCGTCACGGCGCACGTACGACAGCAGCAGGCCGAAGTCGCCCTGCAGGCCAGCCGCCGTGACGCCCTTGGTCCAGGCGCGGTTGCTGTCGCTGTAGCCCAGGCGGGCGCCGGCATAGAAGGGCTGGGTGGCGCTCACGAAGTCTTCGGGCGACTTGCTGCGGAAGCTCACTGCGCCGCCGATGCCGCCGGCCGTGCGCTGCGAGCTGGTGGTGCCCGACTGGATCTCGACCGACGAGTAGATGTCGGGATCGATGAAGTCCCGGCCCATGCCGAAGGTGCCGTCCTGCGCGCGGTTGGTCAGCGGCGCACGGCTGACGGCGTCGGGCATCTCGATGCCGTCGACGTCGAGCCCGATGCGGTTGCCTTCGATGCCGCGGATGTTGTAGCCCGTGGTGCCGCTGCGGTCGTAGCGGCTCGCGCCGCGCGTGGCGCCCTGCACGGTTCCGGGGGCTTCCACCAGCGGCTGGTAGCGCATCACCTCGCCCATGCTGGTGGCGCCGGTCTTCTCGATGTCTTCCTGCGTGAGTCTTGCCGTGGCGCCGGCTTCACGCTGCTTCTCGCCGACCACCCGGATCTCGGGCAGCGCAGTGGCAGATGGATCCTGTGTGGCAGCGTTGTCCGCGGACACCTGCGCCAGCACGGCAGAGGACGTCAGCAGTGCCTGCGCGGCCAGTGCAATCGCGCCAGCACGGCGCAGGGAAGGATCACGAGAGGGAAGCGCCGGCGCGCGCGAAGCACGCCCGGCCGGCCATGGGCCCAGCTGGTTCATTGAAGTTCACCCGAATGTTGGAGGCTGTCTGGCTGGACCAACCCCGACACGGGCGAACATCTAGCTACTCAGGAAACTTTACGGCAACCCATGCAAATAGTAAAGATTCTCATTTAGATTTTTTTGCCATCAGGCGGCAACGTTGCCTGCGGGCATCACGGCCGGCTGTTCCCGGATGGGCAGATGGATCAGCGCCGCACCCACAGCCAGCACGATGTCGACATACCAGATCCAGTCGTACGCGCCCGTGGCTTCGAACACGCGGCCCCCCAGCCACGCGCCGAGGAAGCCGCCCAGCTGGTGCCCCAGCATCACCACGCCGAACAGCATCGCCATGTTGGACGGGCCGAAGAACCTGGCCACCAATCCGGCTGTGGGCGGCACGGTGGAGAGGAAGGTGACGCCCATCACCGCCGCGAAAAGCAGCACCGTGACCTCGGTCTTGGGTGCCAGTACGAACGCCAGCACGGCGACAGCACGCACGGCATAGATGGACGACAGCAGCGACTTCATGCGCCAGCGGCCGATGGCCCACCCGATGCCGAAGCTGCCGACGATGTTGAACAGCCCGATCAGTGCCAGCGCCCAGGCGCCCAGTTGCACCGGCAATCCACACGATGCAATCACGCCCGGCAGGTGCGTGGCCAGGAAGGCGACGTGGAAGCCGCACACGAAGAATCCCGCCGACAGCAGCAGGAAGCTCGGCAGCCGCAGCGCCACACCCAACGCCTCGCGCGCCGGCAATGGCCGGGCGGGCGTCGTGCTGCCCACGGCCTGGAAAGCATTGCCGCGCAGCACCCAGATGGCCGGCAGCGCCAGCAGCACGAGCACCCCCAGCACCTGCATCGACGCTGCCCAGCCCACGCCGACAGTGAGCACACCCGCCAGCGGTGCCATCGCGAACTGGCCGAACGAGCCCCCCGCGTTGACGAGGCCCGTGGCCATGCCACGCCGCTCGGGCGCCACCAGGCGCGTGCTGGCCGCCATCAGCACCGACGGGCCGGCCATGCCCGCGCCGCCAGCAGCCAGCACGCCCACGGCAAACACGAGCCCGGCCGTGCTGGTCATGTAGGGTGTGATGAAAGTGCCCAGCGCCACCAGCACCACGCCCGCGGCGATCACACGTCCGGTGCCGATGCGGTCGGCGATCGCACCCGCGAAAGGCTGCGTGAGACCCCACCACAGCTGCCCGAAGGCGAATGCCAGGCTGATGTTGCCCAGCCCCAACCCGGTGGAAGTGTTGAGCGAAGGCAGATACAGACCCATGGTCTGGCGCACGCCCATCGTCAGCGCAAACGTACCGCCCGCCGCCAGCAGAACAAGCCAGAAGGCGTGCGGCACCGCTGTGGGCGGTCGCATCGAAGCATCACTCATCGCCCTCTCCTTCGGCGGCCGGCGCCAGCAGGTCGCCGCATTCGTCCAGCAGCGCATGCAGCGCCATGACACGCTGCGCGCCGAGTTGCCGGTTGAGGCTCTCCTGAGCCGTACGCCAGTGACGTTGAGCTTCGGCGCGCTTGGCGCGGCCGGCATCGGTGGCGCTGACCAGGCGACTGCGCGCATCGGCTCCGGGCTCCATCACCACCCAGCCCTGATCGATCAGTGGCCGCAGGTTTCGTGTGAGCGTGGACGGCTCCATGCGCATCCAGCGCGCCAGGTCCACCGGCCGCAGCGGTCCGAGCTTGACCACGTGCGAGAGCAGCGAGTACTGCGTGATCCTGAGCCCTGCCCGGGCGAGTTCGGCATCGAAATGACGCGAGACCTGGCGCGTGATCTGTCGAAGCTTGAGGTTGGTGCAACCCTGCACCTTGGCGACAGGAGCGGTATTGACAGGTGTCATGGTGGAAATTATTGTACCCACAACATTTGCATATGCAATACAAGAGGAACTTCGGCACCATGAGCCAGACATTCACCGCCACCCCCGAACAGACACTCGCGCTGTGGCTCGAGCAGGAAGCCGCCGTTTCTTCCCGCATGAACGCCGGCGCCGGCGCGGGCGTCTCGCGCCCGGACCAGGTGGCCGGCAAGACCGGGCTCGAACTGATGCACGCCATGCTGCGCGGCGAACTGCCCTACCCGCCGATCGCCCGCACGCTGGACTTCACGCTGGTCGAGGCGGGTGACGGCCACGCCATCTTCCAGGGCACGCCCGGCCCGTCGCATCTCAACCCCATGGGCACGGTGCACGGCGGCTGGTATGCCACGCTGCTCGATTCGGCGCTGGGCTGCGCCGTGCACACGAAGATGCCGGTCGGCCGCGGCTACACGACGGCCGAGCTCAGCGTGAACCTGGTCAAGGCCATCCCGCTCAAGCTGCAGCGCGTGCGCGCCGAAGGCCGCGTGCTGCACTGTGGCCGCCAGCTCGCCACGGCCGACGCGCGGCTCTACGGGCCCGACGGCACGCTGTACGCCCACGCCACCACCACCTGCCTGGTGTTCGAGCTGCCTGCGGCGCGCTGAGATGCAGCGCGCGAGCGCCGCAGCAGCACGCAGGGAAATCGCATCGCCGGCACAATCGGCCGCATGCGATTCCTCCACACGATGCTGCGCGTTGGCAATCTCCAGCGCTCGATTGACTTCTACACCCAGGTGATCGGCATGCAGTTGCTGCGCACCTCCGAAAACCCCGAGTACAAATACTCGCTCGCCTTCCTCGGTTTCGAGGGCGGCAATCCCGGCCAGGCCGAGATCGAGCTCACCTACAACTGGGGCACCGAAAACTACGAGATGGGCACGGCCTACGGCCACATCGCGCTCGGTGTACCGGACGCCTACGCAGCCTGCGACAAGATCCGCGCGGCCGGCGGCAACGTGACGCGCGAGCCCGGCCCGGTCAAGGGCGGCACCACGGTCATCGCCTTCGTGACGGACCCCGACGGGTACAAGATCGAGTTGATTCAGCGGCAGGAAAACGAAGCCGGCCAGGGCCTGCGCTGACGCTATCATCGCGCTCACCAGCCCGCCCTGTGGCTGACGGAAAGAACGACCATGGCCAAAGGCGACCAACGCAGCAACAAGATGGTCAAGAAGCCGAAGAAGGACACCTCGCCGCCGAAAAGCGGGGGCACCTCCGATCGGCCCGTGGCGCCCGTGACACTGGTCGCGCCTCGCGGCAAGCTCAAGGACAAGTGAGCCTGCCGGCCAGGGGGCCCTCCCCACCCTCCGACTTCATTCTTCCAAGACCCGCCATGGACACCCCCTTCCAACTCAACCTGTCCAAGCTGTCGCTCGACGGCCTGCGCGCCCAGCAGGAACAGCAGGCCCAGCTCGCCCGCGACATCGAAGCGGAGATCGCGCGCCGGCGTGGCGAGGCGCTCACGCAGCTGGTCGACGAGATGTGGTCCAAGGCGCGCGGGCTCGGCTTTTCCGACCGCGAAGTCATGGCCGCGCTCTCGCCCAAGGTGAAGAAGGCCTATGCGCGCGCTGCCGATGCCCCGCTGCCGGCCACGGCGCCCGCGCCGGCTTCTGCCGACGGCCCGCGCGACAAGCCGCAGGTAGGCGAAACCTACGCCAACCCCTCCAATCCAGAGCAGACCTGGACCAAGACCACGCGGCTGGGCGCCCCGGCGCGCTGGCTGCATGCGCTGGTGATGGCCAGCGACGACAAGACCTACGAGCAGTTCCGCGTCAAGGCATGAGGGGCGTGCGGCGGCGCAGCCACAGCGCCCGCAGCAGCACCGCCACCACCGCCAGGTTGGCCGCCAGCAGCGCGGCCGGCCACGGGCCCGGGTGCATGATCAGTTCGCGCAGCTCGAACGGCACGTAGATCGCCCCGCTGGCCGCGCCCAGCGCTTCGGCCCAGCGCCGTTGCCACCACAGTCCCCACGCTTCCGCGAAGCGCACGCCGGCATAGAGTGCAGCGCCCGCCAGCACCACGCCCACGTGCAGGCCTTCGAGCTGGCCCGCGCGTTGCTGCAGCATCTGCGCAAGGTGGTGCGCCGGATTCAGGTGCAGGTGCCCAGAGAGTGCCTGCGCCATCGCCGCCAGGTCGTGGTGCAGCAGCGAGGCGAAGCTCAGGGCCGCCACCAGCGCGAGCGCGCCCTTGGCCGCCTCGAACAACGCGATGGCGCGCAGGCCGTGCATCAGGGGCGGGGCAAGGCCTTGGCCGCGCGCGCCAGCGCGGTGATGCGTGCCCAGTCGCCCTGAGCCACTGCGTCCGCGGGCGTGAGCCACGAGCCACCCACGCAGGCCACGTTGGCCAGCGCCAGCAGCTCGGGCGCGTTGGCCTCGCTCACACCGCCGGTGGGACAGAAGCGCACATCACCGAACGGCCCCTGCCAGGCCTTGAGCATCGCCATGCCGCCAGCCTGCATGGCGGGGAAGAACTTGAGCTCGGTGTAGCCGTCTTCCTGTGCCGCCATGATCTCGCTGCCGGTGGCCACGCCGGGCAGCAGCGGCAGTCCCAGGTCGTGACAGGCGCGGCCCACGCCATGGGTGTAGCCCGGGCTCACGGCGAAGCGCGCCCCGGCAAGCTGAGCGGCCTGCGCATCCGCCGCGCTGCGCACCGTGCCGGCGCCGACCACCGCCTCGGGCACGTCCCGGGCGATGGCCTCGATGCAAGCCAGCGCCACCGGCGTGCGCAACGTCACTTCGAGCATGCGGATGCCGCCTGCCAGCAGCGCGCGGGCCAGCGGAGCAGCGTGGGCCACCTCGTGCAGCACGATCACCGGAATCACCGGTGCGTCCTGCATCACATCGATCGGCGCCAGCGGCCCGGGCGGATTCACAGCCATGTACATGCTCCTTCTTCAGCCGCCAGCGCATTGCGGCGCATGCCGGCAAACAGTTCACGCCCCATGCCACGGCCGTTGGAAGCGGCCTGCATGTCGGGCATCTGCGCGTTCTCGCGCGCCAGCCATTGTGCGGGGTCGACCTTGACCTGCAGCGTGCCGGCCGTCGCGTCGAGGCGGATCACATCGCCGTCGCGCACGCGCGCCAGCGGCCCGCCGGCCAGCGCCTCGGGCGAGACGTGGATGGCGGCCGGCACCTTGCCCGATGCGCCGCTCATGCGGCCATCGGTCACCAGCGCCACCTTGAAGCCCTTGCCCTGCAGCACCGCCAGCGGCGGCGTGAGCTTGTGCAGCTCGGGCATGCCATTGGCACGCGGGCCCTGCCAGCGCACCACGCAGACCACGTCGCGCTCGAGCTCACCGGCGTCGAAGGCTTTCTGCAGCGCATCCTGCGAGTCGAACACGCGCGCGGGCGCCTCGACCACGTGGCGGTCTTCCGGCACGGCCGAGACCTTGATCACGCTGCGGCCGAGGTTGCCCGTGAGAAGCTTGAGCCCGCCCGTGGCGCTGAACGGTGCCGACACCGGCCGTGCCACCGCATCGTCGCGGGTGGCGCCGATGTCGTGCCAGGCCAGGCCGCCACCCTCGCCCGCCGCCGGCTCGCGCGTGTACTCGCGGATGCCGCCAGGCCGCACGGACAGCACGTCCCCGTGCATCAGGCCGGCGTCGAGCAGCTCGCGGATCACGTAGCCCGGCCCACCGGCGGCCTGGAACTGGTTCACGTCGGCGCTGCCGTTCGGATAGACACGCGCCAGCAGCGGCACCACGTCCGACAGCGCCTCGAAATCGTCCCAGTCGATCACGATGCCGGCCGCACGCGCCACCGCCACCCAGTGGATGAGGTGATTGGTGGAGCCGCCCGTGGCCAGCAGCGCGGCCATGGCGTTGACGATGCAGCGCTCGTCCACCACATGGCCGATGGCCGGAACCCCGTCGGCGAGCACCGTGCGCACGGCCTCGCGCGTGAGGTCGTCGCGCAGCGCGTCGCCCGGATGCACGAACGCCGTGCCGGGCACGTGCAGGCCCATGGCTTCGAGCAGCATCTGATTGCTGTTGGCCGTGCCATAGAAGGTGCAGGTGCCGGCCGCATGGTAGGCCTGCGACTCGGCCTGCAGCAGTTCGTCGCGGCCCACCAGGCCCTGCGCGGCGCGCTCGCGCACCTTGGCCTTGGCGCTGTTGGACAGGCCCGAGGTCATGGGCCCGGCCGGCACGAACACCGTGGGCAGGTGGCCGAAGTGCAGCGCACCAATCAAGAGGCCCGGCACGATCTTGTCGCACACGCCCAGCATCAGCGCGCAGTCGAACACATCGTGCGACAGGGCGACGGCCGTGCCCATGGCGATGGCGTCGCGCGAGAACAGCGAAAGCTCCATGCCTGCCGTTCCCTGCGTGACGCCATCGCACATGGCCGGCACGCCACCGGCCACCTGCGCCGTGGCGCCCAGGCGGCGCGCCTCGTCCTTGATGAGGGCCGGATAGCTGGCGAACGGCGCGTGCGCCGACAGCATGTCGTTGTAGGCCGTGACGATGCCGACGTTGCGCGCGCGCTGCGCCACCACGGGGATGGGCATGGCGCGGGTCTTGTCTGATTCGGGCAGGCCGGCGAAGGCATGGGCCACGTTGGCGCAGCCCAGCCGCTCGGCGCCGGGGCGGCGCGAGGCCATGTCGGCCACCAGTTGCAGATAGTCGCGCCGCGTGGGCGCACTGCGGTCGCGGATGCGCTGCGTGACGGCCGCGAGGGTGGGATGGAGTGAGGTCATCGCGGAAGGTCTCTCGTAAGGCGGCCGGCGCACAGGGAAGCTGGTGGCCGTCGCGGGTCCACCATCGTAGTGCCGAACCCGGGCAGGCGCCGGCCCGCCGGTTACGAAACGGTTCCGGTTTTGACGTGCCGCGCGCGGACGCTAGAGTGGCGGGCGATGCGCCCACACACCCCGACACCCGTCCGCGACGCTGCCGCCATGCTCGATCGCACGCTGGCCGAATGGGGCGGACAGGAGGACCTCTGGCTGTTCGGCTATGCCTCGCTGATCTGGCGCCCCGAGTTCGACTACGCCGAGCGGCGTGCCGCCCATGTGCTGGGCTGGCACCGCGCGCTCAAGATGTGGAGCCGCGTGAACCGCGGCACGCCGGAGAATCCCGGCCTGGTGTTCGGCCTGCTGCCGGGCGGCAGTTGCCGCGGCGTGGTGTTCCGTATCACCCGGGCCGACGTACCTGCCACGCTGGCGCGCCTGTGGCTGCGCGAGATGCCCAACGCCGTGTACGACCCCCGTTGGCTGCCGTGCCGCACCGCGCAGGGGCCGGTGCGTACGCTGGCGTTCACCCTGGCCCGGACCAGCCCCAACCATACGGGCGTGCTGCCCGACGACGAGTACCGCCGCATCTTCGCGCAGGCCCGCGGCCGCTATGGCACCACGCTCGACTACGCGCAGGCCACGCTGGACGAGTTGCGCCGCCACGGCATCGAGGACCGCGCGCTGGCGCGGCTGCTGCGTCTGGTGGCGCACTGAGGAGGCGCGCCGGAGCCGGGGCCGTCCGATGCATTTGTCAGGATTGGTCACACATCCGGCGTGATCCGGTGCGCGCGGCGACCTAGCCGGGCGGGCCCGCCAGATGACGCTCCGCCGCCCACAGGTCGGCCACGGTGTCGACGTCGATGCGCACGCCGGCATCGCTCACCGCCAGCATCACGCAGCGGCCGTCCTTCATCGCCTGCTGCAGGACGCTTGCCGCGCCGGTCGGGCCCGCGAGCGCCAGCAGCGCGTCGCGCGCGCGCGCCGAAAACGCCACCGGATGGCCCCGCTCGCCATCGAAGGTGGGCACCACGGCATCGGCGGCCGGATGCGAGATCAGGGCCGTGGCCACGTCGCGCAGCGTTCCGGGCTGTACCAGCGGCAGATCGCCCGGCAGGATGAGCCAGCCGTGGGCGTGCTGCGTGGCACGCACGGCGGCCGCGATCGAATCGCCCATACCCGGATGTCCTGCGTCTTCCACGTGCCAGGGCAGGCCGCTGGCACGCGCGGCGGCCAGCGTGCGCTCCAGCACCGGCACGCCGGCGAGGGGCGCAGCCAGCTTGGAGCCCTGGCCGCCGGAGGCGGCGAAGCGCTCGCCCCGGCCCGAGGCCAGCACGATGAGGGTGGGCAACAGCAAGGACATGCGGGCCAGTATGCAACGCCCGGCCGCGCGCTGCAGCCGCGCCTCGCATCCGCCGGGGTGCCGCCCCGATTCGACCTGCGTCAGCAGGCCGGATGCCGGACAGGGCGACAATCGGCGCCATGAGCACCACCGACCACGACATCGCCAGCCTGCGCAAGAGCTACGAGCGCGCCGAACTCGACGAATCGGCGTCGCAGGCCGACCCTCTCGCGCAGTTCGACCAGTGGCTGCAGGAAGCCATCGCCGCGCGCGTGCCAGAGCCCAACGCCATGACGCTGGCCACGGTGGGCGGCGACCTCCGGCCCAGCACGCGCATCGTGCTGGTCAAGGGCTACGACGAGCGCGGCATCGTCTGGTACACCAACTACGACAGCCGCAAGGGCCGCGAGCTCGCGGGCAACCCGTTCGCGGCGCTGCAGTTCCACTGGGTGGAGCTCGAACGCGTGGTGCGCATCGAGGGCACGGTGGAGAAGGTGTCGGCGGCCGAAAGCGACGCCTACTTCGCCAGCCGCCCGCTCGATTCGCGCATCGGCGCCTGGGCCAGCCCGCAAAGCGAGGTGATCTCCAGCCGCGCGGTGCTGGTGGCCAACGCGGCGAAGTACGGCGCGCAGTTCCTGCTCGACCCGCCGCGCCCGCCGCACTGGGGTGGCTACCGGCTGGTGCCGGCCGAATGGCAGTTCTGGCAGGGCCGCAAGAGCCGCCTGCACGACCGGCTGCGGTACCGCCGAGACGAAGCCGCCGCCGGCAACTGGCTGCGCGAGCGGCTGGCGCCCTGAAGACGGGCGCCCGCTACAGCAAAGCCGGGTGCGCGCCCGGCAACGCTCGCGCATTGGCGACGACGCATTCGCGCAGCACGCCCGCCAGTCCCGCACGCTCGGGCGAGCGATGGAAGACCATGCCGACCTCGCGGTGGAAGGTGGCATCGCCCAGCGGCACGATGCGCACATTGGCTGGCGCGAAGTCGGGCCGCGTCACGGGCACCAGTGCCGCGCCCAGACCGCTGGACACCATCTTCACCATCGCGTCCACGTCCTCCATGTCGATGGAGGTGTTGATCTCCAGCCCCTGGCGCTTGAGGAACTGCTCGACCACGCGTCCGCCGAACGACGCACGGTCATAGCCGATCACCGGCAGGCGCGTCATCAATTCGCGCCAGTCGTCCCCGGCCTCGTGCGCGGGCACGGCCAGCACGAAGGGCTCGAGCATCAGCGGCTGCCAGACCAGCTCGCTCGGTAGCGAGAAGGGCGACAGCACCATCAGCGCGGCATCCAGGTCGCCGCTGTCCACCTGCCCCATGAGAAACAGCGAGGAGCCCTGCGCCAGCCGCAGCGCGATCTGAGGATGCCGCTCGCGCAGCAGGCGCAGTGCGCCCGGCAGCACGCCCAGCTGCGCCGTCTGCACCGACCCGACGCGCAGCACGCCGCGCAACTCCCGGCTGGTCACGCGCTCGCCCATCTCGCCGAACAACTCCACGATCTGACGCGCCAGACCGACCGCGTCCTGTCCTGCTTCGTTGAGCAGGGCCGAGCGACCGGTGCGGTTGAACAGGGGGGCGCCCAGCGCTTCTTCCAGCCGCGCGATCTGCGCGCTCACGGCCGACTGCGTGAGTCCGATACGCGCCCCGGCTGCCGCGAACGTGCCGTAGCGCACCACCGCAAGGAAGGTGCGTATTTCCCTGATCAACGCGTGCCCCCGCTTCGTGCGCTGGCGCACCGCTTGCGCCCATCCGATTGATCGATTTTGTTTGACCTCATAACGCAAATATAGCGTTTTCAATTCCATTTGTTTGTTATTAGCATTCTTTCCACGGTGGGACAGAGAATCTTCCCATCGATATCACGCATCTTCTTCTTTGAAATTGCGTTCATTTTGTCGTGTTCAATCGATAAATAACGTTAATTTTCAATATCGCCATGGCACAGGTCTTGCAATCACTGAACGGACCGCACTGAAAGCGGCACCTGCTTTCCCGTTCAACCCCCGAGATCTGTCCATGACCCCTGACCACCCCTCCTCCGCCCTGCGCCGCGTAGGCCTCTGGCGCATCGCCGCAGGCCTGCTCGCGGCCATCGCCCTGCAGGCCCATGCCGCCTTTCCCGAGCGGCCGATCACCATCGTGGTGCCCTTCTCCGCCGGCGGCGGCACCGACCTGACCGCCCGCCTGCTGGCCCGCTCCATGGAAAAGCATGGCGGCCAGAGCGTGGTGGTGGTCAACCGCACCGGCGCGGGCGGCGAGATCGGCATGGCCTCGGTGGCCGCAGCGCCGGCCGACGGCTACACGCTGTCGATCATCAACACGCCCAACACGCTCACGATTCCGATCGAGCGCGCCGCCAAGTTCAGGCTGGAGAGCTTCGACCTGCTGGCGAATGTCGTGGACGATCCGGCCACGCTGTCGGTCAACAGCACCAGCGGTATCCGCACGGTGCAGGACCTCGTCGCCGCCGCGAAGAAGTCGCCCGACACGCTGACCTACGGCACCGCCGGCATCGGCTCGGCAGGTCACATCTCCATGCTGCTGCTGGAGAAGGCCGCCGGCATCAAGCTGCGCCACGTGCCGTTCAAGGGAACGTCCGACGTCGCCACCGCGCTGCTGGGCAACCACATCGACGTGGCCACGGCGAATCTGGGCGAGGCGCTGGCGTTCTCCAAGGGCAAGGACTGGCGCATCCTGGGCCAGATGGCACCGCGCCGCTCGCCCATGGCGCGTGACCTGCCGACCTTCGCCGAAGCCGGCTATGCACTGGAGAGCGGCTCGCTGCGCGGCATCGGCGCACCGCGCGGCCTGCCGCCGGCCACGGCCAGCGCCCTGCAGGCGCTGATCGACAAGGCCGTGAACGACCCCGAATTCCAGTCGGCCGCGCTCAAGGCCGAACAGGATGTGCGCTACCTGCGCGCGCCCGAATACACCGCCCTCATGACGGAGATGAAGAAGCGGTTCGAGTCCCTGTGGACCACCTCGCCATGGAGCCCATGACGAGCGACCCCACCCGGCCGACCGAACGCTTGCGCCATCCCCCAACGAATTCATTTCCGATCATGAAGAACTTCATCCGCTCCAACGTTTCCTTCTCCCGCCTGCCGCTGGCCATCGCCGCCGGCGCCCTGCTGGCTTCCACCGGCGCCCTGGCCGCCTGGCCCGACAAGCCGATCACCATGATCGTGCCCTTCAGCGCCGGCGCCGGCACCGACCTCACCGCGCGCACCGTGGCCACCTGCATGGAATCGCAGATCCCCGGCGCCGTGTTCGTGGTGCAGAACAAGCCCGGCGCCTCGGGCGACATCGGCCTGACGGCCATCGCCACGGCGCCGGCCGACGGCTACACCATCGGCATCGTCAACACGCCGGGCGTGGTGAGCATCCCGATCGAGCGCGCCACCAAGTGGAACCTCAAGAGCTTCGACTTCCTGGGCAACGTGGCCGAGGCGCCGGGCACCATCAGCGTGCACGCCGACTCGCCCGTGCAGACCATCCAGGACCTGGTGAAGGCCGCCCGCGCCAAGCCCGGCACCATCAGCGTGGGCACTCAGGGCGTGGGCTCGGCCGGCCACATCTCGATGCTGCTGCTGGAGCATTCGGCCGGCGTGCAGTTCTCGGCCATCCCGTTCCAGGGCGCCGCGCCTGCGCGCACCGCGCTGCTGGGCAAGGTGATCGACACCACCATGGCCAACGTGGATGAAGCCGTGGTATTCCGCACCGGCTCGCCCTGGCGCATCCTGGGCGTGATGAGCGATGCGCGCTCGCCCGTGGCGCCCGAGCTGCCCACCTTCAAGGAAGTGGGCTACGACATCCAGGCCGGCTCGATGCGCGGCTTCGCCGGCCCCAAGGGCATGCCGCCCGAAGCGACCGCGAAATTCTCCGCCGCCATCAAGGCCTGCACCGAAGACGCGACGTTCAAGGACCGCGCCGCCAAGAGCTTCCTGCCGATCCGCTACCTCGCGCCCACGGAGTACGTGCAGAGCCTGCAGAAGCTCGACGCCAGCCTGCGTGACCTGTGGAAGGTCAAGCCCTGGAACCAGTGATTTCCGTTTCCCGCAACCCGAGGACGCCTCGACTTTTCAAGAAGACATGACGAAGACATGAGAACCGACCATTCCACCTATTCCGACCTGAAGGCCTACCTGGCGGCCGGCAACGACACCGTCCTCATCCCCGTCGGCGCCACCGAGCAGTACGGCGCCCACCTGGCCACCGGTGCCGAGCTGCGAATCTGCGAAATGATCGCCACCGAAGTCGCCGAGAAGGCGGGCGTGGCCTGCACGCCCATCGTGCCGGTGAACTACTCGGCGATGTTCCTCGACTACCCCGGCACGCTGTCGGTGTCGATGCCCACGCTGGAGGCCTACATCTTCGAGATGTGCGATGCGCTGGCCGGCCAGGGCTTCAGGCACTTCTTCTTCATCAACATCCACGGCGGCTCCCTCGGCCCGCTGGAGAGCGTGTGCCGTTCGCTGCGCAGGAAGCACGGCGCCGTCGGCGGCCTGATCGACGTCTTCACCGTGATGCGCGACGTCAGCGGCGTGCAGTTCAGCACCAAGAACGCGCCCTCGGGCCATGCGTCCGAGATGGTGACCTCGGTGGCCCTGGCCAAGTGCCCCGAACTGGTGTTCATGGACCGCGCGCAGGCCACGCCGCAGCTGCGCGCCTTCACCGAGGGCGTGAAGACCGTCTCCAGCGGCAAGGTTAGCCTGGGCAAGTCGAGCTTCCAGGTGTTCTCCGACATCAGCGACTACGCGCCCATCGGCACGCAGGGCGACCCCACGGCCGCCACGGCCGAGCAGGGCCACCAGGTCTGGGACGCCACCGTGGCCTATATGACGGAAGCCACGCAGAAATTCAGCCAGATGTCGTTCACGGCCTGAAGGGTTTGCACGAATGAAAAAGAACCCTCTCAAGGCCCTGTGGGCCGAGCGCAAGCCGGCCATCGGCACCTGGGCCACGATGGTGCACCACCCGCGCTTCATGAAGCTCATGGCCACCACGGGCATGGACTTCGTGATCCTCGAGATGGAGCACAGCGACTTCACCATCGGCGAGATCGGCACCATGTGCCTGGTGGCGCGCGAGGCGGGCATCGTGCCCATCGTGCGCCCCGCCGGCCTGCAACCGCACGACTACACGCGCCCGCTCGACGCCGGCGCCATGGGCCTGCTGCTGCCCAACATCGACACGGCCGAGCAGCTCGAAGCCATCCTCAAGGCCACCAAGTTCCATCCGCGTGGCAACCGCATCCTCAACTTCCGCGGCCCGCACACCGACTACCTGCGCCTCACGAAACCCGTGGAGCAGATCGCCGAGATGAACGAGCACACGCTGACCATCGCGATGATGGAAACGCAGCGCGGCCTCGACAACCTCGACGCGATCTGCCAGGTGCAGGGCCTGGACGCCATCATGATCGGCCCGGACGACCTGTCGCAGGACCTGGGCATTCCGGGCGAGATGCAGCACCCGCGCATGAAGGAAGCCACCGAGCACGTCATCGCCACCTGCGACAGGCACGACATCCCGTGGGGCTTCAGCGCGCAGAACACGGCCGATGGCGCCAAGTGGATCGAGCGCGGCATCCGCTGGATGCCCTTCTCCAACGACGTCAACGCCCTCTTCAACACCTTCAGCACCGCCGCCAGCGAACTCAAGAAGTCCGCCGGCCGCTGAACCCGTCCCCGCTTCCCAAGGAGATACCGCCATGAAAACCACCGCGATGTACAGCCCCTACGGCTGGAAGGCCAAGATCGGCCTGATCGTTCCTTCCACCAACACCGTCAACGAGCCCGAGTTCTGGCGCCTCGCGCCCGAGGGCGTGACCATCCACAGCGGCCGCGCGCTGCTCCTGGGCAAGGCGACGGAAGAGTCGTACTTCAAGATGGCCGAGGCCGTGAACGGCGCGGCCGAGGAACTGGCCACCGCCGAGGTCGACGTGGTCGCCTACGGCTGCACGTCGGGCTCGATCATCGTGCCGCTGCCCGAGCTCATCAAGAACATGGCCGAGCGCACCGGCTGCCCGGCCATCGCCACCGCAGGCGCCGTGGTCGCCGCCCTGCGCGCACTGAACGTGAAGAAGGTGGCCGTGGGCACGCCCTACGTCGACTTCGTCAACGAGAGCGAGAAGAAATTCCTCGAGGACTACGGCTTCGAAGTCACCTCGATGCAGGGCCTGGACCTGGGCCACACGCAGGAGGAGCGCCGCGGCATCGGCCGCGTGCCGCCCGAAGTGGTGTTCCGCCTGGCGCGTGCGATCGACCGGGCCGATGCCGATGCCATCTTCATCTCGTGCACCAACCTGGCCACGCTCGACGTCATCGCCGACATCGAGGCCGAGCTGGGCAAGCCGGTGGTCACCAGCAACCAGTCGTGCTTCTGGGCCTGCCTGCGCCTCTTGAAGATCCGCACCGCGATCCCGGGCTACGGCCGTCTGCTCGAGGAATGCCTGGATCCGATCGACGAGACAGCTACGCGATGAAGCCGCCCAAGCTCGTCAAAGCCGCATGAGCGGCACCGGCGGCGGCCTGCGCGTGAACAGCCCGGCGCCCGACCTCGCGCTGGCCGCGCGGCTGTTCGATCAGTTGCGCCAGGACAGCTTCGATGGCACGGGCGTCACGCGCGATGCCTATGGCCCCGGCGAGCAGCGCGCGCACGACTTGATGGCGCGCGTCGCGCGCGAGCTGGGGCTGGAGATCGCGCACGACGGTGCGCGCAATCTCTACCTCACCTGCCCGGGCCGCGACCGCACGCTGCCGGCGGCCCTCACCGGCTCGCACCTGGACTCGGTGCCCGCGGGCGGCAACTACGACGGCGCGGCCGGCGTGGTGGCCGGCCTGGCGGCCATCGCGGGCTGGCGCGCGGCGGGCTTCGTGCCGCCGGCCGACGTGACCGTGATGGCCGTGCGGGCCGAAGAAAGCACCTGGTTCCCCTATTCGTACCTGGGCAGCAAGGCCGCCTTCGGCAAGGTTTCGCGCGAAGTGCTCGACCTGCCGCGAGCCGACACCGGCCGCACGCTGGCACAGCACCTCGCCGACTGCGGCGGCGACCCGGCGAAGTTCGGGCCGGCCCACCTTGATGCGACACGCATCTCGCGCTTCGTCGAGCTTCACATCGAGCAGGGCCCGGTGCTGGTCGACGCCGGCATCCCGGTCGGCGTGGTCACCGGCATCCGCGGCAGCCTGCGCTACCGCGATGCGAAGGTGCTGGGCACCTATGCGCACTCAGGCGCGGCACCGCGCGCCAACCGCCACGACGCGGTGCGCGCCGCCGCGCTGCTGGTGGCCGCCATCGACGACGACTGGGAGCGCATGGAGGCCGAAGGCGAAGACCTCGTCGTCACCTTCGGCAAGTTCTTCACCGATCCGGCGCAGCACGCGTTCAGCAAGGTGGCCGGCGAAGTCGGGCTCTGCCTGGATGCGCGCAGCCTCTCCACCGCCACGCTGGAGCGCTTCGACGCGCTGTTCGCGCAACGCGCGGCCGAGACAGGCGAGCGCGCGCGCGTGCGGTTCGAACTGGGCGCGCGCACCGGCTCCGAGCCGGCCGTCATGGACGCCGGCCTGCAGCAACTGCTGTGCGACGCCGCACGCGCACGCGGCATCGCGCACCTGGTGATGGCCAGTGGCGCCGGCCACGACGCCGCCGTGTTCGCCCAGATGGGCGTGCCCACCGCGATGGTGTTCGTGCGCAACGACCTCGGATCGCACAACCCGGACGAGAAGATGGACCTCGCCGACTTCGCCCCCGCCTGCCAGTTGCTGGCCGATGCGCTCGCCGCGCCACCGGCGCTGGCCTGACACCCTCTCACCCTTCTTTCCTCTGCACTCATGCCTACCTGTCTCGTCGTCCAGCCCATCCACCCCGTCGGCATCGACATGCTCGAAGCCGCCGGCATCGCCGTGCGACGCTCCAGCAGCGCCGACATGGCCGTCGTCGCCCGCGAGATCGCTGGCTGCGAGGCGGTGATCACGCGCAACGCCGGCCTCTCCACCACGGCGGTCGAGGCCGCAACGCATCTCAGGCTGATCGCCAACCACGGCATCGGCACCAACAAGATCGACGTGGCGCGCGCCCATGCGCTCGGCATCCCGATCAGCTTCACGCCCTCGGCCAACGCCCGCTCGGTGGCCGAGCACGCCATCATGCTCATGCTGGCCGTCGGCAAGCGCCTGGTGGCCAGCGACAACGCCGTGCGCACGGGCGACTGGGATTACCGCTACCAGCCCGGCCTGCAGGAACTCGCGGGCAAGACGCTGGCCATCTCGGGCTGGGGCACCATCGGGCGACTGACGGCGGCGATGGCCGCCAACGGCTTCGGCATGAAAGTGGTGGTGCACTCGCCTTCGGCGGACCCGGCCTCGATCGCTGCCGCGGGCGCCGAACAGGTCGCGACGTTCGACGCACTGCTGGCCCGCGCCGACGTGCTGTCGCTGCACCGCCCGTCGCGCCCCGATACGCGGCACATGCTCAATGCCGGGACCCTCGCCAGGCTCAAGCCGACCGCCATCGTGGTCAACACGGCCCGCGCCGACCTGATCGACACCGACGCCCTGATGGCCGCGCTGGGCGCCGGCGCATTGGCCGGCGCCGGCCTCGACGTGTTCGACCAGGAGCCCGTGCCCGCCGGTCATCCGCTGCGCGAACTCACCAACGTGGTGCTCACGCCGCACACGGCCGGCAGCACCGACGAGGCGCTGGCCGAGACCGCCAGCCAGTGCGCGCGGCACATCATCGACGCCCTCGCCGGTCGCGCGCCCGAACACCTGGTCGACCGTGCCGTGTGGGCACGGCGCCGTGCATGAGAGCCCCCGACCGGAGAGACGCATGAGACCGCTGTTCCACTTCGCCTTCAATGTCACCGACCTCGACGAGGCGCGCCGCTTCTACGGCGGCGTGCTGGGCTGCGCCGAAGGCCGCAGCACCGACACCTGGGTCGACTTCGATTTCTTCACGCACCAGATCTCGCTGCACCTGGGCCCGCTGCTCAAGACCGAGCGCACCGGCCGCGTGGGCGACAAGCTCGTGCCGATGCCCCACTTCGGCCTGGTGCTGGGGCTCGATGACTGGCAGGCGATGGCCGGGCGCCTGAAGGCCGCGAAGACTGACTTCGTGCTGGAGCCGCAGGTGCGCTTCGAGGGCCAGCCAGGCGAGCAATGGACGATGTTCTTCCTCGACCCCTTCGGCAACCCGATCGAGATCAAGGGCTTCCGTTCGGAAGCGGCGATCTACGCGACCTGACGCCGGGCCAGGCGGGCGGCGCGCTGCAGCACGCAGCGACGAGTCCGGCGTGAAGCGCGGCGGCGTGGTGAACCCACCGAGCCTCAGGGCTTGAACCAGCCCAGCAGCGCCAGGGTCAGCGTCACGGTCAGCAGTGCCACGCCCGTGGAGACGCCCACTGCCGCGATCACCAGCGGTTCGGCCACACGGTAGCGCTGGGAGAAAAGGAACACGTTGGCGCCCATGGGCATGGCCGCCGCCAGCGTCATCACCGCCAGCGGCAGGCCGCGCAGGCCCAGCAGCCAGCCCGCGCCGAACATGAGCACCGGATGCACCAGCAGCTTGAGCAAGGCCAGGCGGGTGGCCGCCAGTGCCTGTTCGCCCACCCGCGTGTGCGCCAGCGTCACGCCCACCATCACCAGCGCCACGGGCGGGAAGGCCGCGCCCATGAGCTCGAGCGAGCGATCCACCGGCGCCGGGATGGTCCAGCCGGTCTGCGCATAGAGCAGGCCCAGGATGATCGGCATCGGAATCGGGTGGATGAGCGCATTGCGCACGGCCATGAGTACCGTTCGCGGCACACCTCGACCGGCCGCAGGCGATGGGCCGCCGTCGGCGGGCTTCTCGCGCAGCACCGCGAGTTCAAGCGCGATGGTGACCACGGTCAGCAATACCAGCGAATGCAGGGACACCAGCGTGACCATCAGCACCAGGCCGGCCTCGCCATAGACCAGGCGGGCGATCGGCAGGCCCAGCATGGCCGAGTTGCTGAAGATGGCCGCCAGCCCCAGCACCGCGCCCTCGCGCGTCCAGCCGCGCACCGCGATCACGCCGAAGAACAGCACGAAGCAGACGCCGAAATAGATGGCGATCGGCCGCAGTTCGAGCTCGCCCAGGTGCACGCGGCTCATCGCGCGGAACAGCATGGCCGGCATCAGCACCAGGAACACGAGGTTGGTCAGATCGCGCGTGGAGCCGGCGCCGATGAGACGCAGGCGCGCCGCGAGCCAGCCGGCGGAAACCATGAGGATCACCGGCGCGAGGGCATTGAAGACGGGATGTTCGGGCACGAGGCGGCGCGGCGGGCGCGTGGAAACAAAGCGGCGCGCCAGTGTAAGACCAGCCGTCGTGCGGCCGCCGGACGGGCGGCTGACGCCCGCCGCTCACGCAGCGGGCGTGCGCAGAAGCGCCCGGATCAGAAGTCCACGCGCGCGCCGACCTTGAGCGACCGCCCTGCCAGCGGCGCGCGACCCGGCGCGGTGCTGGTCAGGATGGACGTGGCGCTGTAGGCGAGCCGGTCGGTGATGTTGTCCAGGCGCGCGTACCAGAGCACGCTGGCCCCACCGGTCGAACTGCCGACGCGCTGGCGCCAGCCGATGGCCGCGTTCCACAGCGTGTAGGCCGCCGTGGGCGTGTCACCCGCGGCCACGCGGTCCTGCGCCGCCGCATGGTCGAATCCCAGGCGGCCTGTCCACAGGCCCTGCGTCCACGTGAGCGTCGCGCCCACGCGCACCGGGGCGATGCGCGGCAGCGGCGCGCCGGTGTCGCTGTTGACCGCGCGCACGAGGTCGCCGCGCAGGCCGAGGTCGAGCTTCGATGCGCCGTCCAGCAGGCGCACGTTGCCGCTCGCCTCCAGGCCGGTGAAGCGCGCCCGCACACCGCGATACGCCTGCTCGCGGAAGATGTCCTCGCCGCTGCCGTCGGCCACGCCGTCGCCGTCGGCATCCACGGGGTTGAACTCGCCGTCGGCACCGTAGCTGTTGCCGGTGTTCATGAGGCCGATGTAGTTGGAGAAGCGGCTGACGAAGCCGTTCACGGCGAAGCGGTTGGCGCCGCGTACCCATTCGGTGCCCAGGTCCAGGCTGTTGGAGCGTTCTTTGGACAGCGCGGCATCGCCGGTTTCCCAGGCGGCGGTCGCCACGTGCGGGCCGTTGGCGAACAGCTCGTAGTCCTTGGGCGCGCGCTCGGTGTGCGCCAGGTTGGCGGTGAGCTTCCACTGGGGATTCAGGTCCACGCGTGCGCCGCCCGCGTAGCTGAACGGGTTGAAGCTGCGCGAGCCCGGCACGAAGCGCGGCACGTCGGGGTTGCCAAACGACTCGACGCGGACCGACTCGGTGCGCGCGCCGAACGACAGGCGGCCCCACGGTTGCGTGAGTTCTTCATGCACGAACAGCGCGCGCGTGCGGCTGGCGCTGTAGGGCGCGAAGGCTTCGTCGCCGTTGGCGCCGAAGCGGGACGATTCGGCCTGCAGGCCGATCACGCCGTCGAGCGTGCCCCAGGCGCCGGTCACCGGGGCATGGCGCGCTTCCAGCCGCAGGTCGTTGCCGTTGTGGGTGAAGGTGGTGCCGGGATCGGGGCCTTCGAACTCGGTGTGGGTGTAGTCGGTGTGGCCGAACTGCGCCTTCAGGCTGCGCAGCACCGGGCCGTCGAAACGCCAGAAGCCTTCGAGTGCCTGGCGGTTCTGCCGCATGCCGATGGTCACGTCGTCCTCGGCCACGGTGCCGTAGTCGCTGCGCCAGGTGCTGGCCGAGGCGCCGATGTAGCCGCGGTCGAAGAACAGCGTGCCGCCCACGGCGCCGCCGCGCGTCTCGCTGGCCGAATTGCAGATGCGGTGGGCCAGCACCGGCACGCCGGTTTTCTCGCACTCGATCGCCGTGGGCACGCGCACGTCGTCGGTGCGGCGGTCGAACACGTCCAGGTGCAGGCCGATGCGGCCGTTGCCGCCTTCGACCACGGCCGCACCGCCGCGCCCGCCGTTGCCGGTGGACGCGTTCACCTCGGCACGGCCACTCACGCCCTGCAGCGGCTCGGTGGGAATGCGGTTGTCGATCACGTTGACCACGCCGCCCACGGCGCTGCCGCCGTAGAGCAGCGCGCCGGGGCCGCGCAGCACCTCGATACGCTCGGCCACCAGCGGCTCGGCCGGCACCGCGTGGTCGTAGCTCAGCGCCGAGGCGTCCAGCGGTGCGCCGCTGTTGCCCAGCACGCGGATGCGGTCCCCGTCGAGCCCACGGATGATGGGCCGGCCCGCGTTGGGGCCGAAGTAGGTGGACGCCGCGCCCGGCGTGCCGTCCAGCGTTTCGCCCAGCGTGGTGCCGGAGCGCAGCGTGAGCGCATCGCCCGAGAGCACGGTGGTGGGTGCCACGGCGTCGGCCACGCCGAGCGGGTTGCCGGTGACGGTGATGGTGGGCAGCGCGTCGCTGGCGGGGGCTGCGGGCGTGGTCTGCGCCAGCGCGGGTGCGCCGAGCGCCAGGAGGACGGCCGCGCTCACGGCGCGGCGATGGAATCGGGAGGTCATGGAGAAAAGCTTTCCGCTGAAGGAATCGGACAGCGCGAACGCACGGCGCCGCCCGGCCAGGCAGCGCGCGTCCAGCGCGACGAAGAGAGATCAGCGGAAGGCGGGAGGCGCGCGCGCGTCGAACAGCGCGGCGCGGCGGGCCAGCGCCTCGCCTTCGCGCCAGGCCAGCACGAGGGCGGTGGGTACCAGCACCGGCAAGGCGAGCGCAGGCACGCCGCAGGCCAGGTCGGGTTGGCCGAGCTGGTCGTACAGGCGGCAGTCGCCACCTGTGAGGTGGTCGCCGAACAGGTCGGCCAGCCCGCCATGGGCATGGCCGTGGTGGTCCAGCGCACCGGCCGTAGCCGGCAACGCGTGCGAAGCCGCGAAGGCAGGTGTCGCAACCGCCACGCCGCCTGCGGGCGCCGCATGCAGCACGCGGTGCAACTGCCCCAGCCACGGAGCCACCACCAGCGCGCACAGCAGCACCGCCAGCTGCAGCATCTGCAGCGGCGAGGCGCGGTGGGAAGAGTGGGAAAGCGGGCGGAGCAGCATGACCAGGGGCGAAATTATTGCAGGTCGGCCGCCGGCCCGCCCGCCGCGGGCGATGCGGCGCTCAGCCGCGCACGCGCGCGGCGAAGGTCTTGCGGAACTTCTCCACCTTCGGGGCGACCACGAAAGCGCAGTAGCCCTGGTCGGGATGGTTGGCGAAGTAGTCCTGGTGGTAATCCTCGGCCGGCCAGTAGTTGGCGACCGGCGCCACCTCCGTCACGATGGGCGCGGCATAGGCCCGCGCCTGCGTCAGTTCGGCGATCACCGCCTCGGCCACCTCGCGCTGCGTGGGCTCGTGCCAGTAGATGCCACTGCGGTACTGGGTGCCGACGTCGTTGCCCTGGCGATTGAGCGTGGTCGGGTCATGCACCACGAAGAAAATCTGCAGGATCTCGGCCAGGCTGATCCGGGCCGGATCGAACGTGACGCGAATCACCTCGGCATAGCCGGTGCGGCCCGTGCACACCTGCTCGTAGGTGGGACGGCCGGTGTCGCCGTTGCTGTAGCCGGATTCGACGTCGGTCACGCCCTGCACGCGGTCGAACACGGCCTCGGTGCACCAGAAGCAGCCGCCGCCCAGGGTGATGGTTTCGGTGTTGGGAGATGTCATGGCGGCCAATCTAGCAAAAGAGCAGACACCCTTCAGCGCACGATGCCGATGGCCAGGGCCAGCCCGGCCACGGCGGCCAGCGCTCCGCCGATCATCAGCGCGCCGTCGCGCACGGTGAGCGCCACGCCGAAGAGGGCGATGGCCACCATCGGCACGGACGAGGCGAAAGGAAAAATCTCCAGCGCCGGCACCGTGAGCGCCAGGCCGATGCTCAGCACGGCCGCGACGCGCGCGAACGCGGAACGCGTGAGAACGCTCAATCGCCGGTGGAACACGGCGTCGATGCGCCGGGCCCAGGGGCGCAGCTTCTCCACCGAGGCCTCCAGCTTCTCCGAGGCCGGCCCGCGCTCGCGCACGAAGCGGGGCAGCCACATCTGCTGGCGGCCGAGGGCGATCTGCGCGGCGAACAGGATGATGAGCGCTGCCAGCGCCGTCGGCACGCCGGGCACGGCGCCCAGGGGCGTGAGTTCCAGCAGCGCCGGCACGACGAGGAAGGGCCCGTAGCTGCGGTGGCCGAAGGCTTGCATCATCTCGCCCACGCGCACGCGCCGGCCTTCGCCGGCCAGCTGCTCCAGCCGGTCGAGGATGTCGGCGAGGCTGGCGGGCGCGTCGTTGCTGGCACCGGCCGAGCGCGCGCGTGAGGCCTGCGCAACGGTATTCATGCGGACCATGATCGCCCGTTGCCAGCCGCGCGCCGTGTAGGAAGACCGCGCGACCGCATCGCCGCTACAGTGCGGGCTCCGCTCCACGTACCGAACAGAAGGAACACCGTCATGCCGCACGTCGTCGTCAAACACTGGCCCGGACCCACCGAAGAACAGAAGGCCGAGCTGGCCGCGCGCCTGGTGCAGGCCGTGCGCGACGTGTTCGGCTCCAGCGAGGCCTCGCTGTCGGTCGCACTGGAGGAAGTGGCGCCGGCGGCGTGGACAGAAGCCGTCTGGCGCCCCGAGATCGAGCCCAAGCTCGATGTGCTCTACAAGAAGCCCGGCTACACGCCTTCCTGACCGCGCACCGTGATCGCCGGAGAACTCAAGCCCGTCCTGTCGGCGCTGGTACTGCCACCGGCGGGGCCGTTGCTGCTGATGGCGCTGGCCGGCCTGCTGGCGTGGCTTCGCTGGCGGCGCCTGGCCTGGCTGGCGGGCGGCACGGGCGCCGCATCGCTGTGGTTGCTGTCGTGCCAGGCCGTGGCCGTGGCGCTGGCCGCGCACCTGCTGCCGCAGGTCTCGCCGACACGGCCCGAGGTGTTGCGCGCGCTGGATGTCCAGGCCATTGTGGTGTTGGGCGGCGGCATCGACGACCCGTCGCCCGAGTACGGCCATCCCCAACCCTCTTCCAGCACCCTGGTGCGCCTGCGCTACGGCGCACACCTGGCGCAGGCCACAGGCCTGCCATTGGGCTTCGCCGGCGGCGTGGGCTGGGCCAACGCCGGCACCGGCGTGGCATCCGAAGCGCAGGCCGCCGAGTCCGCGCTGGCCGCCTGGCGGCTGCCGCTGCGCTGGCGCGACGACCAGTCGCGCGACACGGGCGAGAACGCCATGCGCATGAAAGAACTGCTGGCGCGCGAGGGCATCACGCGTATCGCCGTCGTCACGCATGCCTGGCATATGCCGCGTGCACTGCATCACTTCCGCGCACAGGGCTTCGAGACCGTCGTGGCCGCGCCCACGGCGTTCATCCTGCCGCAGTCGCGGCTGCTGATGCAGTGGCTGCCGGGCGACGGCGGCCTGTCCGACAGCCGCGCCGTGCTGCGCGAATGGCTGGCGCTGCGGCTGCTCTAGTACGCGGTACGCCCGCCGTTGGCTTCCAGGCAAGAGCCGGTGATCATGCGCGACTCGTCGCCGGCCAGAAACAGCGCGATGCGGGCGATGTCTTCCGGTTCGCCGACCCAGTAGGGATAGTTGCGTGCGATCTCCTCGGCGCGGAAGTGGTCGCTGCCCTGCCCCGGTTGTCCGCCCGGCATGCCATAGGCCTGGCGTACGCGCTCGGTGTTGATGCGCCCGGCGCAGATGGCGTTCACACGCACGCCGGAGCGCGCATACGCACCGGCCAGCGCCCGCGTGAGCGAGTTGACAGCGCCCTTGGCCGACGCATAGGCATGGGCCCGGCCTGTGCCCAGCAGGGCGGCGCCGGACGACATGTTCACCACCGTGCCACCGCCGCTGTCGATGATGGCGGGGATGGCGTGGCGGGCGGTGAGCAGCGTGCCGCGCAGGTCCAGCGTCAGCGTGCGCTCCCAGACCGCGAGATCGAGCTCGGTGGCCAATCCGTCGTCGGGTGCCGAGCCGCCCACGGAGTTGAACAGTGTGTGCAGTTCGCCAAAGCGCTGGCGCGCGCCGGCCACCAGCTGACGCACGCTGTCTTCGTCCGTCACGTCCACCGCGAAGGCCTCCGCCTGGCAGCCCGCGTCGCCCAGGGCCCGGGCCAGCGAACGCACCGCGTCCAGGCGGATGTCGGCCAGCGCGACGCGAGCGCCCTCCTGGGCGAACAGCGTGGCCGTGGCGCGGCCGATGCCGGTGCCCGCGCCCACGACGAGGGCGACGCGGCCCTGCAGCCGCCCGGCCGCCGTGGCGGTGGCAGCGGTGGTCGCGCTCATTCGACCTTGATACCGGTCTTGCGGATGAAGTCGCTCCAGTACTGGACCATGTCCGTGAACTGCTTCTGCTGTTCCTGCGGCGAGTTCGGGATCAGCTCCAGCCCCAGCTCGCGCGTACGCGCCACCACGGCCGGGTCGGCCATCGCGCGGCGGAAGATGTCGTTGAGCGCCTTCACGCGGGCATCGTCGGTGCCGGCCGGTGCGTACAGGCCCCAGTAGGTGTCGGCGTTCATGCCCTGCACGCCAGACTCCTTGAAAGTGGGCACGTTGGGGAGCAGCGGGCTGCGGGTGTCACTGGTGACGGCCAGGGCCTTGAGCTTGCCCGAGGCCAGGTGGGCCTGAGCCGTGGTGGTGCCGCCGAAATAGATCTCGACCTGGCCGCCCAGCAGCGCATTCATCGCCGGCGCCACGCCCTGGAAGGGCACGTGCACGATGTCCAGGCCCGTGGCGAGCTTGAACATCTCGCCGGCCATGTGCGTGGATGCGCCGTTGCCGCCCGAGGCGAAGTTGAGCGAACCGGGCCGGGCCTTGGCCATCGCCATCAGCTCCTGCAGCGTGTTGGCGGGCACGTTGGCATTCACCAGCAGCACCAGCGGTGCCTTGGCCAGGCCGATCACGCCACGGAAATCCTTCGTGGTGTTGTAGGGCATGTCCTTGAGCAGGCTCGGATTGACCACGATGGCCAGGTCGGCGACCAGCAGCGTGTGGCCGTCGGCGGGCGCGCGCGCCACGGCCGACGATCCGATCGTGGAGGCGCCGCCCGGGCGGTTCTCGATGACGAATTGCTGGCCGGCGGCGGCGGAGGCGGGCGTCTGCAGCAGGCGGGCCAGGATGTCGCTGGTGCCGCCGGCCGGGAACGGGACGATCAGCCGCACCGGCCGGTCGGGGAAGGTCGCAGCGGCCACGCTGGTGGCGAGCACGCACAGGGCCAGCAGGCCGGATATCTTTCGCATGAGTTTCATGGGGGGTCCTCGAGAAGGGTGGAGGGAACAGGTGATCGGTCGGACAGCAGGCCGGCCTCGGCGAGGATGGCCACGCATTCCTGCAGCTCGGCCGGCGCGGGCGGCGACAGCGGCGGACGCACGCCGCCGCCTTTCAGGCCGAACAATGTCGTGAGCTCCTTGGCCAGGCCGACGTTGTGGAAGCCCTGGGCGAAGTAGCGGCTCTGCAGCTTGTCGGCGATGGCCACGATGCGCCGCACGGCGGTGGCCGCGGCGGCGAAGTCGCCCGCGTCCAGCGCCGCCAGGAAGTCGGCGCAATGCGGCTGCGCCTGCGATTGCACGAACAGGGGCCTGGAAGAGCCGAACATGAAGTCGGGCGCGCGGTCGGGAAACGCCAGGCGGCCGAAGAGGTGGTATTCCTCCAGCGAGGTCGTCACGCTCACGCGATCGCCCACGCGTTCCATCATGGCCGCGTAGCTGGACATGTTGAGGGTGGTGCTCATCACCGCGGCCAGATGCTCGATGTGCAGCAGCCGCGCGGCCATCTCCGGCGTGAGGTAGAAGCCCAGTTCGGCGAGCGTGGTGCTGTAGCAGAACATGCCGATGTCGATGCGCTCGGCCACCTGCTCGTAGAAGGTGCGCACGCCGTCCGCGGTGCGCACGCCGTAATAGGGCGGCCACACCATCACGGCGTCGGCCCCGGCGTGTTGCGCGTGGCGCGCGAAGTCGACCACGTTGGCCACCGCCGGATCCGAGCAGCCCACCACCACGGGCTTGCGGCCGGCGACGGTGTCCAGCACCACGTCAGCCACGCGCTTGCGCTCGGCCACGGTCATGGTCCAGAACTCCTGGTGCAGCGAGTTGACGGCCAGTCCGCCCACGCCGGGATGGCGCAGGGTCAGCTCGGTGTTGTGGCGCAGGCCGTCTTCGTCGATCCGGCCGTCGGGCAGGAACGGCGTGTAGAGCACGGTGATGTAGCCGTGAAGGTTCTGGCGGATCCAGGTGCGCGCGTCGGCGCGGGCGTAGCGTGGCATGGCAGGTGTCCGTTTCTTTCAGGGCCGCACACCTTACGCCGTCGCGGCGCCGGACACCGGCGGACGGCGATGCGCCCAGGGCGCCGCCTGCTCCAGCTGCGCCGACAGCTGCAGCAGCCGGTCTTCGCGGCCGAACGGCGCCAGCAGCTGGCAGGCGACGGGCAGGCCACTGGCACTCCAGTGCACCGGCAGGCAGGCCGCGGGCAGGCCGGCGGCGTTGATCACGGCGAGGAAGGGCGTGTAGCGCGCCACCTGGCGCCGGAACTGCGTGAAGCTGGCCACCTGCATCGAGAGTTCGCCCAGCGGCACCGGCAGCCGCGCCAGCGCGGGCGTGAGCACCATGTCCACGCCGGCCATGGCATGCGCGAATGCGCGGCCGATGGCATGGAAGCGCTGGATCGCGCCCAGGTAGGTGGTGGCCGTCATGCGCGCGCCGTGCTCGTAGCCTTCCCGCATCGCAGGTTCGAGATCGTCCGGCCGCAGCGCGCGGCCGAGCGCCGCCAGGCGGGCATCGGTCGACGCCTTGATGTTGGCAGCCATGACGTCGATGAGTGCCTGGATGAAGGCTGCATAGTCGAGGGCCGGGGTGGCCGCATCGATCACCTCGTGGCCGAGCTGGCGGCACAGGCCTGCGCCGCGTTCGAGCGCCGCGAGCGGCTCGGCCTCGACCTCGATGCCGTCCCAGGCCTCGCGCCAGACCGCGATGCGCAGCCGCGCGGGCCGCTGCTCCAGCAAGGCCCGGTAGGAGTTGGGGCGTGCGGGCGCCGCATACGGCGCGCCCGGCTCGTCGCCGGCAATCGCGTCCAGCGCGGCAGCGGTGTCGCGCACCGAGCGGCTGAGCACGCCGTCGCAAGCGAGGCCGCCCCAGCCTTCGCCACGCGACGGGCCCATGGGCACGAGACCTCGCGAGGGCTTGAGGCCGTAGATGCCACAGCAGGCGGCGGGAATGCGGATCGAGCCGCCGCCGTCGCTGCCGTGCGCCAGCGGCACGATGCCGGCCGCCACCGCGGCGGCGGCGCCACCGCTGGAGCCGCCGGCCGAGCGCGACAGATCCCACGGGTTGCGCGTGGGGCCGCCGTTGGCCGCGGCCTCGGTGGTCGGCGCCATGCACAACTCGGGCACTGTGGTGCGCGCGAACGGGATCAGGCCGGCGGCCTCGAAGCGCTCAACCAGCGTGGCGTCCTGGGCATAGCGCATGTCGGCGAACAACCGGGAGCCCAGGCCCGAGGCCAGCCGCGTGGAGGCCAGCCCCGAGTCCTTGAGCAGGAACGGCAGGCCCCGGAACACGCCGCGCGGCTGCCAGTCGCGCGCCCACAGGCGGGCGGCGTCGAAGTCGGCGTGGCACAGCGCATTGAGCGCCGGGCCGCGCTCGCGCGCCAGCGCGATGGCGCAGTCCATCAGCTCCGCCGGCGTGACGTCGCCGGCGGCCAGCCGGGCGGCCAGGCCGAGCGCGTCGTGGGCCTGGTACTCCTCAGGCGTCATGCGCCAGCGCGCGGTGGCGCTCGAGGAAGCTCAGCAGGTCGGCCACGCAGCGGTCGGGCAGGTACTCGCAGATGCTGTGGCGCTCGCCTTCGTACACCAGCACTTCCGCGCGCGGCACGCATTCGCGCATCGGGCGGTAGACGTCGGCGGCGCCGATGCGGCCGGCGCCGGGCACCACGACCAGCGTGGGGCAGTGGATGCGGTGCAGCTGGTCGGCCCATTCCTGCTGCGACATGTAGCCGACGAAGCGGCCGATGAAGGGCACGTCGTTGTCCGACAGCGCGTCGAGGAAGTGCTCCACCTGCGGCGTGCCGGCCAGATGCGGCGGAAAACGGTCGTCGATGGTGTCGGCCAGGAAGTTGCGAAGGCCCCGCTGCGCCACGTGCGCCAGCCAGCTGGAGGCCTGGCTGTTCTTCAGGCCCGGGGCCGAGCCGAACAGCGCCAGCGTCTCGATGCGCTCGGGATGCTCCATGGCCAGGTGCTGGCCCACGTAGCCGCCGGCGGAGTTGCCCACGAAGTGGACGCGCGCGCAGCCGAGATGGTCCATCAGCGCCAGCGTGTCGCGCATCAGGACCTGCATCGACAGCTCCGACGCCGGCGCCGGCACGCTGCTGTGGCCGTGTCCGCGCATGTCCATGCGCACCACGCGATAGCGTCGTGCCAGCCCCGGCACCCAGGGCGCGAAGCGCTGGGCGTTGGCCATGGCGCCGTGCAGCAGCAGCAGCGTGGGCGCGTCCGTCCAGGGGTCGGTGAAATCGTCGACGTAGTAGTTCAGGCGAAGGCCGTCGTGTTCGAAGAAGTCTTGCACTGCGGAAAGTCCAGGGGAATGAAAGGAGATCGGGTCAGGCCGCGTCGCGACGCAGGTGCTCGGTGGCCACGTCGCCCAGCCGTTCGAAGCTCGCGCCTTCGTCGGACAGCCGCGCGATCAGGCGTTCGAGCATGCGCATGCGGTGGCCGCGCCCGATCACTTCGGGGTGGAAGGTGTAGGTGCAGGCACCCCACTCGAGGTGCTCGCGCATGTAGAGGAAATCCTCGATCCAGTTATCCAGCACCGCGTTGGCGTTCATCAGGCCGGGGATGGCAGTGGAGGTGCCGATGCGCGTGTATTCGAAGTGGGGAAAGTCGTCGAGGCTCCAGCTCACCGGCATTTCCAGCAGCGGTGTGGGCGCGCCGAAGACCACGGGTCCATCCGGCGGGATCACATCGCCCTGGCGCACGCGGTAGGGCGTGTAGTCGTCGGCCATCATGCTGCTGTCGTAGGTGAAGCCATGGGCCAGCAGCAGTTCGACCGAGTGCGCGCTCAGGTCCCAGGCGGGCGAGCGGTAACCGGCGGCGGGCGCGCCTGTCAGGGTGCGGATGGCTTCGTTGCCGCGCACCAGGCCCTCTTCCTCCTGCTCGCGCGTGAGGTTGCCGGGCGCGACGTGCGACCAGCCATGGTGGCCTATCTCGTGGCCGGCCTCGAACACTTCGCGGCACAGCGCGGGGTAGGTCTGGATCGTGTGGCCGGGGATGAACCAGGTCGAGCGCACGCCGTGCCGCGCCAGCAGGGCCAGCACGCGCCGTGCGCCGACCACGGCGAACTCGCCGCGCGAGATCGGCGTGGGCGTGGTGATGCCGCGCGCCAGCCACAGCGAGAGCGCATCGAGGTCGAAGGTCAGGCAGACGATGGCACGGGACATGGCGTTCTTCGGCGGTCGGCAAGGGGTGACGGACCGGCCACTGTAGGCAGCCGCCCGCGCGCTGTGATCCGCAAAACGCCATAGCTGGTTTTCAGTCCCTGCAACAGGGGTTGTCGCCGATGACGCCTGCGCGCGCGGCAGCTAGCATGCTTATTGCGTCCGCCCTCTGTTTCACGTCCTCCTGCGCGCCGTTGCGTCCGGCCGCGCGCGCCTCCTCCCGAATGACCAAAGCCAGTACCCTCCAGCTCGACATCACCGCCAACCTCCAGCGCTGGAAGATGTTCGTGGCCGTGGCCGAGGAAGGCACGCTCACCCGCGCGGCGCTGCACCTGGACAGCAACCAGACCGCGCTCAGCCGCCACCTGACGGCGCTGGAGCTGCAATGCGGCGCGCGCCTGTTCGAGCGCACCGGCCGCGGCGTGAAGCTCTCCGAGACCGGCGCGCGCATCCTGCCCCAGGTGCGCGACCTGCTCGCGCAGGCCGAGCAGCTCGAGCTCGACATCCGCGGCAAGACACGCCCGCTGTCGGGTCTGGTGACGATGGCGCTGATGCCCTCGGTGGCGCAGAACATCGTGGGGCCACTGTTCTCGTTCCTGCGCACGCACCATCCCGGCGCGCGCCTGCGCGTGCTCGAGGGCGCGAGCGGCAAGGTGGAGGAATGGCTGGCCGACGGCCGCGCCGACATCGGCCTGCTCTACCGCTATCACACGCCGCTGCCGGCGAACGAAACCGCGCTGCTGGCCACCGATGCCTATCTGGTGGGTGGCCGCGGCGACCGCGCCACCGCGCGCGCCACCGTGCCTTTCCACCTGCTCGCCGACCTGCCGCTGGTGCTGCCGAGCGCGCCCAATGGCCTGCGCCATGCCATCGAGGTGCGGGCGCGTGCGGCCCGCGTCACGCTCTCGCCCATCATCGAATCGGATTCACTGGCCCTGCTCAAGTCGCTGGCGATGAACGAGAAGGTCAACGTCATCCTCTCGCACCATGCGCTGGGCGAAGACCTCGCCAGCGGCCGGCTGCAGGCGGCCCGCATCGTCGATCCGTCCATCACCGCCACGGTGTCGATCGCCCGCAGCAAGGCCAAGGCACCCAGCAGCACCGTCGAACTGGTCTCGCGCAAGGTGACCGAGCTGGTGCAGGCGGCCAGCCTCGACGGCGCCCTGGCCTAGCACGCTTGCGCGCGCGTGCATGGCGCCGGGCGGATTGCGGCGGATGCAATGCAGCTATGGCGTTTGCCGAAACACCCTGCAGCGCGCCTTTCCTATATTGATCCGGCCGGTGTGCGCCGAGCGCAGCGAGCAGACGACCGCGCGGCAGGCCGCGCGGTGCCCGCCCCCAACCCCTTGCCCTGATCGACACCATGCCATCCATCCGCATCCTGACTTTCGCCCTGGCGGCCGCGTTCGCCATGCCCGCGCTGGCACAGCAGGCCACGTTCCCCAGCCGGCCGATCAAGCTGGTGGTGCCCTTCCCTGCCGGCGGCGGAGGCGACCTGCACGGCCGCCTGCTGGGCCAGAAGATGTCGGAGACGCTCAAGCAGCCGGTGGTGATCGAGAACCGCGCCGGCGCCAACGGCAACATCGGCTACGGCTCGGTGGCCAAGGCCGCGCCCGACGGCTACACGGTGCTGCTGGGCGGCGCCAACCTGACGATGGCGCCCTTCATCTACCAGAGCCTGCAGTACAACGTGCGCACCGAGCTCGCCCCGGTCTCGCTGGTGGCGCGCATCCAGAACGTGTTCACCGTGCGCACCGAACACCCGGCACGCACGCTGCAGGACCTGCTGGCCCAGGCGCGCGCCAATCCGGGCAAGGTCAACTACGCCTCTTCCGGCGCCGGTGGCAGCCCCCACCTGAGCATGGAGATGCTGCGCAACCTCGCCAAGGCCGACATGACGCACGTGCCCTACCAGGGCGACCAGGCTGCCTTCCTGGGCCTGATCGGTGGCTACGTCGACATCTACTCGGCCCCCATGGCTGGTGCCATGCCGCTGATCGAAGGCGGCAAGTTGCGCCCGCTGGCCGTCACCGCGCGCAGCCGCTCGCCGCTGCTGCCCAACGTGCCGACGGCGGCCGAGGCGGGCGTGCCCGGCTTCGAGCTCGAATCGTGGTGGGGCCTGTTCGTGCCCGCGGGCACGCCCGCGCCCATCGTCGAAGCGCTCAACGCCGCCGCCGTGCAGGCCCTGCGCGATCCCGAGGTCCGCCAGAAGCTGCTGGTGGCGGGCTCCGAGGCCTCGCCCAGCACGGCGGCCGAGCTCGGCCAGATCGTGCAACGCGACCTGGCGAAGTACGAGCAACTCATCAAGGCGGCCAACATCCAGCCCCAGTGACCCTCGCGGCCGCGCCGACCGGTGGCGTGGCCCGCACAGCCTGCACCAGCGGCCCGGCGGGCCGCTTCGTCTTTTCGTTCCCATCCCGCACAACATGTCTCCCGCATCACTGCCGCGTACTGGCGGCCAGTTGCTTGTCGAGCAACTCATCGCCTTCGGCACCGAACGCGTTTTCCTTGTGCCCGGCGAGAGTTTCCTGCCGTGCCTGGACGCCTTGCACGACCACGCGGCGCAGATCGCCACCGTCGCCTGCCGCCACGAAGGCGGCGCGGCCTTCATGGCCGAGGCCCACGGCAAGCTCACCGGCCGGCCCGGCATCTGCTTCGTTTCGCGCGGGCCGGGCGCCACCAACGCCGCCATCGGCGTGCACACGGCGCGCCAGGACTCCACGCCGATGATCCTGTTCGTCGGCCAGGTGGGCGGCGACACGGTGGACCGCGAGTGCTTCCAGGAAGTCGATTACCGCCAGCTGTTCGCGCCGCTGGCCAAGTGGGCCGCGCAGATCGAGCGCGCTGACCGCATTCCCGAGTACGTGGCGCGCGCCTGGGCCGTGGCCACCAGTGGCCGCCCCGGCCCCGTGGTGCTGGCGCTGCCCGAAGACATGCTGGCCACGCTCGCCGGCGTGCCGCTGGCACCGTTGCCCGCCGCCGCACGGGCCGAGCCCGCCGTGGCCGACCTGCAGCAGCTGCAGGCCGCGATCGAGTCGGCGCGCGCGCCGCTCCTATTGCTGGGTGGCAGCGGCTGGGACGCGCAGGCGCGCGCCGACTTGCAGGCCTTCGCGGAGCGCTTCGCGCTGCCGGTGGCCGTGGCCTGGCGGCGGCTGGAACTGTTCGACAACCGGCATCCGAACTTCGTCGGCCAGGTCAGCCCGAGCATGCCGCAGGCGCACCGCGCGCTGCTGGAGGCCGCCGATCTCGTACTGGCGGTGGGCACGCGGCTGTGCGAGCCGACCACGCTGGGCTACGGCTGGCTGCAGTCGCCGCGGCCTTCGCGCCGGCTGATCCACGTGCACCCTGACAGCGGCGAGATCGGCCGGCTGTGCGTGCCCGAGCTCGGACTGGTGGCCAGCCACGCCGGCTTCGCGCGGGCCGCGGCGCGGCTGGTGCCCACGCGGCCGCGCGCCCGTCCCGACATACCAGCCGCGCCGCCGCTGCCGCCGATGCCGGGCCCGCTGGACCTCAACGAGGTCGGCCGGACGGTGGCGCGCATGCTGCAGCAGCGGCCCGCCTGCGTGACGGCGGGCGCGGGCAACTACGCGCTCTATGCCCACCGCCACATCGCCTTCGACGGGCTGGGTTCGCAGCTCTCGCCGGCCACGGGCGCCATGGGTTACGGGTTGCCTGCGGCCATCGCGGCGGCGCTGCACGACCCGGACCGCACGGTGGTGTGTTTCGCGGGCGACGGCTGCTTCCAGATGACGATGCAGGAGATGGGCACGGCTGCGCAACACGGGCTGGGTCTGGTCGTGCTGCTGTTCAACAACGCCTCGTTCGGCACCATCCGCCTGCACCAGGAGCGCGCCTATCCGGGCCGCGCGCAAGCCACCGACCTCGTGAACCCGGACTTCGCCGCGCTCGCTCGCAGCTACGGCGGCCTGGGCCGCGTGGTGACGCGCACGGAGGAGTTCGCGCCCGCGTTCGAGGAAGCGCTGGCGCACGCCGCCGCGCACCGGCGTCCTGCGCTGCTGGAGCTGCGCTACGACGCCGAACTGATCCTGCCCGACCGCACGCTGTCGCAGGTGCGTGAAGCGGCGCGGGCGGCGGCGACTCGGGCCGCCGGCTGAACATCGGCAGGGCGAGGCGGCCGGGGCCGCCGCCCGGTCATGAGGTTCACGAGGCGCGGATCGCGGCCTCCAGCGCGTCCAGTCCTTCGTCCAGCAGCGCGTCGCCGATGGTCAGCGCGGGCAGGAAGCGGATCACGTTGGCATGCACGCCGCAGGTGAGCAGCAGCAGCCCGCGTTCGAGCGCGCCCTGCTGGATGCGGGCCACCCGCGCGGCGTCGGGTGCGCCGGTGGCCGCGTCGTGGAACTCCACCGCCACCATGGCGCCCAGCGCACGCACCTCGGCGATCGAAGGCACGTCGGCGCGCAGCGATTCGAGCCGCGTCACCAGCCGCTCTCCGAGCTTGGCCGCGCGTGCCACCAGGCCCTCGTCTTCGATCACGCGCAGCACTTCCAGCGCGGCCGCCACCGACAGCGGGTTGCCGGCATAGGTGCCGCCCAGGCCGCCGGGCTGCGCCGCGTCCATCAGTTCGGCGCGGCCGGTCAGGGCCGACAGCGGGAAGCCGCCCGCCAGGCTCTTGGCCGTGGTCACCAGGTCGGCGGCCACGCCGTGGTGTTCCATCGCGAACAGGCGCCCGGTTCGCCCGAAGCCGGTCTGCACTTCGTCGGCCACCAGCAGGATGCCGTGCGCATCGCACAGGGCTCGCAGATGGCGCAGCAGCGCCGTGGGCGCGATGTAGAAACCGCCTTCACCCTGCACCGGCTCGATGAAGATCGCGGCCACGCGGCGCGGATCGACGTCGGCCTTGAACAGCTTCTCCAGCGCGGCGATGCTGTCGTCCACGCTCACGCCCAGCGTCGGCGCAGGAAACGGCACGTGCCAGACGTCGGCCGGCATGGCGCCGAAGCCCAGCTTGTAGGGTGCGACCTTGCCGGTCAGCGCCATGCCCATCAGCGTGCGGCCGTGGAAGGCGCCCGAGAACGAGATCACCGCATTGCGGCCGGTGGCCGCGCGCGCCACTTTCACGGCGTTCTCCACCGCTTCGGCCCCGGTGGTGAAGAGCGCGGTCTTCTTGGCGAAGTCGCCGGGCAACAGGGCGTTGAGCTGTTCGCACAGCGCCACGTAGCTTTCGTAGGGCGTGACCTGGAAGCAGGTGTGGTGGAACGCATCGAGCTGCCGCTGCACGGCGGCGACGACGCGCGGATGGCGATGGCCCGTGGCCAGCACCGCGATGCCGCTGCCGAAGTCGATCAGGCGGCGGCCTTCCACGTCCCAGACCTCCGAGCCGCTGGCGCTGGCGGTGAAATGCCGCGTCTGCACACCGACGCCGCGCGGACAGGCGGCCTGGCGGCGGGCTTCGAGATCGAGGTTCTGGGTGAGGCGTTGGTTCATGGCAGGGGCCGCGCTGGGCGGTTTCATGGAAGAGAAGGAGGTGTCATCGACTGTAGCCACGGCGTGAAAATTTGAGATGCAATTTTCACAAAGCTGATGTGCGTCGGTTGTTCGATCACACGAAGCGGCATACTGCGGGCCCCCGCGTTCCGCAGAAGACCCCGCCCGTGCAACGTTCCCCCACCCTTCCCCCGTCTCCCCACCCCGCCGCGGCCGATCCAGCGGCGTGGATCGGCGCCGAAGTCCGCAGCCTGCGCCGTGCCAAGGGCCTGTCGCTGCATCAACTGGCCACGCGCTGCGGCAAATCGGTCGGATTCCTCAGCCAGCTCGAGCGTGGGCTGAGCCGGCCCACGGTGAGCGTGCTGCACGATCTGGCCACGGCGCTGGGTGTACAGATCCACTGGTTCTTTCCTGCATCGGGCATTCCGGCGGCGTCCGACGCCGGCATCGTGGTGCGGCAGGCCCAGCGGCGGCGACTGTCCTTCGCCTCCGGCATCTCGGACTACCTGCTCTCGCCCAATCTCGACGGCCCGCTGGAGCTGCTGTGGTCGGTCATGGAGCCGCTGGCCGAGAGTGGCGAGACCAGCTACCAGCACCCGGGGGATGAGGCGGGCGTGGTCATCCGCGGCACGCTGGAGCTGTGGGTCGACGGAAAGTTCTTCCAGTTGCAGGCCGGCGACAGCTTTTCGTTCCAGAGCTCGAGGCCGCACCGCTACCGCAATCCAGGTCCCGATATCACGGAGATCACCTGGGTGGTCACGCCGCCCTCGTACTGACATCGGAGCGGTGCAGGTTGACGCTGGAAACCTGTGCTTGCTACATTACTAACCAGTCAGTCATTAAATACTCCGTTTCTTCCATGCCCCTCAAGCGGCTGTTCGATACCCAGGTGAAAGCCACGCGCGCCAAGCGGGAGCGGCGCAAGGAAGCGCGTCCGGGCGAACTGCTGCAGGCGGCGCTGGATCTGTTCGTCGAGAAGGGCTTCGCCGCCACGCGGTCGGAGGAAGTGGCCGCACGAGCCGGCGTCTCCAAAGGCACGCTGTTCCTCTACTTCCCCAGCAAGGAAGAGCTGTTCAAGGCCGTGGTGCGCGAGAACATCTCGGGCCGCTTCTCCCAGTGGAACGATGAGTTCGTCCAGTTCAGCGGCAGCACCGCCGACATGCTGCACACCTGCATGGACATCTGGTGGAGCCGCGTGGGAGACACCCAGGCCTCGGGCATTTCCAAACTGATGCTGGGTGAGGCATGCAATTTTCCTGAGCTTGCGGCCTTCTACCGGCAGGAAGTGGTGCAGCCTGGCCACGCGCTGCTCGCGCGCATCGTCCAGCGCGGCATCGACAGCGGCGAGTTCCGCGCCGTGGATGCTTCGCAGACCGCCTTCAGCGTAGTCGCGTCGATGGTGTTCGTGATGATGCAGCGCCACACCGGGGGCGTGTGCGTGCCCGCCGATACCTCGTTCGATCCGGTTGCATTCCTGCACCACCAGGTCGATCTGATGGTGCGGGGCCTGCAGGCTCCCCCGACGGAGGCTTCATGAAGCGTCGCTGGATCTGGCTGGTCGCCGCGGTGCTGGTGGCCCTGTTGGCGGCCGGGTTGCTGCGCTCCGTCGCCGAGCGGCGTGCGCAGCGGCAGGCGGCCGCCGTTCCCACCGAAAGCGTGATCGAGCTCGCGCCCACCGACGTGGTGACCGCCCGCACGCGAACCCTGGCCTCCGGGCTGCCAGTGTCAGGATCGATCCGCGCGGTGACCAGTGCCGTCATCAAGGCCCGCGTGGCCGGCGAACTGCAGGGCCTGACGGTGCGCGAGGGCGACGCGGTGCGAGCGGGCCAGGTGGTTGCGCGCATCGACGCCACCGAATACCAGGCCCGCCTGGCACAGGCGCAGCAGCAAGCCGACTCGGCCCGCGCGCAGGTGGACATCGCGCGGCGCCAGTACGACAACAACAAGGCGCTGGTGGACCAGGGCTTCATCTCGCGCACCGCCCTCGATACCTCTCAAGCCAGCCTGGCCTCGGCCGAGGCCACCTACCGCGCCGCGCAAGCCTTCACCGACGTGGCGCGCAAGTCGCTGGATGACACGGTGATCAGGAGCCCCATCGACGGCCAGGTGTCACAGCGCCTGGCGCAGCCCGGCGAGCGCGTGGCGGTGGAGGCGCGCGTGGTCGAGGTGGTGGATCTCTCCCGGCTCGAACTCGAGGCCAGCCTGCCTCCCGCGGACTCGGTGAACCTGCGGGTCGGCCAGGCCGCGCAACTGCGCATCGAGGGCCTGCCCCAGCCCGTGGCCGCGCGTGTGGCGCGCATCAACCCGGTGGCGCAGTCCGGCAGCCGCAGCGTGCTGGCCTACCTGGCCATCCAGGATGCCGCCGGCCTGCGCCAGGGCCTGTTCGCGCAAGGCCGCATCGAGACCGGCCGCCTCGAGACGCTGGCGATACCGTTGTCGGCGGTTCGCACCGACAAGCCCGAGCCCTACGTGCAGTTGCTCGAAGGTGGCCGGGTTGTGCACCGGCCCGTGAAACTGGACGCCCGGGGCGTTGATGACGGCGAACCCGTCGTGGCGGTGACCGGCGTGCCGGATGGCGCCGAACTGCTGGCCGCCAGCGTCGGCCCGCTGCGCGAGGGCTCGGCCGTGCGCCGCGCCGGCGCTGCCCCGATGGCGCCCACGCCGGCCGCAGGGGCTTCGGCCGCCCGCTGACACGCGACACCGAGGCTGCCCCGCCATGTGGTTCACCCAGGTCAGCCTGCGCAACCCCGTGTTCGCCACGATGGTGATGCTCGCCTTCGTCGTGCTGGGCCTGTTCTCGTATCAGCGGCTGCAGGTCGACCAGTTCCCCAACATCGAATTCCCGGTCGTCGTCGTCACCACCGAGTACCCGGGCGCATCGCCCGAAATCGTCGAGAGCGAAGTCACGCGCAAGATGGAGGAAGGTGTCAACGCCATCGCCGGCATCAACGCGCTCACCTCGCGCAGCTACGAGGGCATGTCGGTGGTGATCATCGAGTTCCAGCTCTCCGTGGACGGCCGCAAGGCGGCCGAGGACGTGCGCGAGAAGGTGGCTCAGCTGCGGCCCAGCCTGCGCGACGAGGTCAAGGAGCCACGCGTGCTGCGCTTCGACCCGGCCAGCCGTGCCGTGTGGTCGCTGGCCGTCCTGCCCGACGGGGCCCATGCGCCGGGCCCGGCCGGGCCGCCCCAAGGGACCAGCGCCCCCTCGGGGGGTGTGGGGGCACCCATGTCCGCGATCGCGCTCACCAACTGGGCCGACCAGGTGCTGCGCAAGCGGCTGGAGAACGTGCGCGGCGTGGGTTCCGTCACGCTCGTGGGCGCCACGAAGCGCGAGATCAATCTCTACCTCGATCCGCAGGCCATGGAGGCGCTGGGCGTCACCGCCGACCAGGTGGCGGCCGCCGCGCGCGGCGAGAGCCAGGCGCTGCCGGTCGGCTCGATCCGCTCCAGCACGCAGGAGCGCGTGGTGCAGATCGACGCGCGCATGCAGCGGCCCGAGGATTTCGGCGAGATCATCGTCGCGCGCAGGAACGGCGTACCGGTGCGGCTCAAGCAGGTGGCCCGCGTGGCCGACGGCGCGCAGGAGCTGGAAACGCTGGCGCTCTACAACGGCAGCCGCACCCTGCTACTCACGGTGCAGAAGGCGCAGGACGAGAACACCATCGCCGTCATCGACGGCCTCACGCGCGCCGTGGCCGAGCTCACGCCGCAGCTGCCGGCCGGCGTGAAACTGGTGCCCATCGCCGACACCTCGCGGCCGATCCGCGTGGCGGTGGACAACGTGCGCCAGACCCTGATCGAAGGCGCGCTGCTCACCGTGCTGATCGTGTTCCTGTTCCTCAACTCGTGGCGCTCGACGGTCATCACGGGGCTCACGCTGCCCATCGCGCTGATCGGCACCTTCCTGTTCATGTACCTCTTCGGCTTCACCATCAACATGGTGACGCTGATGGCGCTGTCGCTGTGCGTGGGCCTGCTGATCGACGACGCGATCGTCGTGCGCGAGAACATCGTGCGCCATGTGCAGATGGGCAAGGGCGCCTTCGCCGCCGCCATGGACGGCACGCAGGAGATCGGGCTGGCTGTGCTGGCCACCACCTTCTCCATCGTCGCGGTGTTCCTGCCGATCGGCTTCATGGGCGGCATCATCGGCAAGTTCTTCCACGAGTTCGGCGTGACCATCGTGGCCGCGGTGCTGATCTCGATGTTCGTGAGCTTCACGCTCGATCCGATGCTCTCGTCGGTGTGGGAAGACCCCTCCATCCACGCGCATGGCAAGCGGGGCGAACGCCGCACCTTCTACGACCGCACCATCGGCCGCGTGACCGGCTGGTTCGACGAGGCGACGGAGCGAATGGCCGGCGGCTACCAGTCCATCCTGCGCTGGTCGCTGGCGCACCGGCTGACCACCGTGCTCGGTGCCGTCGCCATCTTCGTGCTGAGCCTGGTGATGGTGCCCCTGCTGGGCACAGAGTTCGTGCCCAAGGCCGACTTCTCCGAGACCACGCTCAATTTCTACACACCTGTCGGCTCGTCGATCGAGGCCACCGAGGCCAAGGCGAAACAGGTGGAGGCCATCGTGCGCGAGATGCCCGAGGTGCGCTACACGCTGGCCACCATCAATACCGGCAACGCGGCCGGCAAGATGTACGCGTCGATCTACGTGCGCCTGGTGGACCGCAAGGCCCGCGCGCGCAGCGTCGACGAGATCTCGGCCGCACTGCGGCAGAGGCTGCGCCAGGTGCCCGGGATCACCGTCACGCACGTGGGCCTGATGGACGCGGTGGGCGGCAACAAGCAGATCGAGTTCTCGCTTCAGGGGCCGGACCTGAAGGAGCTCGAACGCCTCTCGCGCCTGGTCAGCGCGAAGATCGCCGACATCCCCGGCCTGGTCGATCTCGATTCCAGCGTGAAGGCCGACAAGCCCACCATCGCGGTGGACGTGCGCCGCGACGCCGCGTCGGACCTGGGTCTGTCGGTCACGCAGCTGGCCGGGCCGCTGCGCACCCTGGTGGCCGGAACCAACATCGGCAACTGGCGGGCACCCGACGACCAGACCTACGACGTCAACGTACGCCTGGCGCCGGAGGCGCGCACCTCGCCACAGGATCTGGCGCGGCTGCCCTTTTCGCTCACGGCCGCCGACGGCACGCCGCGCGTCGTGCGCCTCTCGCAGGTGGCCGACGTACGCGAGTCCACCGGTCCCAACCAGATCAACCGGCGCGACCTCAACCGCGAGGTGGCGCTGAACGCCAACGTCTACGGCCGGTCGGCTGGCGAAGTGTCGGCCGCCATCCGTGCGCGACTGGACACCATCGAGCTGCCGCCCGGCTACCGCTACAGCTTCAGCGGCTCCACCAAGAACATGCAGGAATCCTTCGGCTACGCGGTCTCGGCACTGGCCATGGCCGTCATCTTCATCTACATGATCCTGGCCAGCCAGTTCAAGAGCTTCCTGCAGCCGCTGGCGCTGATGACCGCCCTGCCGCTCACCCTCATCGGCGTGGTGCTGGCGCTGATGATGTTCGGCTCGACCGTGTCGATGTTCTCCGTCATCGGCGTGGTGATGCTGATGGGCCTGGTCACCAAGAACGCCATCCTGCTGGTGGACTTCGCCATCCGTGCGCGCGAGCCACATGCCGACGAGGCGGGCAACACCGTGCCCGGCCTGCCGCGCAGCGAAGCACTGCTGCTGGCGGCCCGCGTGCGGCTGCGCCCCATCCTCATGACCACGCTGGCCATGATCTTCGGCATGGTGCCACTGGCCTTCGCGATTTCCGAGGGCTCGGAGCAGCGTGCTCCGATGGGGCAGGCCGTGATCGGCGGCGTGATCACCTCCTCCCTGCTCACCCTGGTGGTGGTGCCGGTGGTGTACTGCTACCTCGACGATCTGGCCACCTGGCTGCGCCGACGCCTGCGCGGGCAGGCGCCTAAAATCGAAGGTTTGTCCTGACCCCTACTCCCGAGCACCCCATGAGCACCACCCCGATCACCGACGCCGGCACGCACGGCAGTGCAGCCACCATGAGCGTCGAGCAGGCCCGCTTCAACATGATCGAGCAGCAGATCCGCCCCTGGAATGTGCTCGAGGCCGACGTGCTGGAGCTGCTTTCCACGCTGCGCCGCGAGGATTTCGTGCCTCCCGCGCACCGCGCGCTGGCCTTCACCGACATGGAATTGCCCCTGCTGGCCGACACCGAAGAAGCCGTGCGTACAGGCCAGGTGATGCTGGCGCCCCGCGTCGAGGCGCGCCTGCTGCAGGACTTGCAGGTCAAGCCGCACGAGAAGGTGCTGGAGATCGGCACCGGCTCGGGCTACATGGCCGCCCTGCTCTCGCGCCGCGCGCAACGCGTGCTGACGCTGGAGCTGTCGGCAGAGCTTGCCCAGACGGCCCGCGACAACCTGCAGCGCGCCGGCATCAGCAACGTCGAAGTGCGTCAGGCCGACGGCTCGCGCGACGTCTCGGTGGATGGCCCGTTCGACGTCATCGTGCTCAGCGGTTCGGTGGCCCAGGTGCCGCAAACCCTGCTCGCCCAGCTCAAGGTAGGGGGCCGCCTGGCCGCCATCGTGGGCCACCAGCCCATGATGCACGCCACCTTCGTCACGCGCACGGGCGATGCCGCGTATGCCACCACCACCCCCTGGGACGTGGTAGTGCCGCGCCTGCAGAACTTCGCCGAGCCCTCGCGCTTCTCCTTCTGACCCGTCTGCCTTCAGTTTCATGATCACGCAAGTCCGCCCCAACGACCTCTCCGGCTGGCTGGCCGCCACCGGCGCCACCGCTCCGCTGCTCGTGCTGGACGTGCGTGAACCCTGGGAAATCGCCACCGCCAGCGTGGCGGCCGACGGCTTCGAGCTGGTGGCGATCCCCATGGGCGAGATTCCGGCCCGCCTGGCCGAGCTCGATCCGGGCCGTCCCGTGGCCTGCCTGTGCCACCACGGCGCGCGCAGCCAGCGGGTGGCGAATTTCCTGGCCCACAACGGTTTCGACACCGTGGCCAACCTCGCTGGCGGTATCGATGCCTGGTCGCTGGAACGCGACACGGCCGTGCCGCGCTATTGACGCCTGGCAACCCGCCAAGCTCCTGACTCCCAAGTGCCTCGCCCCAAGGACGCTCATGAAACTGTCACGGCTTCTCCCCATCGCCGCAGCGCTCGGCGTCCTCCTGGCCCCGGCCGCGCATGCGCAGAGCCTGGTCGAGCTGTACGAGTCGGCCCGCGCCTATGACGCGACTTACCAGTCGGCCCGCCTGCAGTACGACGCCACGCTGGCCCGCGCCGACCAGGCGCGCGCCGGGCTGCTGCCCACGGCCGGGTTGTCGGCGGGCTACACGCGCTCCAATTTCGACAACACCAACCCCCTGATTCCCGACCGCAGCTATCCCACGGGCAATGCCACCCTGAGCGCCTCGCAGCCGCTCTACCGGCCGGCCAACCGCGCCACCTACGAGCAGGGCCTGCGGCAGATCGACCTGGCGCAGGCGCAGCTCGACGGTGCGGAACAGGAACTGATCGTGCGCGTGGCCCAGGCCTACTTCGACGTGCTGGCCGCGCAGGACACCCTGGCCTTCGTGCGCGCGCAGAAGAGCGCGGTCGGCGAGCAACTGGCGTCGGCACGCCGCAACTTCGAGGTGGGTACGGCCACCGTCACCGATTCGCGCGAAGCGCAGGCACGCTTCGATCTCGTCACCGCCCAGGAGATCGCGGCCGACAACGACCTGCGCGTCAAGAAGCTCGCCCTCGACCAGCTGGTGGGCAAGAGCGGCGCCGATCCACGGCCGCTGGCACTGCCCGTGCAGTTGCCCGCGCCCGACGGCCAGAGCGTCGAAGCCTGGGTGCAGACCGCCCAGGACCGCCACCCCGGCGTGCGCCAGAACCTGGTGGCCGTGGACATCGCCCGCCTCGAAACCGAGAAGGCGCGCGCCGGCCACAAGCCCACCGTGGATGCCGTGGCCAGCTATGCCGTCACGCGCAGCCCCGAAGGCACGGCCTCGTCGGCACTGAACAACCGCGCCAACCTGGGCACCATCGGCGTGCAGATGAACCTGCCGCTGTTCGCCGGCTTTGCCGTGCAGAACCGCATCCGCGAAACGCTGGCGCTGGAAGACAAGGCCTCGTCCGACCTCGAAGCCACGCGCCGCACCGTGGCGCAGGGCACGCGCACCGCCTACTTCGGCGTCATCTCGGGGCAGGGGCAGGTCAAGGCACTGGAAGCCGCCGAGGCATCGAGCCAGCTGGCGCTCGACGCCAACAAGCTGGGCTACCAGGTGGGTGTGCGCATCAACATCGACGTGCTCAACTCGCAGAGCCAGCTCTTCCAGACCAAGCGCGACCTGGCCCAGGCCCGCTACAACGTACTGCTCGGCAATCTGCGGCTGCGCCAGGCCAGCGGCACGCTGGCGCCGCAAGACCTGCAGTCGGTGAACGCGCTGCTCGCGCGCTGAACACGCGCTCAGCGCGCCGACGCGGCGATCAATCCGCCGACCGCCCCTGCCGTGCGGGCCGCCGCACCGCGGTGCGCCGCCGCGAAGGCCTGCGCTGCCGCGGCGCGGTGCCGATGCCGCGAACCGTCAGCCGTCATCGCCAGTGCCGCCGCGATGGCCGCTGGCATGTCCTGCACGCGTTGCGCCGCACCGGCGGCTTCGGCGAGTTCGGCCGCCTCGGCGAAATTGAAGGTGTGCGGTCCCATGACCACGGGACAGCCGCAGGCCGCGGCCTCGATCAGGTTCTGCCCACCCAGCGGCGCGAAGCTGCCACCGAGCAGCGCCACGTCGGACAGGCCGTAGTAGAGCGCCATCTCCCCCAGCGAATCGCCGATCCACACATCGGCTGCAGGCGGCGCCACACCGTCATGACTCGTTGCCCAGTCGCTGCGCCGCGACACCGACAGGCCGCGCGCCGTGACCAGCGCGGCCACGTCGTCGAAGCGCTGCGGATGGCGCGGCACCAGCAGCCACTGCACGGCGCGCGCAGCGGAGCCGGCGGCCTGGAGTGCGTCGAGCCAGAGCGTCTCTTCGCCCTCGCGTGAGCTGGCGAACATCGCCACGGGACGACCCGCCGCCGCGCGCCAGCCACGGCCACGCGCCAGTTGCGCGGCATCGGGGGTGGCATCGAACTTGAGATTGCCGAACACGCCCTGCACGGTGGCACCGGCCTGGCGCAATCGGTCCGCGTCGGCATCGGTCTGCGCCCACACGGCCGCCAGGCTCGCATAGGCGGGCCGCGAGAGCCCCGACAGGCGCCGGGCCTGCGCCAGCGATTTGGCGCTCAGGCGCGCGTTGGCCAGCGCCAGCGGTACGCCGCGCGCGCGGCAGGCGGCGGCCAGGTTGGGCCAGACCTCGGTTTCCAGGAGCACGCCCACGCGGGGGCGGAAGTGATCGAGGAAGCGGGCCACGGCACCGGGTGTGTCCCACGGCTGCCAGACCTGCACGTCGCCCTCGCGCAACAGCCTGGCGCCTTCCGCGCGGCCCGTGGCCGTGCCGTGCGTGAGCAGCAGGCGCAGCGCGGGATCGGCCTGCCGCAGGTGCGCGAGCAGGATGGCGGCGGCGCGCGTCTCGCCCAGCGACACGGCATGCAACCAGACGAAGCCCTGGCCGCGCGGCTGGGTGTAATGGCCGAAGCGCTCGTCCATCGCTTCCAGGTAACCCGGCTCCTGTTGCCCGCGCCGCGCGAGCTTGCGCAGCAGCAGCGGCCGGGCCAGCCAGAGCACGAGGGAATAAAGGGCGCGCAACACGCGGCGCACTTTAACAGCGGCGCCCCGAGCGCCGGATCCCGCGCTGATGCATCTGCACTATCGCTTGCCGCCGGGCCGGTGCCTAGACTGGCCGGTGCGGCGACGTGCCGTGATGACCATTGATCCCCATGAAGCTGACACACAGCCTTTTCACCGCCGCCGCCCTGGCCGCCTGCCTGACCACGCCGGCCTTCGCGCAATCCCCCGTCTCCGGTCCGTACCTGGGCGCGGCCATCGGCTACGCCGATTCCCACCCCAGCAGCAATGTGGCTGGCATCGACACCTCCACCGAAAGCCATGGCGGCTGGAAGCTGCTGGGCGGCTACCAGATCGATTCGACCTGGGGCGTCGAGGCCCAGTACCTGAGCCTGGGCAAGGGCAAGTACGACGCGCCCGGCCTGGGCAACATCACCTTCAAGACGCGCAGCTTCGCCGTGGCAGCCACGGGCAGGTTGCCGCTGGCCGACGGTTTCTCGCTGCTGGGCAAGCTGGGTGTGGCGCACCACCGCTTCAGCCAGGATTGGGTGGACCTGGTCACGCCCGACAGCGGCACCGACAAGAGCTCGAAGACGACGGCGCTGATCGGCATCGGCGCCGAATACGCCATCAACACCAATCTGTCGCTGCGCGCCGAGTACGAGTACTTCGGCAAGGCCACGGTGTATGAGGACCCGTCGGTTGGCGAGACCGGCAAGGCCCGCCTCTCCCTGCTGTCGGTGGGCCTGCGCTACCGCTTCTGAGCCCAGGAGGGCGCCGGGCTCAGGTCCGGCGCATGAAATCCAGGATCTCGCGGCCCAGGCGCTCCTCGCCCGTGCCGAAGTGCGCCACGATCGAGAGGTGGTTGTGGCGCAGCATCTGCACGAAGCGGTGGGGCCGCCGCACGGGCGCATCCAGCAGGCCGGCCATCATCTGCGCGCCATAGGCGTCGAGGTAGGGGTTTTCGTACTCCGCCACGGCCACCATCGCGGTGGTGCGGAAAGCCGCGGCATGCGTCACAGGCGAATGCGCCTCGTGCACATGCGCATCGGGCCCGAAGTAGCTGCGCACGGCAGCGGCGTTGGGATTGCCGGGGCGCACGTCGGCACGCAGGCGGGCGCTCACCAGGATGGCGCCGGCCACCGGGGCGCGGGCGTAGGCGCGCGCCAGCAGCGGATCGCCGCAGTAGCCGGCCACGTGGGTGCCGCCCGCGGAATGGCCCATGAGAAAGAGGCGACTCGGATCGGCCCCCAGCGCCGCTGCAACTCCCGAGAGGTATCGCGTCGCCGCGCCGACATCCTCGGCGCCGCCCGGAAAGGGCGCGTCGCCCGCCAGCCGGTACTCCACGTTCACGGCCACCACGCCCTGGCGTGCGAACCATCGGCAGACGTTGGCGTAGAGCACGTCGTTGACGGCCTTGTCGCCGCGCACGAAGGCGCCGCCGTGGACGAACACGAGCATGTCGGCGCCCCGTGCATGCGCCTGCCGGTAGACGTCGAGCCGGTGCCGTGCGTGCGGGCCATAGGCCAGTTCACGCTCGACGACGAGGTCGTCGTCGCCGGCAGCACCGGCGCGCAGCAGCGCGGTGTAGGCATCGATCACGCGCTCGATGTGCGCGGGTACATCGTCGGCCCAGCGGCGGCCGACGTCGTCGAGCATGGCCTGCTGCGCCGGCGGCACGTTGAAGAAGGGGGCCAGGCAGGCGGCTGCGGAAGCGGTGGCCGCCGGCGGGAGCGTGGTCATGGCGTCACACTCCCAGGTCGCTGGCGGGCGCGGCCCAGAACACCAGCCGGCGCGCCAGCAGCTTCATTGCCGCATGCAGCACCACGCCCATCGCGCACAGCACGATCAGGATGGCGAACACGCCCGGGATGTCGAGCGATGCATTGCGCTGCATGATGAGGTAACCCAACCCTGCCTGCGCACCCACGAACTCGCCTACCAGCGCGCCGATCACGGCCAGCACGATGCCGATGTCCAGCCCGGCGGCCACGTAAGGGAGCGCCTGCGGGAAGCGGACCATGCGGAACACCTGCCAGCGCGAAGCCATGAAGGCGCGCATCAGGTCCAGCTGATCCTGCGGAGCCGAGCGCAGCCCGGCCATGGTGTTGACCATCACCGGGAAGAACACGATCGTCGCCGTCACGACGATCTTCGACGACACGCCAAAGCCGAACCAGACGGCGAACAGCGGCGCGAGCGCCACCTTGGGCAGGGTCTGGAAGGCCACCACGTAGGGCGACAGCAGTTCGTCGAGGAAGCGCACCTGCGCCAGCAATGCACCCAGCGCGATGCCGCAGGCCGACCCGCACAGGAAGCCGACGATGACTTCCAGCAAGGTGACGCCCAGATGCGGGAACATCTCGCCGCCGGCCAGGCCCACCCAGAGCGCCCGCACGACATCGAGCGGCCCGGGGAAGATCAGCGCCGGCACGTCCAGCGTCATGACCACCAGGTGCCATGACGCCATGAGCAGGACGAAGAAGGCGGTGGCCCGGATGCGCCGGCGCCAGGAGATGGCAGTTCCCATGGTCAATCCAGCCCTCCGCTGGCCTGCAGGTCCGCGCGGATCGCGGCGACGTAGTCGCCGAAGCGCGGTGTGTTGATGACGGACAGATCGCGTGGCGCATCGAGCGCAACGTCGTAGACGCGGGTGATGCGGCCAGGGCGCGGCGTCATCACCACCACCCGCCGGCCCAGGAACACCGCTTCGGGAATGCTGTGGGTGACCAGCATCACCGTCGTGCCCAGCCGGGCCTGGAGGGCCAGCAACTGCAGGTTCATGTGCTCCCGCGTCATGGCATCGAGCGCGCCGAAAGGTTCGTCCATCAGCAGCAGGCTCGGGCTGTTGATCAGTGCGCGCGCGATGCCCACGCGCTGCTGCATCCCGCCCGAGAGTTCGGCCGGATAGCGCGTGGCGAAGTCCGCCAGGCCCACCATGTCCAGCAGCTCGAGCGCCCGCTGGCGGGCCCGGGCGCGCGGCGTGCGCCGGATGTCGGCCGGTACCAGCACGTTGTCGAGCACGTTGCGCCAGGGCAGCAGCACGGGCGCCTGGAACACCACGCCGATGGACGGGTGCGGTCCGGCACTGCGCGCGCCTTCCACCCACACCTCGCCTTCGCCCAGGCGCTCGATGCCGGCCAGGATGCGCAGCAGCGTGCTCTTGCCGCAGCCGCTGGGCCCGACCACCGTGACGAACTCGCCGGGGGCGACGTCGAGGTGGATGTCCTGCAATGCGACGGTTCCGCCGCCGTCATGGCTGGCGTAACGCTTGTGGACGCCGCGAAACGAAACGACCGCTGCGGCGGTGGGATGGGTCATGCCTGTTCCAGGGAAAGAATGCGCTGCCGCAGCGTCTCGACGAACGTCTGCACGGCCACGGGGAGCGTCCGGTGCTCGCGCACGGCGATCACCACGCGCGTGGGCCGCACGCGCGCGTCGCGCACCGGGATGAACCTGTGCCCGGGCGCTGCGCCATCGGGCGAGGGGAGGAGTTGCCCATTGCCCAGGCAGATGGCCATGCCGGCCATCGCGGCCGCCTGGATGAGCTCGTAGGAGTTCGAGCGCAGCACCGCGCGCGGCTTGATCTTGGCGGTGGCAAACATCTCGTCGGTGATGGCCTTGGCCGTGAGGCTGCCGCCGGGCAGCGCCATGCCGTAGGCCGCACAGTCCGACAGCCTTACGGAGGCACGCTGGGCCAGCGGATGATCGGCCGGCACGATCAGCTGGCGCGGCAGGCGCACCTCGGCCACGATGCGGATGTCGTCCGCCTGCGGCGGGTTGAAGCCGAGGATCAGGTCGAGATGACCATCGGCCAGCAGCTCCATCAGGCGCGGCGTGTTCGCCACCTCCACGTCGAAGGCGATCGCCGGGTACTGGGCATGGAACTGCGCCAGCAGCCCGGGCATGAGGCAGTGGATGAAGCCCTCGGTCATGCCCAGCCGGATACGGCCCTTCTGCATGCCCTTGAGCGACTGCACGTCCGATCGGATGCGCCGCGTCTCGGCCTCCACCTCGTAGACGTACCCCATCAGGTGTTCGCCGGCGGCCGTCAGGTGCTGCTGCCGGCGACCCCGGCGGCGCTCGAACAGCGACGCGTCGAGCTCTTCTTCCAGCAGGGCGATCTGCCGGCTGATGGCCGAGGGCGCGATGCACAGCGTCTCGGCCGCCGCGCTCAGCGACCCCTGCCTCACGACCTCGGCGAAGTAGCGCAGCGCGGTGCTCGACAGCATGGAAGGGGCGGCGCCTGCCTGCGTCCGCCGTTCAGGCGACCGAGCACTGGCGGGCCTGCCGCAGCACGGCTTCGCGGTCGAACGCGTTGACCTTGTCGAAGAAGCCCGGGATGTTGACGATGAATTCGGCCGGATCGGAAAGGCGCGAATCGATGACCCGGCTGTCGACCAGCAGGTCCTGCAGGGCAGCGAAATTGGCGGGCGTGACGCGCCCCCACTTGCCACCGCCCAGTTCGAGCGCCGACTGCATGGCGGTGAAGCTGGCCTTCATGCGGCCTTCCTCCAGCGCGATCTGCGAGGCTTCGTCGCCGCCCGTGGGCTTCTCGCCCGGATAGGCCTTCCAGTGCAGCTGGCGCGTGCAGTCGGGATTGGTCATGGCGAACAGCGATGCCTTCGCCACGCCGCGGGCAATGCCCTCGACCATGCGCGGATCGCGATCGATGGTGGATTGCAGCGTGGCCAGCATGTAGTCCGGATTGCGCCGCCATTGCGGATCGAAGAAGTAGCGGAACTTGCCGCCCGCGGCCTCGAAGCCGGCCAGCGCCGACGCCCAGAACATCAGGCCCTGAACGCGCCCCGCATTGAGCGCGGCCAGCGCCGCCGGACCCGCGCCCACCGCCACCAGCGTGACGTCCTTGCTGGGATCCAGCCCGTTCTTGCGCAGGTAGGACTCCAGCAGCGGAACGCCGCCCGCGCCCAGCGCCGGCACGCCGATCGACTTGCCGCGGATGTCTTCCAGCGCGCGAACAGGGCCGTCCTGCGGCACCACCAGCGACCAGTCGATGACCGTGGACACCATCACCGCGCGCAGCGGCAGGCGGTTGCGGATGACGGCCTGAACCATCGGCGCGGAATTCACCTGGATGAAGTCCACCCGGCCCGCGGCCAGCAGTTGCACGGCCTGCACGGAACTCTGCGCCGAGAACGCCTCGCCGTCGTAGCCCTCGCTGCGCCAGTAGCCCAGCACCGGCGGCATCATCACGTAGGGCATGGCGGCGTTGAGCGTGAGGCTGCCGACGCCGATGCGCACCTTGGGCAAGGCCGGCTGCGCGGCGGCGCCCAGGTGCCACAGGCCGGCGCCGGCCATGGAGGCCAGTGCCAAACGTCGGCGGGAGACGGTGAGGCTCGGGGAGGTGCAAGGATCGGTCATGGCTGGACTTCGCGGAAGGGGGAAAGAAGCGCCGGAGAGGGGCGGGCAAATTCAGTATAGGAATGGCGATTCCGCTCATGGGTAGAGAATTTCGAGGAAAGTTTTCTGATTTCGAGAAAGCACGGCGCATGCCAGCGCCGCATGGGCACGGGCGTCGCGCACGCACAAAAAAAGAGCGCCCCACAGGGCGCTCCCATCTCGGAAAGCGGTGTGGTGGCTCAGTGGGCCGACGCGCCAAGCACGGCGTCGGGCTTGACGCTGCGAAGCAGCACCAGCATGCGCTCCTCGATGCGGTGCAGCGCCTTCTCGTCGTGGCCCTCGAAGCGCAGCACCAGCACCGGCGTGGTGTTGGAAGCGCGGATCAGCCCGAAGCCATCGGGCCAGTCGATGCGCACGCCATCGATGGTGGACACCTGGGCGCCGGCGCCGAAGTCCTCTTGCGGCGCGCGCGCCACCAGTTCGGCCACCAGCGCGTGCGGCTCGCCTTCGGCGCAGGCCACATTGATCTCGGGTGTCGAGTGGCTGGTGGGCAGTCCTTCGAGCAGCGCCGACGGATCGTCGGTGCGACTGGCGATCTCCAGCAGGCGGCAGCCCGCGTAGGTGCCGTCGTCGAAGCCGAACCAGCGCTCCTTGAAGAAGATGTGGCCGCTCATTTCGCCGCCCAGCGGCGAATCGACTTCCTTCATCTTCGCCTTGATGAGCGAGTGGCCGGTCTTGAACATCAACGCCTCGCCGCCCGCCTCGCGGATGGCGGGCGCCAGGCGCTGGGAGCACTTCACGTCGAACACGATCCGGCCACCCGGCACGCGCGAGAGCACGTCGCGCGCGAACAGCATCATCTGCCGGTCGGGATAGATGTTCTGGCCGCTCTTGGTGACGATGCCCAGACGGTCGCCGTCGCCGTCGAAGGCCAGGCCCAGCTCGGCATCGGAGGACTGCAGCGCGGCGATCAGGTCCTTGAGGTTCTCGGGCTTGCTCGGATCGGGATGGTGGTTGGGGAAGTTGCCGTCCACCTCGCTGAACAGCTCGATCACTTCGCATCCCAGCGCCCGGAAGATCGCGGGGGCCGAGGCACCGGCCACACCGTTGCCGCTGTCCACCACGATCTTCATCGGACGCGCGAGCTTCACGTCGCCCACGATGCGGTCGCGGTAAGGCGCGAACACGTTGACGTTGGACACCTTGCCGCCGGGGGCGAGCTGCCAGCTTTCCTCTTCCATGATTCGGCGCAGGGCCTGGATCTCGTCGCCATAGATCGCACGGCCAGCCAGCACCATCTTGAAGCCGTTGTAGTCCCTGGGGTTGTGGCTGCCCGTGACCTGGATCCCCGAATTGGCCAGCGTGGCGGCCGCGAAATACAGCATCGGCGTGGTGACGACGCCGATGTCGATCACCTCGATTCCCGTGGCCGCCAGGCCGCGCACCAGCGCCGCCGACAGCTCGGGGCCCGACAGACGTCCGTCGCGGCCCACGGCCACGCGCTTCTCGCCAGCGTTCCTCGCCTGCGTGCCGAACGCACGGCCGAGGGCTTCGGCGACTTCGGGCGTGAGCGTGGAGGGCACGATGCCGCGGATGTCGTAGGCCTTGAAGATGGAGGGAGACAGCTGCATGGCGGAGAGCTTTCGTGACGCGGCCGGGCCGCGGGAACGGAGCCGGCATTGTAGGTTTGCACCCGCGCGCACCCGTGTCAGCCAACGCCGCATCCGCCTCGCCATCCCCTGGCATGGCGCGACATGGGCATGTCCGGAAACGGCGAGTCAGGCGCCATCGGCACCGTATCATCGACCGCATGACCCTCGCTGCCGACGACGCCTTCTATCTCGCGCTGCAGGCGCGCGATGCGCGTTTCGACGGCTGCTTCTTCACCGGGGTCACCTCCACCGGCATCTACTGCCGCCCCGTCTGCCGCGTGCGGACACCGCGCCGCGAGAACTGCCGCTTTTTCGGCCACGCGGCGCAGGCCGAGGCCGCGGGCTTCAGGCCCTGCCTGCGCTGCCGTCCCGAGCTGGCGCCGCACTCCATCGTGTGGTCGATCCAGGACGCGTCGTACATCCTTGCCCACCAGGCCGCGCGCTGGCTCGACGATCCCGAGGCCTGGAGCGACGCCCCGCCCTCGCCGGCCCAGCTGGCCGGGCGTCTGGGCGTGAGCGATCGCCACCTGCGCCGCATCTTCGAGGCGCAGTTCGGCGTGTCGCCCCTGCAGTACCTGCAGACGCGGCGGCTGCTCACCGCCAAGCAGTTGCTGGCCGACACCCACCTGCCCATCGCCCAGGTGGCGCTGGCCAGCGGCTTTGCCAGCCTGCGGCGCTTCAACGCCGCATTCGTCGAACATTACGGCCTCAATCCCACGCAGCTGCGGCGCCAGGAGCCGGCACGCAGGGCTGCCGGCATCGAAGGCTCGGTAGTCAGGCTGGGCTATCGGCCGCCCTACGACGTGACGGCCATGCTCGGCTTCCTGGAGCGGCGGCACCTGCCGGGTATCGAGTGGGTCGATGCATCGCCCGCCACGCCGCGGCTGGCACGTACGCTGCGGCTGCGCTCGGGTGGTCACACACTCACGGGATGGCTGGCGTGCGAGTTCGACGCCGGACGGTCTCAGGTGGTGCTGCGCGTCTCCGACGGCCTGCGTACGGCGCTGCCGCAGGTCATCCAGCGCGTGCGCTCGCTGCTCGACCTTGATGCGGACCCGAAGGCCATCAATGCCACGCTGCTGCCGCACTTCCCGGGCAGCGAGGGCCTGCGTGTTCCCGGCACGGTGGACGGCTACGAGCTTGCCATGCGCGCCGTCCTCGGCCAGCAGATCACGGTGGCGGCGGCACGCACGCTGGCACGGCGGCTGGCCGAGCGCTTCGGCGAGCCCGTCGCCACACCCTTGCCCGAGTTGACCCACCTGTTCCCCGCGCCCGAAGTGCTGGCGGCCGCCGACCCCGATGCATTGGGCCAGCTCGGCATCGTGCGCCAGCGGCAGGCCGCCCTTCGAGCCATCGCGCGGGCCACCGCCGATGGCACGCTGCCGCTGCATCCGGGCGTGCCGTATGCCGACACCGTGCGGCGCCTGTGCGAGCTGCCGGGCATCGGCGACTGGACGGCGCAGTACATCGCCATGCGTGCGCTGCGCTGGCCCGATGCCTTTCCGGCCGGAGACATCGCCTTGCAGAAGGCGCTGGACACGCCCACGGCGCGCACGGCCGAGGCCGCCTCGCAGGCCTGGAAGCCATGGCGCAGCTACGCCGTGCTGCGCGCCTGGGACCGGCCACCCGAGACGACAAGGACAACGACATCATGAAGTTCCCCGATACCTTGCGGCGACGCCGCCATGACAGCCCGCTCGGCCCGATGATCCTGGCGGCCAGCCCCACAGGCCTGGCCGGCGTGTGGTTCGACGGCCAGCGCCATCAGCCCGACGGTTCGGCCTGGGCATCCGCTGACACCGCCGATGCCGTGCTCGACGCCGCCGGGCGCCAGCTCGAGGAGTACTTTGCGGGCCGCCGCCTGATGTTCGACCTGCCGCTGGATCTCTCGGGCGGCACGGCGTTCCAGCAGGCGGTGTGGCAGGCACTTCTGGGCATCGCGCCGGGCACGACCACGAGCTACGGCGCGCTGGGCCGGCAGATCGGCCGCGCCTCGGCCGTGCGCGCCGTGGGCGCGGCGGTGGGCCGCAACCCGGTATCGATCATCGTGCCCTGCCACCGCGTGATGGGGCACGGCGGCAGCCTCACCGGCTATGCCGGCGGGCTGCACCGCAAGCAAGCGCTGCTCACGCTCGAAGGCGCGTGGCCGGCGTCGCGGGTGCCATCGCCACTGGATTCACCAGGGCTGGACTTCGGCGAGCGCGCCATTGGCCTGGCGACGGCGGGGCAGCGCGCGTGACTGCACCGCGCTCGGCGCCGGGCCACCGTTGGGTGCTCGATTTCCTGCTGCTTTCGGCCGCGTGGGGTTGTTCGTTTCTGTTCATGCGCGTGGCCACGCAGGAATTCGGCGCGCTGCCCACGGCGGCGTTGCGCACGGCCGTGGCCGCGCTGATGCTGCTGCCGCTGTTGCTGCTGCGCGGCCTGGGCAGCGGAATGCGGCAGCACTGGCGCCCGCTGCTCGTCGTGGGCATGGTGAATTCAGCCATTCCGTTCGCGTGCTACAGCTTCGCGCTGCTGTCGATCACGTCGGGCCTGTCGGCCATCCTCAACGCGACCACGCCGCTGTTCGGCGCGCTGGTGGCGTGGGTGTGGCTGGGCGATCGCCCCGACCGCTGGCGCACGCTCGGACTGGCCGTGGGCTTCGCGGGCGTGGTGATGCTGGCCTGGAACAAGGCCAGCTTCCGCCCCGACGCCTCGGGCCTGGCCACGGGCTGGGCCGTGCTGGCGTGCCTGCTGGCCACGCTGTGCTACGGCATCGCGGCGAGCTACACACGCCGGCACGCCAAGGGTTTGCCACCCGTGCTCACGGCCGCAGGCAGCCAGATCGGTGCCACCGTGGGGCTGCTGCTGCCGGCCCTGTGGTTCATGCCGAGCCAGTGGCCCAGCATGCAGGCGTGGATGGCCGTGCTGGCAGCAGGCACGCTGTCCACCGGCGTGGCCTACCTTCTGTTCTTCCGCCTGCTCGAGCAGGCCGGGCCGACGCGCGCGCTGGCCGTCACCTTCGTCGTGCCAGTGTTCGCGGTGGTCTTCGGCGCGATCTTCCTGGGTGAGACGATCACTCCGTGGATGGTGGCATGCGGCGCCGTGATCCTCCTGGGTACGGGGCTGGCCACGGGCCTGCTCAAGCCCCGTGGCCGCGCTGTCACAGGCGGAAGCTGAACTGCACGACGAGGCGCGGTTCGCGGTCGGGATTCTCCAGCGGCCGCTCGCCCACGGCGCGCGACACCGAGAAATCCAGCATGTAGTGCTTGAGATCGGCGAGCCGCAGACCCAGTGACGCCGAGCCCAACTTCGACGGCACGGGCGTTCCCAGTTCGCCATACGCGCGTGCAGCCTCCAGCAACACGTAGGGTTGCACTTGCCGCACCCAGCCGCCTGCTGGCCGCGTGAAGAGGCGGTTGACCTCGAAGCCCAGGCCCCACCCCTGGTCGCCCGAGGTTTCGCCCGGCGCATAGGCACGGCCGAAGCGTGCCCCTCCGAACGACAGGCGCTCGGTCGTGGGCAGGGTATCCGGTGTGACCTGCGCTGCGGCCGAGGCGACGATGCCCCAGGCGTCGCCGATGCGGCGCGATTCCTTCAGCTCGATCAACGCGCGCGTGAAGTCCACGCGTGCCGTGCCCGGCCCGGCCGCGCCCGGCACATTGCTGCGAACGAACGAGCCCGCACCGTTGCCGTCGAGTCCGCGCGCGACCAGGAGACTGGCCGAGCGCGCGCGCCGGGGCTGGTTGTCTTCCCAGGCCAGCTGCGCGAAGGCAGCTCGCACGCGTGTATCGTCGGCGACGAAATTGCCGGTGGCCGGATCGGCCGTGGTCTCCACGTTGTCGACGCTGTACAGGCCACCCGACAGCAGGAGGCTGTGCGTGGGTCCCAGGCGCAGCGGATACAACGCCGAGAGCTCGCGCCGCAGGTTGGTGGTGCGGCGGTCGAACGGGGACGCAAGGCCCAGCGTGCCGTCGGGATCCCCCCGGTAGGCAGAGAACGCGGCCTTGAGGGTAAGGCCCTCGGAACCGATCGCCTGCCGGTACTGCACGGCCTGCAGCCTCTCGTCTTCACGCCCGACCACCAGCGCCGACACCGAGAGCTGTCCGCCGGGGGTGAGGGTGTCGTTGAGCGTCGCCGTCGCCACGGCACGCGGATGCGGCCGCCGCAGGTCGGAAGCCACGTTGGCATCGAACATCTTGCGCGTCACTTTGAGCGTCATGACGGAGGCGCCATCGGTGGACGCCGGCAGCGGCACACTGGCCTCCACCGTCAGCCCCGGAAGACGGCCCAGAAGCGCCGAGTACCGCTCGAAGGTTTCGCGCCGCAACGGCTTCTCTGTCCGGATGCGGGCCGCGATGTCCTGCAGACGCGCGGCCGAGCGTCCGGCATCGCCTTCCACCCGGACATCGGCCACGTGGCCTTCCACCGCCACCACGCGCACCACGCCGTCGGCGAAGGCCTGGGACGGCACGTAGACGAACGACAGGCCCCAGCCGTCGCGCTGGTAGAGGGCCGTCGCCTCGCGCGCGAGCTCGACCAGACGCGCGACGGTCACCGGTTTGCCTACGTGGGGAGAAAACAGCGCCGCGATGTCGGAGAACGGCACCGATTTCACGCCCTCGATGTCGAAGCGGCGAGGCACGAACTGCCTTGCCAGAGCGTCGGCCGTGGCGGCCGGCGCGGGCGCCGGCGTGACTTCGACCTGTACGCCGCCGCCGGCCGGAGTGCGGTCCAGCGGTTGCGGCAACTGGTCGAGCGGATTGCCCGCGCTGGGCGATTGCGCCCACGACACCGCGCCCTGACTCGCGAGAGTCAGGGCGCAGAGCCAGGCGAGCGCGGTCCTGGTACTGGAAGCCATCCGGTGCTGGCGATGAACGTCAGCCCGGCTCAACGCCGTCCGCTCAGGCCGCCGAGGAGGTTGCCCACGGGGGCCAGCAGGCCGCCGGTGGACGACGTGCCACCCGAGGAGCCCGTGGCACCTGCGCCTACGCCACCGCCCAGTCCGACGCCCAGGCTGCCTGCCGTGCTGGCGACGCCAGCCACGAGACCGCCGCCCACACCCACGCTGCCGCCGCCGGAGCCACTGCCCGAGCCGCCCGCGAGCCCGCCCGTCAGCGAGCCGAGGACGCCACCGAGGCTGCCCAGACCAGCGCCCTGGCTACCGTCGGCATGCACCACACCGCCCAATGCGACGACCGTCGTGCCCGCGGCGGAGACGACCTGACCCACCTCGTTCACCACCGGACGGTTGCCGTCTCCGGAGATGGCTTCGCCAAGCGACTGCACGCCGCCGCCCACCTGTGTCAGCAGGTTGTTGACGGGCTGGCCCACACCCAGCATGTCGCCGGCACTCTGGGTTCCCGTCATCACGCCGCCGACCACGGGCGTCACCGCTTCACTCAGGCCGCCCGTCACCTGCCGCACGCCCTCGCTATCGAGCGCCGTACCCAGCTGACCGCCGACTTGCGTCACGAGGCCGCCCGTGCGATCGACCACCTCGCCAGCCGTGTTGGTCACGGGCGCCAGTACGCCCAATTGACCGCCATCGACCGAGCGCACGGCCTCGCCTGCGCTGCTCACCGCCTGGCCCAGCGACTGGACGGCGGGCGGCAGGCCGCCGGCCGTGTTGCCGATCGGATCTGCGACGTTGCCAAGCTGGCCGAGACCCGACGACACGCCAGCGCCGACAGCCCCCACGGCCTGGCCGGTGTTGCCGAGCACGCCGCCCAGCGCGGGCGCAGTGCCTGCGCCCACCAAAGGAAGGCTGGCCTGACCCACGCTGCCGCCCACCTGCTCGACCAGATTGCCCGCCGTGCCGAGCAGGCCGCCGGCCTCCTGGCCGATCGTGGCCACGGCGTTGGTGCCGCGCTCGACACTGGTGAAGGTCCTGGGACTGCCGGAGCCGCTGTCCCCACCGCCAGTCGTGCCTCCGCCGCCTCCTGCACCGGCGGTTGAGCTGAAACTGCCGTCCGAAGCGCAGCCGGTCAGTGCCAGCGCGATCACGACACACGAACCTTTGAACAGGTGAGTCACTGCCTTCATGTCTTCGCTCCTTGGATTTGCGGGTGGATATGCGTTCAGAAGGGCAATTCCCGGGCCAGAACGTGCAACCAAACCACTGGGTCCCAAAATCCCGCAAAACGCTCCCAATTCGTCAAAAAACCGGCGAACTGTGCGTTGCGCCCTCCGCTTTACAGCTTCAAGCCCTCGATGGACGAGTACTTGCTACGTAACACCCGGTGGAACGTGGGACGTAACGCGGAACAGTGGAATCCCCGATCCCGCCCGGCATGTGGCATGGGACCAAGCACGCCGCCTGACGCCGCCGATGCCATGGTCCGATCCTGCGCAGCGCAGGCCTGCTCCCGCCCCCGAAGCGCTCGCTCCCCCAGCCTTCACGCTACAAATTTCCGAACCATCATGCACACCTTGACTCGTGAGGGCACTCTGATGGACGGTTTCGAACCCCGCTATGAACTATCGATGCGCGCGACGCTCATCGAGTTTGCCGTTTACGACAACCATTTGCTGTTGCCTGCGTTCCTGAGGCGTTGTCTCCTTTTCGTCTACGCGGATGCGGCCGCCTTGGTCTATCGCCCGCATCTGCAGCGCTCGCTCGCCCTTCGTCTGCTGGCGAACGCAGGCGCGGTCAGCGAGCGCTTCATGGCCTGGCGGCTCCAGGACCTTCGCAGTGTCCCGACGGCAGAACCGCCGCACGACGACTACTCGGATCATGTTCTGCATCTGGGCCGCCGTGCACAGGCCGGGTGCCGCACCGAAACGCTGGCGCTTACGCGCATGATCAGGCGCGAAGATTGCAACTTCGAGGTCAAAGGCAGTGCTTTCGATCCCCTCCGCTACTCGTTGTGCCTGGAGCGAGCCCTGCAGGAAGCCGTGTTGCTCTCGCCCCTTGAGATGGACGTCGTGTTCCGTTCATGGGCCGATGCATTTGCCCAAGTCGTCCGCAGCACCTATCTGAGATACATCGAAGTGCTTTCCGCCTGGCCGGAGATGATGCTCCAGACCCATCAGGACTTCGTGGACACCTGGCCGCTGTCGCTGAACGCGCAGGGCACACCGGCTGGCGCAGAGATGCCGGCGACGGGCATCCGCAGCTGACCGGGGCCCTCGGTCGCCTAGCCGGGAGAGCGCAGGACGCCTCTGATGGCGGCCTTCAGGATCCGCGGCTGGAGTGGCTTGTACAGGATGCGGATGCCCTTCTTGGCCGCACGCTCCTGAAGCTCACGCCCCAGATCGCCGGTCACCACCAGACCAGGCAGCCTGGGAGCTCCCATGATCTCCCGGATGGCCTCGATGTACTGCACGCCATCCTTGGGCCCGCCCAGATGCATGTCCGAGACGATGAGATCGGGCCGCAATGCAGGATCAGTTCTCAGGCGTTGCAGCATGCGCTCGCCGTCCGTGTTGGCGATGACGCGATAGCCCCAGTCCGAGACCAGGCGAACCATGGCGTCGTGCGCGACCTCATCGTTCTCCAGCAGCAGGATGCAATGCTCCTGGTTACCTGCAGAATCCCCGGGCACCGTGTCGGCCGGCAGGAGATCCACCTGGCGACGATGCGGCGCCACCCTCATCGCCGGAATTTCAAGCGTGAAGCGGCTGCCACCACCCACGATCGACTTGACGTGGACGCGGTAGCTCAGCAACGAGCACGCGCGCTTGACCAATGCCAGGCCGATGCCGAGACCGTCCTCGCTTCCATTGCGATGGACCGGCAGCCGGAAGTACTCCATGAAGATCTCGTCGAGGTTGCCACGCGGAATACCGATCCCGGTATCGCGCACCTGAAGGAGAAACGAACCCGCCCCTCCGTAGCCGCCGACGATCGCCACCTCGCCCTTTGCCGTGTATTTGATCGCGTTACTGATGAGGTTGTGGATGATCTGCTTGAGCAACGCCGCATCCGTCTGGATATCCACATCCTCGACCTCGTGCCGCAACCGGAGGTTCTTCCGGTGTGCCCGGTCCTCGAAGAGCCCGACGACTTCCTCCACGACGTCGGTCAAGCGGACCGTCTCGAGGCGCACCTTGTAGCTTCCGCTGTCGAACTTCGACAGGTCGAGCAGGCCAGCCAGCATCTCCGAGATCACGGCCACCCGGGATCGCACCTGATGGAAAAGCACCAGTTGGTCGGCCTCCCCCAGATTCGGATGCAGCCGCTGGACGAGCAGTCCGAGCGCATGGACAGGCTGCCGCAAGTCATGACTGGCGGCAGCAATGATCTCGGTCTTCTTCTTGTTGATCGACTCGATGAGCTGGCTGCGCTGCAATGCCTCGCGCATCAGCATTGCGTTGCGCATCTGCGCGAGAACGGAGCGTTGAAGGAGAAGTTCCTGCTCCCTGTGCATCCACACCAGTGCCAGTCCGAACATGAGGACGACCACGGCACCCGCCGCATCGGCAGGGGCGCCGGGCCACCAGATGAGGCACAAGGACGAGGTTGGCAACAGCGCGGAGAACAGGAAGCCGACGCGCAGCAGGGAGCCGGTGCTGGCCAGCCATCCCCCCAAGACCAGCAAAGCCACCGATGCGGAAGCGCGTGCGGGCGGATCCAGCCCAGGAATCACACTCCACGCGAAGGTGGTGCACAGCGCGCCGTGTAGAAGGCCACCGATGGTGTTGCTCCACCAGAACGCCCTGTAATGCCGTCGACGCTCGGCTTCGTCCAGCCTCAAGTAGCGTCGCGCGGCCAGCCACATCAGCCCCGTCTGCAACAGACAGGCAAGGATCCAGAGACTTCCCAATGCAAGCCTGTCCGTCGCCGCCCACATCCAGAGAGCGCCCATTCCGGCAGCGGCCAGACCGGGGATCGTGCGGGTGGCCTGGCGCCAGGCAACCTCCATGCGTTCCCGGGAGATCTGGCTCGCCACATCGACGTGGGGCAAGGACGACAGTCCTGAAACACGCTGTTTGCCAGCGGCGCGGCCGAAGAAGGGGATGGACATCTGGAAGAACGGCGGTCCGAAAGCCGGCCCATCCTAGAAGCCCCTGCGGCCTGCGTCACAGGGCTATCGTCAGTTGTGTTCAGGCGATATCGAAGCCCTCAGAATCAAGATCGAAACCTTCGTGACAGTTCGCCCCTGTGCACATTCAGGAGAAGCCATCCTTGAACAGGTACTCGTACGGCCTGGCGACCGGCAGGCTCTCGGGCCGGTCCTGGACTCGGATGAACAGACGACCCAGATCATCCCGCTTGGCCAGCGACACGCGCCGGGCGTTGATGATGCAGCCTCTGTGAATGCGCCAGAAGTGGTCCGCATTGATGTACGGTTCGATGGCGTACAGGCTCATTCGCAGCATGCCTTCCTGGGACTGGAGGACCACGCGCGTGTACTTGCGATCCGCCTGGAAGTAGCGGACTTCGTCCAGCGAGACGATCATGAGATCTTCGCCGCGCATCATCCGGACCATGGTGGGCGTCACGACGCGGCTGGTATCGGAACGCTCGGCCTGGCTCCTCTCGGCCGCGAGCAGCCCGACCTGTTTTTCGGCCCTCTCCAGCGCTTGCTCGAAACGGTCACGGCGTATGGGTTTGACGATGAAGTCGATAGCCGGCGTATCGAATGCCCTCACAGCAGCGGAGGGGTCGCCCGTGACGTAGATGATGGGAGGAGCGCTCGGAATATTTCGAACCGTGTCTATTCCATTCGTATCTTCGAAGCCGACGTCAAGAATGCACAGGGACGGCTGCTCACTCTGGATCAACGCCGGCAACGACGTGATGTCGTCGAGCGCTGCGATGACCGTCCAGTGGGGGCGAAGGACGTGGATCAGGTCTTGGAGATAGCGCAACTGCTCACGATCGTCGTCAGCCAGGATGACCGATAGGCTCCTCATACGGCCCCCTGGTAAGCCGGTTGGCCCACGACGGTGGCAGACCAGGTGACGTGCGTTCCCGACCTGCCATAGGATTGTTTCGGCCCGCCGCCAGGCAGGTCGAAGCGATCGGCCATGCCGTCCAGTTCGTTGCGAAGCCGGCGTTCGAATTCGGCGGCATCCGGACAAACCAGCGAAGCATGCAGGACGTAGGCGCAGCCAGGCCCGCCGTTCTCGAACCCGATACGCAGGCGCGTGGCACTCGCTCCTCCGCCGGGCAGTGCTTTCAATACGGCGCCCACGAGATCGCATGCCAGATGCCGCTGGACGAGGCGCCCATGGCCGCCCTCCTCCTCCGCACCAGGACTGAATTCGAAAGAGAGGTCTATCGGGCGATTGCGGGCCACCAGCTGGATGTAACTCTGAAGCAGCAGGAATTCTTCGTGCACAGACAGCTTGTCAACGTTGCCACAGCGAAGCACCAGACGTAGATAGTCGGCCAGCGCAAACAGCCGTGGATCTTCTTCACCCAGGCGGGCATGCATGCTCGCCGCCAGCTGATTGAAGACATTCATGATCAGGTGCGAATCAGCCAGCGTAGCGGACTCGGCGGTCTCGGACCCGCTGCCTGCGGCTCGGGCAGCCCGCTCACTTCCGGAACTCTGACGCGGCAACCAGTGCCGGAGAAATGCAGTAACAGATGGCATATCGGATGGGCTCAAAGCTGAGGGCAGGCCGATTTTTGCCCAGATGTAACCGAATGGTTCAAATTCGACTGGATCGACGAATTCCGCCCTCAACCATCCGATGCATGGAGTAAACCTGCCGTATGCCGAGAAATATCCTCTGAAATCCAGCGCCAGGCGAGCCCGCTCGGCGCAGCCGGTTCGGCCGTGTGGATTCCCGCAGCGAGCATCATGCGATCCGACGACTCGACGTATCCGCTCCATGGCGGCCGGGTCAGCACGATATGCCGCTTCTCGATGACGATGTCCGCAAACGCCGCGTGGCAAGGGTTGATGAACACCGCATGCTGGTGGCCCGCATGGGCGCTTGGAACCCAGAGCGACAACAGCCCGTGCGCCACCATATGCTCGACCAGCGGCAGCGATGGCGTGTACTGCGCATCGAACGACTCGCACACCGCGGCCGGTGCGAGACCATGCAGCCCGGTGCCGCCAGGCAGTGTCACGGTCTCCCGCAGGAGTTCTGTCTTGCGGCGGACACTCCACAGAAGTTCGCTTGAGCACATGGCCGCGAGCTCAGCCGACTCGTAGGCGACACAAGGTCTGAGGTGTTCGCTGTTGATGTCCCCGCACCTTTGCAAGTCCTTCATCCGCCGCGCCGTGCGCGTCAACGACTGGTCCGGAAACGCCAGTCGGAAAAGTCTCATGCGCATCGATCCTCCGTGCAGCATCGCAAGCGCCGCAGGTTAGGAGGGATGTCGCGTGCCGCGCGTTCAGTGCGCCGAAACCGACCATCCCCGGAGCGAAGTCCGAAGACGCTGGAACGGAAACCTGTAGCTCGCGTCTTGTCAGCCTGACGCGATTGCTTCGCGGACAGCCGCCAGTTGGCGTCGCGACACGGCCAGCACCTCCTGGACGCCGGTGAGGCGGATGGCCCAGCCTTCCCCTTCTTCGCCGGGCTCGGTGCTGTAGTGCTTTTCCAGTGAGCGCACGGCGCGGCGCGCCACCAGGGCGTTTCGATGGATGCGAAGGAACTGGCCGGTCAGCCGGGCTTCGAGCTCGGCCAGCGAGCCGTCCAGGATGTAGCTGCGGGCGGCTGTTCGCACGGTGACGTACTTCAGTTCGGCCTTGAAATACAGGATCTCCGCGAACGGCACCCGCTCCGTGCGCCCCCGGTCCTGGATGACGAGCACGGGCTCATCGGCCGGCGCCTCGCGCTCGCGCAGGAAGCGCTCGGCCTTCACCAGCGCCTGGCGCAACCGCTCGATGCGTACCGGCTTGGTGAGGTAGTCCACCGCATCGAGTTCGAATGCCGTCACCGCATGGCCGGGGTGGGCGGTCACGAAGACCACCATCGGCGGCCGGTCCACGCCACGCATCGCCTGGGCCAGCTTGAGGCCATCGGCCCCCGGCATGTGGATGTCTATCAGCGCGAGATCGAAACGCTCCCGCGTGATCAGGTCCATGGCCTGGGTGGCATTGCCGGCCTCGGCCACGACCTGGGCGGTCGGATCAGCGCAGTCCCCCAGCAGGGTGCGCAGCCGTGCCCGGGCAAGCGGCTCGTCATCGACGATCAGGACTCTCAGGGTCATCGGACTTCTCCCCCAACGGGTAATTCGATGCGGACGCGGAACACGCCACCATCCAAGGCTGCGCTGAACTGCACGCGCACGTCGTGCAGCAAATGCAGCCGGTCGCGCACATTGTTCAGCGCCACGCCGTGTCCTGGCGTGCCCGGTCCGGCCGGAACGGTATTGGCAACCTTGATGACGACCGTGTTGCGGCGCCGTTCGGTGCTGATTTCGATGTCGGCGCCGCTGTCGCTGGGCTCCACGCCATGGCGTACGGCATTCTCCACCAGCGGCTGGAGCAGAAGCGGCGGCAGCCGGGCGGTGTCGGCGTCAGGATCGAGATGCCAGCCGATGCGCAACCGGTCACCGAACCGCACCTGCTCGATCGCCAGATAACGCTCGGCCATGCGGATTTCTTCGTCCAATGTCACCGAGTCTCCCTGCTCCACCAGCGCGGCGCGGAACAGATCACTGAGATCTTCCAGCAGGGCTTCCGCCTTGGCCGGCTCGGCGCGTACCAGCGCGATGGCGCTGTTGAGGGTATTGAAGAGAAAGTGCGGCCGGATGCGCGACTGCAACTCGGCCAGGCGCGCGGTGGTGTCGGCCGGTGTGCGGCCTCGCGCCCGCAGTTCCAGGCCGCCGACCAGCAGGGCAGCCATCAGCGCGCCGGTGCTGGCGCCTGCCAGCCAGGGAACGGCCTCGGCGTAGCTCGCCAGCGCCAGCATGCCGCAACCGTAGAGTCCGGCCAGCGCGCCCAGGCTCGCGCCTGCCAGGTACTGGGCCCACCGCGGCAGACGCGCGAGCGCGCGCTTGCCGGCGCAGGCGACGATCAGCCAGGCCAGCGTGGCCGGAAGCGCCACGGCAGTGATCAGCGAGGCGCGCAACAACCAGTGCGAAGGGCCGGCCGCACCATACATGGACGCCACAGCCACAACCGCCTCGACGAAAAGCACCGCACGCAGCACGACACCCAGCTGGCAGGCGTCGAACACCAGCAGCTGCGCCGCCGGCTCCGACGAAGCCGCCGGCTCGTGGAACGCCGATAAAATTTGCGATTCTTCTGCTCTCATGCCCGATCGGGGTTGAACCCGATTATTGTTGCCCAATGTCACAAAACCAGTTCGACAAGAAAAATCAGGCGTGGTCTGCGCTGTTCTCGGAACCCATGAGCGAACTGGTGCAACGCTATACCGCCAGCGTCTTCTTCGACAAGCGACTCTGGCAGGCCGACATCGAGGGCTCCCTGGCGCACGCCGAGATGCTGGCCGCGCAGGGCATCATCGCCGCCGATGACCATGCGGCGATCCAGCGCGGCATGGCTCAGATCCGCTCCGAGATCGAATCGGGCGCCTTCGAGTGGAAACTCCAGCTCGAGGACGTCCACCTCAACATCGAGGCCCGCCTGACGCAACTGGTGGGTGACGCCGGCAAGCGCCTGCACACCGGCCGCAGCCGCAACGACCAGGTCGCCACCGACGTTCGCCTGTGGCTGCGCGGCGAGATCGACCTCATCATCGACCTGCTGGCCGGCCTGCAGCGCGCGCTGCTGTCCATCGCGCAGAAGAACGTCGAGGTCATTCTTCCGGGCTTCACCCACCTGCAGGTGGCGCAGCCGGTGAGCTTCGGCCACCACATGCTGGCGTACGTGGAAATGTTTTCGCGCGATGCCGAGCGCATGGCCGACGTGCGCCGCCGCACCAACCGCCTGCCGCTGGGCTCGGCCGCGCTGGCCGGCACTACCTACCCCCTCGATCGTGAGCGCGTGGCGCGCACGCTGGGCATGGTGGATTCAGCTGGCGAACCGCAGGTCTGCCAGAACAGCCTGGACGCCGTGAGCGACCGCGACTTCGCCATCGAATTCACCGCCGCGGCGAGCCTGACGATGGTTCACATCAGCAGGCTGTCGGAAGAGCTGATCATCTGGATGAGCCAGAACTTCGGATTCATCAGGATCGCGGATCGCTTCACGACCGGCTCGTCGATCATGCCGCAGAAGAAAAACCCCGACGTGCCTGAACTCGCGCGCGGCAAAACCGGCCGTGTGGTGGGCCATCTGATGGGCCTGATCACGCTCATGAAGGGCCAGCCGCTCGCCTACAACAAAGACAACCAGGAAGACAAGGAACCGCTGTTCGACACGGTCGACACGCTCAAGGACACGCTGCGCATCTTCGCCGAGATGGCCGAGGGCATCACCGTGAACCCGCCTGCCATGGAGCAGGCCGCCCTGCGCGGCTACGCCACCGCCACGGATCTGGCGGACTACCTGGTGAAGAAGGGGCTGCCGTTCCGTGACGCGCACGAGACGGTCGCACACGCCGTGAAGGCTGCCGTGTCGCACAACTGCGATCTGTCCGAGTTGCCGCTGACCGTATTGCAGGAATTCAATCCCGGCATCGAAAAGGACGTGTACGACGCGCTGTCGCTGCGTGGCTCACTGGAGGCGCGCAATACGCTGGGCGGCACGGCGCCCGAACGCGTGCGCGAGCAGATCGCACGGCACCGCAGTCGCCTGGGTTGAGAGCACCCGGCGCTTGTCGCGGCAGGAGGGTGGCGCGGTATCGCCACCGGCTCGGAATTTTCTCAAGCATGCATTTCATGCATAAGGCGTAGCCCAAACGGCTTTGGACAACTGCGCGGGCCCTGCCTAACCTAGCGATCGCTGGCGTCGTGCCAGCGTCCCCAGGAGTCCTCCGTGTCTCAAGCATCCCGCGCAGCAGCCCCGTCCCCGGCTGCTGCCCCCGCACCGGGCGCCTTGCCCTCTTACCTTGATCCCAGCCATCTCGGCCCATGGGGCATCTACCTGCAGCAGGTGGATCGCGTCACGCCTTACCTGGGCAATCTCTCGCGCTGGGTCGAGACCCTCAAGCGCCCCAAGCGATCACTGATCGTCGACGTGCCGATCGAGCTCGACAATGGCACGGTGGCGCATTTCGAAGGCTACCGGGTCCAGCACAACACATCGCGCGGGCCGGGCAAGGGGGGCGTGCGCTTTCATCAGGACGTCACGCTGTCGGAGGTGATGGCGCTGTCGGCCTGGATGTCGATCAAGAACGCCGCGGTCAACGTGCCCTACGGCGGTGCCAAAGGCGGCATCCGCGTCGACCCCCGCCTGCTCTCGCGCGGCGAGCTCGAACGCCTCACGCGCCGCTACACCAGCGAGATCGGCATCATCATCGGCCCCAACAAGGACATCCCCGCTCCCGACGTTAACACCGACGGCCAGGTCATGGCCTGGATGATGGACACGTATTCCATGAACCAGGGCTCCACCGCCACCGGCGTGGTCACGGGCAAGCCGATTGACCTCGGCGGATCGCTGGGCCGTGTGGAAGCCACGGGTCGTGGCGTGTTCACCGTGGGCGTGGAAGCCGCCAGGCACATCGGCCTCGACGTCAGCCAGGCCCGCCTGATCGTGCAGGGCTTTGGCAACGTGGGCGGCGTGGCGGCCAAGCTGTTCGCCGAGGCCGGCGCGCGTGTAGTGGCAGTGCAGGACCATGGCGGCACGGTGTACCGCGAAGCGGGGCTCAACGTGCCCGAGCTGCTCAAGCACGTCGCCGAGCACCGCACGGTGGCCGGCTTCGCCGACGGTGAGAAGATCGCCGACGACCAGTTCTGGCAGGTGGATTGCGACATCCTCATCCCCGCCGCACTGGAAGGCCAGATCAACAAGACCAATGCCGGCAAGATCCGGGCGCGCATGGTGATCGAAGGCGCCAACGGTCCTACCACGCCCGAGGCGGACGACATCCTGCAGGAACGTGGCGTGCTGGTGCTGCCCGACGTGATCGCCAACGCGGGCGGCGTGACGGTGAGTTACTTCGAGTGGGTGCAGGATTTCTCGTCGTTCTTCTGGGACGAGGACGAGATCAACGCGCGCCTGGTGCGCATCATGAAGGCCGCATTCAACGCCATCTGGCTGACGGCCCAGGAACACAAGGTGAGCCTGCGCACGGCCACTTTCATCATCGCGTGCACACGCATCCTGCATGCGCGCGAGCTGCGCGGCCTCTACCCCTGAACGACGAAGGCAACGCAGAGGCAACGACGCCCGGCGCGCTCACGCGGCCGGGCGTCGTCGTTTCACGTCACTCGGATCAGATCAGACGCAGCGTGGCGCCGTTTTCTTCCACCCGCACCCGCGTGCCGATGCGCACCTCGGGCTGGGTGGCAAACTGCACCGTCTGCGAGCCTCCGTTGTCCAGCCGCACCACCACCTCGTAGTGCGTGGCGGCGCGCATGCGCTTCTCGATCTCGTTGCCAGCCACTGCGCCACCGACCACGCCCGCGATCTGCGCGAGCTTGCGGCCGTCGCCCTTGCCGATCTGGCTGCCGATCACCGCACCCGCGACGCCGCCTCCGATCTTGCCCACCAGCGAGCCTTCACCCTGTACCTGCACCGGATTCACGGCTTCCACCACGCCACACAGGTTGCACACGGCCGGCGGGGGCGGAGGCGCCACCGGGCGCACGGCCGCCTGCTGCGAAACGGCCACACCGAGCGTCTGACCTGCCAGCGCGGTCTGCTGCGTGCCCTGGCGCAGGTACGGCGTGATGGCAGTGGACGACACGACGCGGTCACGCTGCTTGATCACGTAGGCACCCTGGTAGACGCCCCGGCGCACTTCATTCAGATCTACTTTGCCGCGCACGCCTGCCAGACGCACGCTGGCGACGGCGTCCGGCGTGCCGGTCAGCGTAAAGCGCAACTCATTGCCAGCCGAGAGCGACTGCGGCTGCTCAATGGCAAACCGGTCGACGCGCACACGCGTGGAGGTGGGCAGGGCACGCGAGGCGCGCGGTGTGCCGATCAGCGGCTCGTCCAGCACGGCCGTGGCAACCTGGTTGCCCTGGCGCAGGTTCACCGTGGTCTGGCTGGCGGCGGTGATCTTGTCGCGGGCGCGGATGGTGTAGATACCCTCGTACAGACCGGGTTCGAGTTCTTCCATCAACAGCGCGCCCGTGGCGCCCGAAATCTGCACGCGGGCCACGCCGCCTGGGCTACCGTACAGCGTGAACAGAAGCTCGCGGCCGGCACCGGCCTGGCTGATCGGCTCGACGTCGAAGCCATCAATGCGGGATGTCACCGGCGCCGCTCCGGGCGCTGCGGGCTGCTGCGCTGCGGCCGGCTGGAGGAATCCCAGCATGAGGGCGGTCATGGCCGGCACGAGCCAGCCACGCCATGAGAATCGGGTGTCCATGAGTGCAAGTCCTTCGGTTCTGATGTGTATCAGTCCAGTGTGCGGCGCGCTCGGAAAACCCGGCAGGCCCGGTGGTCCCGTCTGTCCGTAGGAGATACCGCACATGGAAAACACTGCGCCGACCCTAAGGCTGCCCTAAGGCCCGCCGCAGGGCGCGTCTTATCATCGAAGCGATCCGCATCGCCCGGCGGCGGCGCGAGATCCGCCCCAACACCACCCGCCATGCGCCTGCTCCTTGTCGAAGACGACTCCATGATCGGCGAAGCCGTGCTCGACGTGCTGCGCGCCGCGCACTACGCCGTGGACTGGGTGCGCGATGGCGAGCTGGCCGAATCCGCCCTGGCCGACAGCCAGTACGACCTCGTGCTGCTCGATCTGGGCCTGCCCCGCCGCGATGGCCTGGCCGTACTGCGCAGCCTGCGTCAGCGCGGCGTGCGCACGCCCGTTCTGCTGGCCACCGCGCGCGACGCCGTGGCCGATCGCGTGGCCGGGCTCGACGCCGGGGCCGACGACTACGTGGTCAAGCCGTACGACACCGACGAACTGCTGGCCCGCATCCGCGCGTTGCTGCGGCGCGCCGAAGGGCAGGCGCAACCCGTCTATTCGCATCGCGGCGTCACGCTCAACCCGGCCACGCGCGAGGCCTCGCAGGATGGCAGGCCCGTCACCCTGTCGGCCCGCGAGTGGGCCGTGCTGGAGCCGCTGATCGCGCGCCCGGGCGTCGTGTTCTCGCGCGCCCAGCTCGAAGAGAAGCTCTTCAGCTGGAAGGACGAGGTCAGCAGCAATGCCGTCGAGGTCTACATCCACGGCGTTCGCAAGAAACTCGGGGCCGATCTGGTGCAGACCGTGCGCGGCCTCGGCTATCTGGTGCCGCGCTGATGGACGCCGCCACCGCGCCCGCCTCCGACGCCCGACCGCACTCGCTGCGGCGGCGCTTGCTCGTTTTCCTGCTGCTGGCCATCGCCTTCTTCGCGCTGCTGCAGGGCGCTGGCGCCTACCGGGGGGCCGTGCGTCAGGCCGACCAGATGTTCGACCTGCACCTGCGGCAGATGGCGCACGCCATGCGCCCGGGCGGGCCGCCGCCGCTGCTGCCGCCCGAGGACGGCGGGCCCGAGATGGATTTCGAGATCCAGATCTGGGGGCCGGATGGCGTGCAGCTGTTCCGCTCGCCGCGCTCCGACCTGCCGCAAAGCGCCGTGCTCGGCTTCTCCGACGTGACAGTGCAGGGAACGAGCTACCGCGTCTACACCGTGCAGACGCCCGTGCAGACCGTGCAGATCGCGCAGGACATGAGCGCGCGCAATGCCCGCGCCCGCGCTCTGGCCCTGCGCGCGGTGCTGCCCGTCGTGCTGATGGCACCGCTGTTGATGATGGTGGTGTGGTGGGTGATCAGCGCATCGCTCGCGCCCATCGATCGCGCGCGGCGCCAGGTGGCCGGGCGCGCGGCGGGCGACTTCTCGCCGCTGGCCGACACAGACCTGCCCGACGAGGTGCGACCGCTCGTGGGCGAGCTCAACCTGCTGTTCACGCGCGTCAAGGCGGCGTTCGAAACGCAGCAGGCCTTCGTCGCCGACGCCGCCCATGAACTGCGCTCACCGCTCACCGCGCTCAAGCTGCAGGCGCAGGCGTTGCGCCGCAGCGACGTGGCGGGCGACCCGGCCGCGCACGGGGCTGCGCTCGCGCGGCTCGACCAGGGAATCGCCCGCGCGATCCACCTCGTCGAGCAACTGCTTGCGCTGGCCCGCGCCGAGGCCGGCGGCACCGAGGCGGCGCAGGCCGACGTGGTGCTGCAGGACGTGATGCGCCTGGCCATCGCCGACGTGCTGCCGCACGCACAGGCCCGCGACATCGATCTGGGCGTGGCCGGCGAAGGCGAGGACGGTAGCGCCGCGCCGGTGATCGTGCGCGGCCAGCCCGAAGCCCTGCGCGCGTTGCTGCGCAACCTGCTGGACAACGCGATCAAGTACACGCCCGAGTCGGGCCGCGTCGACGTATCGGTGTCCGCCGCGGGCGGCTCGGCCGTGCTGGCCGTGGAAGACAGCGGCCCCGGCATCGCGCCGGCCGAGCGCGAACGTGTGCCCGGCCGCTTCGTGCGCGGCAACGACACGGGCAACGCCGGTGGCAGCGGCCTGGGCCTGGCCATCGTGCAGGCCGTGGCAGCGCGCCACGGGGGCGTGCTATCGCTCGGCACGTCTCAGCGCCTGGGCGGGCTGCGTGCCGAAGTGCGGCTGCCGCTTCGCGAGGGCTGAGCACCCTGCGTCGCGCACGCGGCGTCTTAAGCCCGCGCTAAGACCGGCGCCGCATAGTTCTCTCCATCGACTGATCCCCAGTCCCTGCAACGGAGAGTCATCCATGAACACCGTCTCGCTCAAGGCCTCGCGCCTCGTCCTGGCCCTCGTCACCGCCGGCGTCCTCGGCGGCGCGGGTGCCTCCCTCATCCACACCGGCACCGTGGGCGCCGCGCCGCTCGCGCCTGTGTCCAGCGCGCCGCCTTCGCCGGTATCGGCGCCCGATTTCTCCACCATCACCGAACGCTACGGCCCGGCCGTGGTCAACATCAGCGTGGTGGGCACCGCGCGCGCCGATGCGGACGAGGCAGTGGCGCAAGGCGACGACAACCCCTTCGGCAACGATCCGTTCTTCGAGTTCTTCCGCCGCTTCCAGCAGCAACAGCAGCAGGGCCGGCGCGCCGTGCCGCAGCAGGACGTGCCCACGCGCGGCATGGGTTCGGGCTTCATCATTTCGGCCGACGGCCTGATCCTGACCAACGCGCACGTGGTGCGCGGCGCCAAGGAAGTCACCGTGAAGCTCACCGATCGCCGCGAACTGGCCGCCAAGGTGCTCGGCATGGATCCGCGCACCGACATCGCCGTGCTCAAGATCGATGCACGCAACCTGCCCGTGGTGAGCCTGGGCCGCACGGCCGACCTGCGCGTGGGCGAATGGGTGGCCGCCATCGGCTCGCCCTTCGGCTTCGAGAACACCGTGACGGCCGGCGTGGTGAGCGCCAAGAACCGCTCGCTGCCTGACGACAGCACGGTGCCCTTCATCCAGACCGACGTGGCCGTGAACCCCGGCAACTCGGGCGGCCCGCTGTTCAATGCGCGTGGCGAAGTGGTGGGCATCAATTCGCAGATCTACAGCCGCACCGGCGGCTACCAGGGCGTGTCGTTCTCGATTCCGATCGACCTGGCCGTGAAGATCAAGGACCAGATCGTCGCCACCGGCAGCGCCCAGCACGCGCGGCTGGGCGTGGCGGTGCAGGAGGTCAACCAGAGCCTGGCTGACTCGTTCAAGCTGCCATCGCCCGAAGGCGCGCTGGTCTCCAGCGTGCAGAAGGACGGCCCGGCCGAGGCCGCTGGCCTGCAGCCCGGAGACGTGATCCGCACGGCCAATGGCCAGCGCATCGTCTCGTCGGCCGATCTGCCCGCCATCGTGAGCATGTCCAAGCCCGGCGACAAGCTGGCCATGGAGGTGTGGCGCAAGGGCGAGTCCAGGACGCTGTCGGCAAAGCTGGTGCGCGCCGACGACGCGGCCACCGAAGTGGCCCAGGCCGGCGCCGACACACCGCAGGGCAAGCTGGGCCTGGCGCTGCGCGCGCTGCGCCCGGCCGAGCGCCAGCAGGCGGGTGTGGACACGGGCCTGCTCATCCAGCAGGCCGGCGGCGCGGCGGCGCGCGCGGGCGTGCAGGCCGGCGATGTGCTGCTGGCCGTCAACGGCACGCCCGTCACCAGCGTTGACGAGGTTCGCCAGGTGGTGGCCAAGGCCGGAAAATCGGTGGCCCTCCTGATCCAGCGCGGCGACGACCGGATCTTCGTGCCCGTGAAAACGGGCTGACGGTGGCAGAAAAGCAGCAGTGCGTGGCGACGACACTACGGGAAAACCCTTGAGTCGTCCCGCCTACCGCCGATGTCACAACTTCGCGCCGCGGTTTGCCTGAACATTCACGCCATGCCCGCCACCGCAAGCCATCGTCTGACATCGCTGATCGCTGCCGTCCTGCTCGCCGGCGCGTCCTCATCCCACGCCCAGCTGACACCGGCAACGCCGGCCGCCGCGCCGGCCCAGGCGGCGCCGGCCACGCCCGTGAAGGTGTCTTACGGGCAGTGGCAGGCCAGCTTCGATGCCTTTGCCAGGGCCGATCTCGAGAAGGCCCCGGCCAAGCAAGGCACGCTCTTCGTGGGCAGCTCCACGATCCGCATGTGGACCACGCTGGCGCAGGACTTCCGCCAGCTGCCGGTGGTCATCAACCGCGGCTTCGGCGGGTCCACCATGGCCGACTGCAACCGTTTCGCGCGCGACCTCGTGGTGCGCTACCAGCCCAGCCAGGTGCTGGTTTATGCAGGCGACAACGACCTCGCCGAGGGCCGCACGCCGGCCCAAGTGCTGGAGAGCTTCCGCGAATTTGTCGGCACGGTGCGCGCCGAGCTGCCTGGCGTGCGCATCGACTACATCTCGATCAAGCCCAGCCCCTCGCGTGTCGGCTTGCTCGAGAAGGCCCGCGAGACCAACGCGCTGATCGGCGCCTACGTGCAGAGCCTGCCCAACGCGGGCTATATCGACATCTTCACGCCCATGATGACCGCCGAGGGCACACCGCGGCCCGAGTTGTTCCTGGGTGATCGGCTGCACCTCAACGAGACCGGCTACCAGCTCTGGCAATCGATCATCGCCGCCCGCCTCACAGGGGTGCCGGTGGCACCGGGGGCACCGGCCCCAGCGGCGGTGACGGCGGCGACAGCGGTGCCGGCCGTGCTGACGACGTCGGCATCGACGCGGCCGCTGCCGTCGGCGCCTGCACAGGCACCGGCGCATGCGGTGACGGCGACGGCCGCGCGCTGAACGGGGCCGCCGGCCGGCCGCCCTTGCCGCGCGGCGGCAGGCGGTCCAGCGCCACCGAGATGCGCGCCACGGCATACAGGATGCCGAAGCAGCCCGCCACCAGCAGCACGTCGCCCCACACCGGCCGCGCCGTCGGACTGCCACCCCAGATCGAGAGCACCAGCAGCACCACGACCAGGTGGGCGCAGAACACCGGCAGCGATGCCATGCCCAGCGTTTCCAGCCACCGCAGGCGCGGCATGCGCGCGGCCAGCCAGGGTCCGAAACGCAGAACCACCACGATCAGCGCGAACAGGTTGAGCACGCGCATGGGTGCCAGCTGCCATTTGTCGAACACCATGTTGAGCGCGACGTTGGCGCCGAACGGCGCCTGCCCCATGGTGTGGCGCCAGGCCAGCCCGACCAGCGCCAGCATCACCGCCAGGGTGACCGCCCAGGACGGAAAGCGCAGGTGCGGTGGCGAATGGGGCTGGCGGCCCGCGCCCAGCCACAGCCCCATCACCCACAGGAACTGCCACGCCATCAATGAAAATGCGCCGGTGTCCCGCCAGGGCACCGGGAAAGCCAAATGGTGTTCGAGCAGGCCGTGCAGCCGCATCTCGACACCGAACTGCGCCACCACCCAAAGGCCCACGCTCAGCGCCATCACCGGACCCCAGCCACGCCGCAGGCCCCAGGCCATGACCCACGGACTGGCCAGCATGAACAGCACATACATGGGCAGGATGTCCATCAGCGCCGGCTGGTAGACCAGCAGCGCAGCCGCCGGCAGCGCCAGCACCGGATGCTGCAGGTAGAACGACATCAGGTTGGTCACCGCCGGCTCGCCGCGCGCCAGGCCCAGCATGGCCACCACCGTGAACAGGAACAGCATCAGCGCCAGCTGGCACAGGTAGACCTTGAGGGCGCGCTTCCAGAACGCGCGCTCCATCGCCTCGATGCCGTCGCGCCGCGCCATGCGGCCGTAGATCATCCCCGCCATCACCGCCGAGAGCAGCACGAAGCCTTCGGCCGCCGAGACGAAGCCGAACGGCTGGCCCAGCGGCGAACTCAGGCGCGAGGGCAGGTGCGTGAAGGTCATCAGCACCAGCATCAGGCCGCGCAGCGCATCGAATTCCCAACGGCGGTTCATGCTGGCGACAGTACGGTGATTCGCGGTGGCGAGAATGTGGGCCGGCCGCCTGATCGTCCCGCTGCGTTTGTCCTACAAATTGTTTCCAACGGGCCTGGCGACGCGTCATCAAGCCCGGCGACGATCAGGGGGCAAGGAGAAGTCATGAAGAACGGAACAAGAAATACAACAACAGGATGGATCGCGCGCGCCATCGTCGGCACCGCGCTGGCGGCGGGATGGCCCGCCTGGGCCCTGCAGGTGACGGGCGTCACGCCACAGGGCGAAGTCGCCCAGGTGCGGCAGGTGACGGTGAGGTTCGATTCTGCCGCAGTCGCCTTCGGCGACCCGGCCGCCGCGGCCCCGGCCACGGTCAGCTGCAGCGATGCGCAGGCCTCGCGCGGCAGCGGCCGCTGGCTGGACGACCGGCGCTGGGTCTGGGACTTCACGGCCGATCTGCCGCCCGGTGTGCGCTGCACCGTGGCTACGCGCAGCGGCTTTGCCGCGCCCCAGGGCGGCGCGCTGGCCAGCGGCCAGTGGCGCTTCCAGACCGGCGGGCCGGCCGTGCGGCAGTTGCGCCCCGGCAGTTGGCAGCCGCTGGACGAGGAGCAGTTCTTCGTGATGCAACTCACCGGCCCGGCCACCACGGCCAGCGTGGCCGCCAACGTGTGGTGCGAGATGGAAGGTCTGGGCGAGCGCATTCCGGTGCGGATGATCGACGGCGCCCAGCGCTCCGATCTGCTCAAGTCGCTCAACCTCGACAAGGCCGCCGCCACCGATCCGCTGCGTATCGCCACCTTCGCGTGCAACCGCCGCCTCACGCCGTCGGCCAAGGTGCAGGTGGTCTACGGGCGCGGCGTGGCCACGCCGTCCGGGGTGGTCAATGCCGTCGAGAGGCGCTTCGACTTCACCGTGCGCGAGCCCTTCGCACTTGAATTCAGCTGCGAGCGCGAGAACGCCGAGGCCGCATGCCTGCCGATCCGGCCGCTGCGCCTGTCGTTCAACGCACCCGTCGAGCGCCGCCTGGCCGCCGCCATCGTGCTCAAGGGCCCGCAGGGCAGCGTGAAGCCGAAGTTCGACAACGAGGGCGAGGACGACGCACTGGTCAACGGCGTGCGGTTCGAGGCGCCTTTTGCCGAGAGCGCGCGCTACACGGTCGAGCTGCCCTCGGGCTTCAAGGACGCCGCCGGCCGCGCGGCGCGCAACGCGGGCAACTTCCCGCTGCCCGTGGCCACCGGCGTGATGCCGCCGCTGGCCAAGTTCGCGGCCGCGCCCTTCGGCATCGTCGAGCGGCTGGCCGAGCCCGACGGCGCCATGGTGCTGCCCGTCACGCTGCGCAAGGTGGAAGGCACGCCGGCCGAGCCGGGCAAGGTATCGGTGCTGCAACTCAAGGACGACGCCGACATCATCGCGTGGCAGCGCCGCCTGCAGCGCTACGACGACTTCGAGGTTTCGCGCAAGCAGGCCGCGCGTGACGTGCAGGGTCCGCTGCCGGCACCGCTCACCAAGGAAGAGCGCGAGTGGGTGCAGTCGCGCATGCTCTCGCTGCTGGCCGGCAAGAGCGGCGTGCGCACACTGGAGTTGCCGCGCGGCCAGGGCGGCGATCCGCGCCCGTTCGAGGTGGTGGGTATTCCGCTGTCACCCGGCTTCCACGTCGTCGAGATCGCCTCGCCCAGGCTGGGCGCGGCCCTGCTCGACGCGCAGCACGGCGCGGCACGCACGATGTACGTGCGCAGCTCGGCCCTGGTCACCAACCTGGGCGTGCACTTCAAGCTGGGCCGCGAGAACGCCATGGCCTGGGTGACCACGCTGGATGCCGGCAAGCCCGTGGCCGGTGCGCAGGTGCGCGTGTCCTCGTGCGACGGGCGCGAGCTGGCACGCGGCACCACCGATGCGCGCGGCCTGGTCGAGCTGGCCGGCCTGTCGTCACAGCCACCCACGTGCAAGGAAGAAGGCGAGTACCGCGACGCCTACTTCGTGAGCGCGCGCGCGCCGGGCCGTGCGCCCGACGGCAGCGCCGTGCAGGACATCGCCTTCACCTGGAGCGACTGGCACCGCGGCATCGAGCCCTGGCGGTTCGACCTGCCCACCAACAGCGCGCCACAACCCGACGTGCGCATGCACACCGTGTTCGACCGCACGCTACTGCGCGCTGGCGAGACCGTGTCGATGAAGCACTTCATCCGCACCGAGACGCGCACCGGCTTCGCGCTGCCGCGGGAACGCCCCACGCAGGTGGAGATTCGCCACACCGGCAGCGGCCAGCTGTACCGCCAGCCGCTGACGTGGCGTACCACCGGCAGCGGGGGCCTCTCGGCCGAGAGCGAATTCGCCATCCCGCCCGCCGCGCGGCTGGGCGTCTACCGCGTGACGATGCAGCTGGGCAACGACACGCAGGACAGCGGCGAGTTCCGCGTCGAGGAGTTCCGCCTGCCCGTGCTGCAGGGCCGCGTGGCACCGGCAGGCAAGGAGGCGCTGATCGCCCCGACGCGCGTGCCGGCCCAGGTGCAGGTGAGCTACGTGGCCGGCGGCGCCGCGACGAACCTGCCGGTGCGCGTATCGGCGCTGGTGCGCGAGCGCCGGCCCGACTTCCGCGACTTCGACAGCTTCAGCTTCGCGCCCCCGCGCAACGCCACCCCTGCCGCCGGCACCGAGGGCGAGGAAGAAGAAGCCGCGCCGCAGGATGAGCGCGTGGTGGCCGACAAGCTGCCGCTCACGCTCGACCGCAACGGCACCGGGCAGGTCACCATCGAACCGCTGCCCGCCGCGCGCGCACCGCGCGAGCTGGTGCTCGAAGCCACCTACGCCGACCCCAACGGCGAACTTCAGACGCTGCGCAGCGTCTCCACCGTGTGGCCGGCCGGCGTGGTGGCCGGCATCCGCGCCGAGAGTTGGGTGTCGTCGGGCCGCAAGCTCAAGTTCCAGGCCCTCGCGCTCGACCACGCGGGCAAGCCGCGCGAGGGCGTGTCGCTGGCCGTGAAGGCCGTGGCGCGCATCACCACCACCAGCCGCAAACGCATGGTGGGCGGCTTCTACAGCTACGACAACAAGACCGAACTGAAAGACCTCGGCGAGGTCTGCAGCGGCAAGAGCGACTCGCGCGGACTGCTGCTGTGCGAGACCTCGCTGGCCCAGGCCGGCGAGGTCGAGCTGGTGGCCACGGCGAAAGACGGCGCCGGCCGCGCCAGCGAGGCCGCCAGCTCGGTCTGGGTCACGCGCCAGGGCGAGCTGTGGTTCGGCGGCCAGAACAACGACCGCATCGACGTGCTGCCCGAGAAGAAGAGCTACGAGCCCGGCGAGACCGCGCGCTTCCAGGTGCGCATGCCGTTCCGCTTCGCCACCGCGCTGGTGGCGGTGGAACGCGAGGGCATCGTCGAGACGCACGTGATGCAGCTCAACGGGCAAGACCCGACCGTGAGCCTGAAAGTCGGCGAGAACTGGGGCCCGAACACCTTCGTGAGCGTGCTGGCCCTGCGCGGCCGTCTGCGCGACGTGCCCTGGTACAGCTTCTTCACCTGGGGCTACAAGGCGCCGCGCGAATGGTGGACGGCCTTCTGGGTGGAGGGCCGCGAATACGTCGCGCCCACGGCCCTGGTCGATCTCTCCAAGCCCGCCTTCCGCCTCGGCGTGGCCGAGATCCGCGTGGGCACGCGCGCGCACAAGCTGGACGTCGCGGTGAAGGCCGACCGCGAGAGCTACACCGTGCGCGGCCAGGCGCAGGTGACCATCAGCGTGAAGAAGCCCGACGGCACGCCGGCCGGCGGCGCCGAAGTGGCGCTGGCCGCGGTCGACCAGGCCTTGCTGGAGCTGATGCCCAACGACAGCTGGAACCTGCTGGACGCCATGCTGCAACGCCGCTCGTGGGGGGTGGAAACGTCCACCGCGCAGATGGAAATCATCGGCCGGCGCCACTACGGCCGCAAAGCCGTGGCGCCGGGTGGCGGCGGCGGGCGCAGCCCGACGCGCGAACTGCTCGACACGCTGCTGCTGTGGAATCCCCGCGTGGTGCTCGACGCCCAGGGCCAGGCGAAGGTGACGGTGCCGCTCAACGACGCGCTCACCACCTTCCGCATCGTCGCCGTGGCCGATGCGGGCGCGGACCTGTTCGGCACCGGCGAGGCGCGCATCCGCGCCACGCAGGACCTGCAGATCATCAGCGGCCTGCCGCCCCTGGTGCGCGAGGACGATGCCTTCCGGGCGCAGTTCACGCTGCGCAACACCACGTCGCGCGCGATGAAGGTCGAGGTGGCGCCGCGCGCCACGCTGCTGCAGTTGCCGGCGCGCACGGTCGACATTCCCGCCGGCGAAGCCCGTGAAGTGACGTGGGACGTGAAGGCGCCCGCGCAGCTGGCCTTCACCCGCGCCGAATCGCTGCTGTGGGAGATCGAGGCGCGCGAGACCAGCGGCAGCGCGGGCGCGCGCGACGCGCTCAAGGCCACGCAACGCATCGTGCCCGCCGTGCCGCTCACCGTCCGACAAGCCACGCTGGCGCAGGTGGATGGCAGTTTCTCGATCGACGTGGCGTCGCCGGCCGGCGCGCTGGCCGACAACGGCGTCGCGCGCGGCGGGCTGCGCCTGTCGCTGCAGCCACGCCTCGCCGAAGGCCTGCCCGGTGTGCGCGACTGGTTCGCGCGCTACCCCTACACCTGCCTGGAGCAGCAGACCAGCCGCGCCATCGGCCTGGGCGACGCCACGCTGTGGCGTCGCGTGGCCGGCCTGATGCCGGGCTATCTCGACAGCGATGGCCTGCCCAGCTACTTCCCGCCGCGCGAAGGCGAAGGCGCACGCGGCAGCGACACGCTGGCCGCCTACCTGCTCTCGGCCACGCACGAGGCTGCCGCGCTGGATCCGGCCTTTGCACTGCCAGATGCCGTACGCAGCGAGCTCGAACGCGGCCTGATCGCCTTCGTCGAAGGCCGCGTGAAGCGCGACTTCTGGAGCCCGCGCGCCGACCTCGACGTGCGCAAGATCGCCGCCATCGCGGCCCTCGCGCGCACCGGTGCCGCCACGCCGCGCCTGCTGCAGAGCGTCACCCTCGCGCCCAACCAGTGGCCCACGCACGCCGTGATCGACTGGCACGACATCCTGCAGCGCATGCCGGATGCGCCGCGCCGCGCCGAGCGGCTGGCCGAGGCCACGCAGATCCTGCGCGCGCGGCTCACCTACCAGGGCACGCGCATGTCGTTCAGCACCGAGCGCGACGACGCCTGGTGGTGGCTGATGCAGGGCCCCGACGTCAACGCCGCGCGCCTGCTGCTCTCGGTGATGGACGACCCGGCCTGGAAGGACGACATGGGCCGCCTGGCCGCCGGCTTCATCGCGCGCCAGCAGAACGGCGCCTGGCACACCACCACGGCCAACCTGTGGGGCAACCTGGCGCTGCGCCAGTTCTCGGCCAAGTTCGAATCGCAACCCGTGGCCGGCACCACGCGCGCGCAACTGGGCAGCGGCACCGCCGCGGTGGACTGGGCGCGGGTCGAACGCGTGAAGCCCGCCGACGCGAACACCACCCAGGGCGCGCCGCACCAGGGCACGGCCATCGGCGCGCCCGCCGCCGTGGGCATGCTGCGCAACAACGCCATGACGCTGCCCTGGCCCGCGCCGGGCGCCGCGCAGCCGCTGGTCGTCACGCACCAGGGCAGCGGCCGGCCGTGGCTCACGTTGCAGGCGCTGGCAGCCGTGCCGCTGACGTCCCCGGTCGCGGCGGGCTATCGCATCACGCGTACCGTGACCCCGGTGGAGCAGGCCACGGCCGGCCGCTACACGCGCGGCGACGTGCTGCGCATCACGCTCGAAGTGGATGCGCAGGCCGACATGAGCTGGGTGGTGGTGAGCGACCCCGTGCCCGGCGGCGCCACGGTGCTGGGCAGCGGCCTGGGCCGCGATTCGCAGATCGCCACGCGCGGCGAACAACGCGATCGCGGTGTGGCCTGGCCGGCGTTCGAGGAGCGCGGCTTCGAAGCCTTCCGCACGTATTACGAATACCTGCCCAAGGGCAAGGCAAAGATCGAATACACCGTGCGCCTGAACAACGTGGGCGACTTCGCCCTGCCGCCGACGCGCGCCGAAGCGCTGTACGCGCCCGACGTGTACGGCGAGATCCCGAACGCGCGCATCAAGGTGGAGCCGGCGCCCTGAGCGCGGCCCCGTCACCGAATTTTCAATGGAGAGAACCCCAACCATGCCCAAGGCCTACTGGATCGGCCGTGTCGACGTCCACGACCCCGAGCAATACAAGCAATACGTGGCCGCCAATGCGGTGGCCTTCGCCAAATACGGCGCGCGCTTCCTCGTGCGCGGCGGCGCCTTCGAAGCGGTGGAGGGCACGGCCCGCGCGCGCAACGTGGTGATCGAATTCCCCGACTACGCCACCGCCCTCGCCTGCTGGAATTCGCCCGAATACCAGCACGCGATCACGCTGCGCCTGCCGGCCGCCGTGGGCGACATCGTGGTGATCGAGGGCTACGACGGGCCGCAGCCCGGCGGCGCCTGAGCGCGGCCGATCCCATCCCTTTGCCGATGCAGGCCAGCGCTGCTCCGATGACCGCGTGGCCGCGCCTTGCCGCACGCCTGACCACGCGCATCGCCGCCGGCGCGCTGCTCTTGGGCGTGCTGCTGCAGGGCGCGCAGGCGCAGGGGCTGCCAGGCTTCGACGAGGTGCGCGCGAGCCACCGTGCGTCGGAGACCCTGGTGCTCGACCGCGACGGCGCGCCGCTGCACCGGCTGCGCACCGACGCGACCGTGCGGCGCGGCGACTGGGTGTCGCTGGCCGACATCTCGCCCGCCTTGCGCACGGCCATCGTGCTGTCGGAAGACCGGCGCTTCTACGAGCACTCGGGCGTGGACTGGCGCGCCGTCTCGGCCGCGGCCTGGGCCAATCTGTGGAACACGCGCACGCGCGGCGCTTCCACGCTCACCATGCAGCTGGCCGGACTGTTGGACGACGACTGGCGCCACGGACCGGGCGGACGTTCGATGGGCCAGAAGGTCGGCCAGGCCGTGGCGGCCACACGGCTCGATGCGCGATGGCGCAAGGACCAGATCCTGGAGGCCTACCTCAACCTCGTGCCCTTCCGGGGCGAGCTGGTGGGCATCGACGCGCTCTCGCGCACGCTGTTCGGCAAGGCACCGCACGGCCTGGACGACCGCGAAGCGGCTGTCGCCTCGGCCCTGGTGCGTGCGCCCAACGCGAAGCCGGCCCAGGTGGCTCAGCGGGCCTGCGGCGTGCTGCGCGCGCTGCAGCCCGGCGAGACGGTGGACTGCCTGGGCCTGGACATGTACGCGCAGGCCGCGCTGTCGCGCCGCGCCTTCGCGGCCAGCGACGGCATCGCGCCGCACGTGGCGCGGCAGGTGGTGCGCGCCTCGCAGGCCGGCGCCCTGCCCGCCAGCGTGCGCACCACGTTGCGCGCGCCGTTGCAGCGCTTCGCGGTGCAGACGCTGGACCAGCACCTGCGCGAACTCGCGGGCCGCCAGGTGGAAGACGGCGCCATCGTCGTGCTGGACAACGCCAGCGGCGAAGTGCTGGCGTGGGTGGGCTCCTCCGGCGCGCTCAGCCGCGCGGCCGAGGTGGATGGCGTCACCGCGCTGCGCCAGGCCGGCTCCACGCTCAAGCCCTTCCTCTACGCGCAGGCGCTGGCCGAGCGGCGGCTCACCGCCGCTTCGCTGCTGGAGGATTCGCCCACGCACATTCCCACGTCCGGCGGCCTCTACATTCCGCAGAACTACGACCGGCAGTTCAAGGGCTGGGTGTCGGTGCGCACAGCCCTGGGCGCTTCGCTCAACGTGCCGGCCGTGCGAACGCTGGGCATGGTCTCGCCCGACGCCTTCCACCGCCAGCTCAAGGCCACCGGGCTGCCATTGCGCGAGACCGGCGACTACTACGGCTTCTCGCTCGCGCTGGGCAGCGCCGAGGTCACGCTGCTCTCGCTCACCAACGCGTATCGAACGCTGGCCAATGGCGGACGCGCGGGCGAAACCACGCTGCTGCCGCGCACCACCGGGCGCACGCCCAACGCTCCCGCCGCACGCGGCGCGCAGGTCTTCGACGCTCAGGCCGCGTTCGTGATCGGCGACATCCTCTCGGACACCAACGCCCGTGCGCGCACCTTCGGCACCGGCAGCGTTCTGGCCACGCGTTTCTGGACGGCCGTGAAGACCGGCACCAGCAAGGACATGCGCGACAACTGGGCCGTGGGGTGGTCGCAGCGCTACACGGTCGGCGTGTGGGTGGGCAATGCCAGTGGCGCACCCATGCATGCGGTGAGCGGATCCAGCGGCGCCGCGCCCGTGTGGGCCGCGCTGATGGGGTTCCTGCATGCACACGAGCCCAGCCGCGCGCCGGCCCCACCGGCGGGCATGAAGCCGACGGCGGTGCGCTTCGGGCTCGGCGCCGACGCGATGCCCATCGAGGCCGCGCGGCAGGAATGGTTTCTGCCCGGCACGGCGCAGCCGCTGTTCACGGCCGGCAGCTTCGGCGGCGCACTGGCCGAACGCGGCCGCGCCACGCCACGCATCACGGCGCCCGCCAGCGGCACCATCGTCGCGCTCGACCCCGACATCCCGCCCACGCGCCAGCGCGTGCGGTTCGCGGCCGAAGGCGAGGGCCTGGCCTGGCGCATGGACGGCCGCGAGTTCGCGCGCGGCGCGAGCGCGCAATGGCTCCCGTGGCCGGGCCGGCACGTCGTGCAGCTGGTCGATGCGCGCGGCAAGGTGCTCGACGAGATTCGTATCGAAGTGCGCGGCGCGGGTGTTCAGGTGGGTGCGCGGCCGCGCTGACGCCCGCGCGCGCTGGCACGATGCCTGCGTACACTCCCGTGCGCACCATGTCGTCGTCTTCCCGCCTGCTCGGCCGCCTCTGGGCGCTGCCTTCCCTGCCCTACAGCCTGCGCGTGTTCATCGCGCTGTCGGCCATCATGGCGGCCTGCCATGCGGCGGGCCAGATGGGCTGGCTGATGCCCCTCTTTCTTGGCGCGATCGCCGGCGCCATCGCCGAAACCGACGACAGCTGGCGCGGCCGGTTGCGTGCGGTGGGCGCCACGCTGGCGTGCTTCGCGGCGGCGGCGTTCTCGGTGCAGGCGCTGGCGCCGCATCCGTGGCTGTTCGCTGCCGGCATGGCGGTGGCCACGTTCTGCCTGAGCATGCTGGGCGCCATTGGCCCGCGCTACCAGGCGCTGGGCTACGCGACGCTGATTGCCTCCATCTACACCGCCATTTCGATGGAGCAGCACGCGCTGCGCGGCGACGACCCGGCCTGGATCGAGCCCGTGCTGCTGGTGGCTGGCGCCGCGTGGTACGGCGTGCTGTCGGTGATCTGGGCCGCGCTCTTCGTGCACCAGCCGGTGCAGCAGGCGCTCGCGAGGCTGTATGTGCTGCTGGCCGGCTACCTGCGCGTGAAGGCTTCGCTGCTCGAACCCGTGCGCGGCACCGATGTGGAGCGCCGGCGACTGGCGCTGGCGCAGCTCAACGGCGACGTGGTGGCCGCCCTCAACGGCGTGAAGGAAGGGCTGTTCAGCCGCATCCGCGGCACGCGCAACGCGCGCACCAACCGCTACCTGCGCCTCTATTTCCTGGCGCAGGACATCCATGAACGCGCCAGCTCGTCGCACTACCCCTACGACGAACTGATCGCCAGTTTCTTCCACAGCGACGTGCTGTTCCGCGCGCAGCGCGTGCTGCGGCTGGCGGGCGACGACTGCGAGCAGCTGGCGCAGGCGATCCGGCTGCGCCAGCCTTTCGTGCAGGGCGAGGCCAGCCGCCAGGCGCAGGACGACCTGCAGGCCGCGCTGGCCCACCTGGGCCGCGACGGCCGCAGCGACACGGCGCACGAAGGCCTGCTGCAGACGCTGCAGGCGCTGGCGCGCAACCTCTCGCGCCTGGCCTCGCGCATCTCGGTGGCCAGCCAGCCCGCCGCCGATTCGCCGGCCGACGCGGCCGCCGCCGACCAGGCCCTGCTCGACCGCTCGGCCCGCACCTGGCGCGAGGCACTGGCCCGCGTGCGGCTGCAGCTCAACCCCGGCGCGCCGCTGTTCCGTCACGCGGTGCGGCTGGCGATCGCGCTGCTGGCGGGTTACGGGCTGATGCGCCTCTTTCCCACGCAGCAGGGCTACTGGATCCTGCTGACCACGCTGTTCGTCTGCCAGCCGGGCTTCGGCGCCACACGGCGGCGCGTGGTGCAGCGTGTGGTGGGCACGTTCGGCGGGCTTCTGGTGGGCTGGGCGATCTTCCGGCTGTTTCCCGAGGTGCTGGTGCAGGCCGGCTTCGCCGTGGTGGCGGGCGTGGCGTTCTTCGCGCTGCGAACCACGCGCTACACCTTCGCCACCGGCGCCATCACGCTGCTGGTGCTGCTGGCCGCCAACCAGGTGGGGCACGGAGCCGAGCTGATCGTGCCGCGCATGGTCGACACCCTGATCGGCAGCCTGATCGCGGGCCTGGCCGTGTTCGCCGTGCTGCCCGACTGGCAGGGCCGCCGCATGCACCAGGTGGCCGCGCGTGCCGTGGCCGCCCACCGGGACTACCTGCGCGAGCTGATGCGGCAATACCGCGACGGCCCGCGCGACGACCTGCCCTTCCGCCTGGCGCGGCGCAACGCGCACAACGCCGACGCCGCGCTGTCCACGGCGGTGGCCGGCATGCTGCGCGAGCCCGGCTTCATCCAGCGCCAGGGCGACACCAGCGTTCGGCTGCTGGTGGTGTCGCATACGCTGCTGTCCTACCTCTCGGGCCTGGGCGCGCACCGCGAGCAACTGCCGCCCGGCCCTGCGCTCGATGCTCTGCTGGCCGAGGCCGCGCGCATCGAGGACGGCCTGGACCGCATCGCCACGCCGCTGGCCAGCGGGCTGCCGCCGCAGGCATTGCCCGCCGCCGTGCCCGCCACGGCCCTACCGACGGCCGACGACGAGGCGCCGGGCCTGCCTGCCTCGCAGCGGCTGGCGCAGACCCAGCTTGCACTGCTGGCGCGCCAGCTGCCGCAGCTGCACCGGCTGGCCGCCGGCCTGGTGCCACCCCCCGCGCCTGCCGCTAACGCCGCACCCGGCCCGGCGTGACGCTGCTTGCCTGCCCGGCGTGCGGGGCAGACACAATGCGGCCATGCCTTCATCGCCTCTCGACCTGGCCACGCTGCGCGTGGTCGTGCTGGCCGCCGACCTCGGCTCGATCAGCGCCGCCAGCGACCGCCTGCGCCTGGCCGTGGCCGCCGCCAGCACCCGCATCACGGCGCTGGAAGACACGCTGGGCTTCCGCGTGTTCGAGCGCACCTCGCGTGGCGTGCGGCTCACGCCGGCCGGCCACATGCTGGTGCAGCGCAGCCGCGCGCTGCTCGACGACGCCGACCGCCTGGCCGTGGACCTGCACGACTACAGCCAGGGCCTGCAGGGCCACGTGCGCGTGCTGGCGAATGCATCGGCCATCCTGGAGGTGCTGGCGCCGCGCCTGGAAGGTTTCATGCGAGAGCATCCGCTGATCCACATCGACCTGGAAGAACGCAGCAGCCCCGAAGTGCCGCTGCCGCTGCTCGAAGGCCGTGCCGATCTCGGCATCGTCGATCTGCCCCATGCGCCGCAGGGCCTGGAGCTGGTGGACTTCTGCACCGATACGCTGGTGCTGCTGGTACAGCAGGGTCATGCGCTGGCCGGGCGTGGAGCCATCGCATTGCGCGAGGCACTGGACCAGCACTTCATCACCCTCACCGACGGCACGGCCCTGTCGAACCGCCTGCTGACCAGCGCCGCCGAACTGGGCCGGCCGGTGCACATCCGCATGCGCATGCGCAGCTTCGATGCCGTGTGCCGCATGGTGGCCGGCGGCATCGGCGTGGGCGTGCTGCCGCTGGAGGCCGTGGCGCCGCAACTGGCGCACCTGCCGATCGAGGCCGTGCCGCTCACCGATCCGTGGGCGCGGCGCACGCACCGGCTGGCGACGCGCGCGGGGGTGGCACTGTCGCCGGCGGCGAAGACGCTGGTGGAGGCGTTACGCAGGGCGCACTGAGATCCTCACTCCACCTTTGCGGGCGGATCACGCCGACGCGGTACTCCCTCCGCTCGTGTCCCCCGCCGGCTGCGCCGGCTCCTCCTTTACCTCGCTGCGAGAGCACCGCATCGTCGTGATCCAGAGACATCGCGTCGCACACCGCGAGCCACCACCGGCCCAGGGTGAGGCGGGTGTCGGGTGCACCCCGCAGCGAGGTAAAGGAGGAGGCCGCAGGCCGGGGGACACGAGCGGAGGGGTGCACCCGGCGACCGCCTCACCCCGCCCACGACTCTCGCAAGCCAGCTTTCGCCATCCGCGAAAGCAGCCTTCGTCCGTCATGCTTGCCCCCAGCGTCCGGCCGTTCCTACACTGACCACGACAACGACGAGGGCCGATCCCGGCCACAGGAGACACCGCCTCATGAAGATCACGCGCGTGCATGCCACGCCGCTCAACCTGCCCGTCACCGTGAACGCCTCCGGCGGGCGCACCAAGAGCACCTCGCTCTCCGTTTGCCTCGTGCAGATCGAGACCGACACCGGCCTCACCGGCACGGGCATGACCGCCATCACCGAAGAAGAGGTGATCGGCAGCATCGTCAACGACATCGCCGCGCCGCATCTCGTGGGCCAGGACCCGATGCGGCACGAACAACTGTGGGACCGGCTCTACTGGCTGCTCACGCCGCGCGGCCAGTCCGGCTACGCCAGCCACGCCATCGCCGCGCTCGACCTCGCGCTGTGGGACATCAAGGGCCAGGCCCTGGGCCAGCCGTGCTGGCGCCTGCTCGGCGGCGCGCGCAACCAGGTACCGGTGTACGCCACCTTCGGCTTCGCCTTCTTCGACCGGGACGAGTTGGCCGAAGCCGCGAAGTCGTGGGTGGCGCGCGGCTTCACGCGGCTGAAGATGACCGTGGGCCACCATGCCCTGCAGCGGCGCGACGAACCCCGTCCGCTCGACACCGTCATCGCCGAAGACGTGCAGCGCATCCGTGCCGTGCGCGAGGCCGTGGGCCCCGACGTGCAGATCTACATCGACGCCAACTGCAGCCTCGACTATTTCCACGCCCTCTGGCTGGCCCAGCGCGTCGAGCAACACGACATCAGCTTCTTCGAGGAACCGGTGTCGCACAACGACATCCCCAACCTCGTCAAGCTGCGCGGCAAGACCAGCATTCCGCTGGCCGGCGGGCAGAACGAGGGCCTGGCCAGTCGCTTCCGCGATTTCCTCACGGCCGGCGCGCTCGACGTGGTGCAGCCCAACGCCTGCATCACCGGCGGCTTCACACAGTGCAACCGCATCGCCGGCATGGCCGCTGCGTTCAACACGCGCTTCGCCAACGGCGGCGCCTGGCCTCACCACAACATGCACCTGCATGCGGGGCTGGCCAACGGCTCGCTGGTCGAGTACCACTCGGTGGCCGTCGAATGCTGCAAGAACGTGTTCGACGACCTGCCCGAGCCCGAGGCCGGCATGCTCACGTTGCCCGAGACGCCGGGCCTGGGTTTCGCGCCCAACGCCGAAAGGCTGGCCGAGGCCGCGCGCCGGCCGCTTTCGCGCGGCGTGGGCAAGGCCTGAGCGCCAGCGCATGAATGTGGCGCGGGGCCCAGGGGGGCCCCCGCCCGCAGCGGACGGCACGGGCCGCGCGCGAGATCGATCGCAGACAGACACAAGGAGACAAGACATGACGATGAAGCAGACCCCCTCCACCGCCGCGACGCATCGCCGCCGCTGGCTTGCCGCCGCCCTGGCGGCCACCGGCGCCCTCGCCTTCGGCGGCCCGGCCGTGGCCCAGGCCAACTACCCCGACCGGCCGATCCGCCTGCTGGTGGGCTACTCGGCCGGCGGCGGCATCGACGCCGTGGCCCGCCTCTACCAGCCGCGCCTGTCGCAGCTGCTCGGCCAGCAGGTGGTGGTGGAAAACCGCGCCGGCGCCGCCGGCCTGATCGCGGGCGACCTGGTGGCCAAGGCCGCGCCCGATGGCTACACGCTGCTGCTGGGCGACAGCTCCACGCTGATCGCGCAGCACCTGCAGCCGAAGATGAGCTTCGACCCGCTCAAGTCGTTCACACCCGTGGCCGGCCTGGTCACCGCGCCGCTGGTCATCGTGACGGGCGCCGACTTCCCGGCTCGCACGCCGGCCGAGTTCATCTCGCGCGTGAAGGCCGAGCCGGGCAAGTACTCGTTCGCCACCTCGGGCGTGGGCCAGGTCCAGCATCTGGGCTTCGAGCTCTTCAAGGCGCGCACTCAGACGCAGGTGGTGCACGTGCCCTACAAGGGCGCGGCGCAGATCGTGCCCGACGTGATGAGCGGCCAGGTGCCGATCGGCGTGGTCAGCGCCACGGCCGCCATCGCGCAACTGAAGTCGGGCCGGCTCAAGGCGATTGCCGTGATGAGCCCGGTGAAGCTGGCCGGCGCCGAGGAGGTGCCCGCGCTGGCCGACGTGCTGCCGGGCTTCGACGCCGCACCGCGCCTGTTCATCGCTGCACCGGCGGGCACGCCACCGGCCATCGTCAACCGGCTGGGCGACGCCGTGCGCCAGGTGATGAACGCGCCCGATTTCACGGCCGCCGCGCTGGCGCAGGGCAGCGTGCCGGCCTACCTTCCCTCGGCCGAACTGGCGCAGGATCTGGTGCGCGAATCGGCGATGTGGGGCAAGGTGGTCAAGGACCAGAAGATCACTGTCGAGTGACGCCTCTTGCGGGCCCCGCGCGTGAATTCGCTTCGCGCGCGGCGGCCGGCCCCGGAAATTTCCTCATGCGCCCGCCCGGCGGGCGGCGCTACGATGGCCGCTTCGTCCAAGAGTCCATCTCCTCCTCATGTCCGTCATCACCAGCATTGAAGACCTGCGCGTCATCGCCCGGCGCCGCGTGCCGCGCATGTTCTACGACTACGCCGACAGCGGCTCGTGGACGCAGGGCACCTACCGGGCCAACGAGGCCGACTTCCAGAAGATCCTGCTGCGCCAGCGCGTGGCCGTGAACATCGAGCACCGCAGCACGCGCACCACCATGCTGGGCCACGACGTGGCCATGCCCGTGGCGATCGCGCCCACGGGGCTCACCGGCATGCAGCATGCCGACGGCGAGATCCTGGCGGCGCGCGCGTCCAAGAAGTTCGGCATTCCGTTCACCCTCTCCACCATGAGCATCTGCTCGATCGAGGACGTGGCCGAAGGCACGGGCGGCCATCCGTTCTGGTTCCAGCTCTACGTGATGCGCGACCGCGACTTCATCGGCCGCCTGATCGACCGCGCGAAGGCCGCCGGCTGCTCGGCGCTGGTGCTCACGCTCGACCTGCAGATCATCGGCCAGCGCCACAACGACCTGAAGAACGGCCTGTCCACCCCGCCCAAGCCCACGCCCGCCAACCTGCTCAACCTGGCCACCAAGCCGCAGTGGTGCCTGGGCATGCTGGGTACGAAACGCCGCAACTTCGGCAACATCTTCGGCCACGTGAAGGGCGTGGAGAACATGGGCTCGCTGTCCGAGTGGACCAACAAGCAGTTCGACCCCACGCTGTCGTGGAACGACGTGGCCTGGATCAAGGCACGCTGGGGCGGCAAGCTCATCCTCAAGGGCATCCAGGACGTGGAAGACGCGCGCCTGGCTGTGCAGACCGGCGCCGACGCCATCGTGGTCTCCAACCACGGTGGCCGCCAGCTCGACGGCGCGCCCTCGTCGATCAATGCGCTGCCGGCCATCGTCGATGCCGTCGGCCACCAGATCGAGGTGCACATGGACGGCGGCATCCGCAGCGGCCAGGACGTGCTCAAGGCCGTGGCCCTGGGCGCCAAAGGCACCTACATCGGCCGCAGCATGCTCTACGGACTGGGCGCCATGGGCGAGGCCGGCGTGACGCGCGCGCTGCAGATCATCCACAAGGAGCTCGATCTGACGATGGCCTTCTGCGGCCGCACGAACATCGCCGACGTGGACACCGGCGTGTTGCTGCCGGGCACCTATCCCACGCCCTGAGCGGATTGCCACGGCGCGTCCATGCGCCGTGCCGCAGGCGTCAGTGGAGCATCTTCTTCACCAGCGGATGGACCACGCGCCGCTCGGTGCTGATCCCGTAGAAATGCTCCACGACAGCGTCCATCTCGCCGATGTGACGTACGCCGTACTGGGCCAGTAGTTGCTGCTGTACCAGCACGGGCGCCGGAAACACCCCCATGCCTCCCGACGCAAACGTCTTGAGCAGGGCTGAGTCCTCGAACTCGCCGGCGACCTTCGGGGCGATGCCGCGCTGCATGAACCAGCGGTCGATGAGCGGGCGGACGGCCGCGTTGTGGGCCGGCAGCAGCACCGGCACATCGCCCAGCCCCTCGGGATAACGCTTCCTGGCGCGGACCGCGAGCTCGGCCGTGCCGTACCAGGCCAGCGCCGACGCACCCATCGCATGGTTGAACACCCGCAGCCCGGCGTGCGGCGGCGCCGGACGGTCGGCCAGCACCAGATCCAGCTTGTGCACGGCGAGGTTGCCCAGCAGGTCTTCGAAGTCCTGTTCGTGGCACAGCAGCCTCAGCCCCGGCGTGGCCAGCACGGGCTGCATCAGGTGGCGCACCACCAGCTTGGGCAACGTATCGCTGATGCCCAGGGACATCCTCATCACCGGACTGGCGCTATCGCGCGCGCGAAGCAGATCAGGCAGCGCTTCTCCTGCCTCGAAGATCACGTCGGCCTGCTGCATGGCGCGATGGCCTGCCTCGGTCAGCACGACGCCCCGGCCCTCGGGCCGCAGAAGCTGCACGCCCAGCGATCGCTCCAGCTCCCGGACCTGGGCGCTCACGGTCTGCACGGCCATGTCGAGCCGCAAAGCCGCCCGCGACATGCCGCCTTCCTTGGCGACGACCCAGAAGTAGTACAGGTGGCGGTAGTTGAAGTGCTGGGACATGTTCCCTTTTTTAAGGAATTATGTTCTGCAATTATCTTATTTTTCCGATGAATTCCGGTCGATAGGATCGGGACCTCGACGTTTGAACCCTCGCCCGAGGAGAAGGATTTCTGTGGCCGACCTGCTGACGCTCCTGCAAGCCCCGTGGCTGGGCCAGCCCGCCTGGGCCTGGCTGTCCTTCCTGGCGGTGGTCATCGTCCTGCTGGTGCTCGACCTGGGCGTGCTGCACAGGAAGGAGCGCGAGATCGGCGTGCGCGAGAGCCTGCTGCTGTCGGCCGGCTACATCAGCATCGCGCTGCTGTTCGGCGGGTGGGTCTGGTGGTACATGGGCCCGCAGTCGGGCATCGAGTACTACACGGGCTTTCTCATCGAGAAGTCGCTGTCCATGGACAACGTCTTCGTGATCGCGATGATCTTCGCCTTCCTCGGCATCCCGCGCGTGTACCAGCATCGCGTCCTATTCTGGGGCATCCTGGGTGTGATCGTGATGCGCGCCGCGCTCATCGGCGTGGGGGCGGCGCTGGTGCAGAACTTCAGCTGGGTTCTGTACCTGTTCGGCGCGTTCCTGGTCTTCACCGGCGTCAAGATGTGGCTGGCGGCCGAGCAGGCACCCGACATGGAGAACAGCGCGGTGCTGCGATTCCTGCGCCGCCACCTGCGCGTGACAGGCGGCCTGCACGGCAACGCCTTCTTCGTGAAGCTGCCCGACGCATCGGGCACGGTGGTGCGCCATGCGACGCCCCTGTTCCTGGCACTGGCGATGGTGGAGATCGTCGATCTGGTGTTCGCCGTCGACTCGGTACCGGCCATCTTCGCGATCACGAGCGATCCGTTCATCGTCTACACGAGCAACATCTTCGCCATCCTCGGGCTGCGCGCGCTCTACTTCGCGCTGGCGGCGATGATCCACCGTTTCCACTACCTGAAGTACGCCCTGGCGCTGGTGCTGGTCTTCATCGGCACGAAGATTTTCCTGGTGAACTTCATCGGCAAGTTTCCACCGGCACTTTCGCTGTCCATCACCTTCGGGCTGATCGCGGGTGGCGTGCTGGTGTCGCTGTGGAAGACGAGGGCCCGGCCCGAAGCGCAACAGGCCTGATCACCGCATGGAACAGCTGCTCGATCCCGCCATCCTCTTCTTCTGCTTCGGGATCGCGGCCGGACTCGTGGGCTCCAACCTGGAGATTCCACCGGCCATCGCGCGCTTCCTGTCGCTCTACCTGTTGATGGCGCTGGGCCTGAAGGGCGGCTTCGCGCTGGCGGAGTCGGGCCTGGCGGGCGAGGTGCTGGCCAGCCTGGCGGCCGCCGTGATGCTCGCCGTGGCCGTGCCCCTGGCCAGCTACGCGCTGCTGCGGCGGTCGCTCAACGGCTTCGACGCAGCGGCGATCGCCGCCACCTACGGGTCGGTGAGCGCGGTCACTTTCATCACCGCGGTCCAGTACCTCGACACGCAGGGTCTGCCTTACGGCGGCCACATGGCCGCGGCAATGGCGCTGATGGAGTCGCCCGCCATCGTGCTGGGCGTGCTGCTGGCCAACCGCGTGCGCCGCCAGCAAGGCGCGGCTCAGACAGTGCCGCTGCGCGGTGTGTTGCGGGAGTCGCTGACCGACGGCGCGCAGCTGCTGTTGCTGGGCGCCATGGTCATCGGCATGCTCAGCGGCGACCGCGGCGAGGCCGCGATGCGGCCATTCACCAGCGATCTGTTCAAGGGCATGCTGGCCTTCTTCCTGCTGGACATGGGTCTGTCGTGCGCCCGCCAGGTGGGCGAGCTGCGCGGCGCACCGCGCTGGTTGCTGGTCTATGCGCTGGCCGCGCCGCTGGCCCAGGCCCTGGTTGCACTGGGGCTGGGGACGCTGTTCGGGCTCGAAGCGGGCAACCTGGCGCTGCTGATGGTGCTCGCCGCGTCGGGAAGCTACATCGCCGTGCCGGCCGTCGTGCGCCACGCCATCCCCGAGGCGCGTCCGAGCCTGTACCTCGGCCTGTCGCTCGGCCTGACCTTCCCGTTCAACATCCTGGTGGGCATCCCGCTGTACATGCGGCTGGCCCATGGCTGAAGGCCCGCGTGGCTCAGCCCGCCAGTTCGTCGTATCCGCGCCCCAGGAATTGCACCAGGCACAGACCGTGGCCGAACGGGTCGGACAGCAGCGCCAGCCGGCCCCAGCCGCTGGTGCTCACGGGCTGCTCGAGCGTGGCACCGGCGCGCAGCGCGCGCGCCAGTGCCTCGTCGAGGTCGTCCACCACGAAGTCCAGGTGCACGGGCGTCCAGTGGCGCGTGTAGCGCCGGGTGTCGCTGGCGGGTGCGCCGGCCGGCGTGGCCACGGTCCCGGCGGCACGGCGCAACAGGTAGATGGGGCTCGATCCGCCGGTGAGTTCGACCACGTCGTCGCCCATGCGCCGGCCCAGGTCGAGCCCGAAGGCCGCACGGTAGAAGGCCGTCGCGCCCTGCAGGTCGTCGACGTCGATGTTCACGAGAATCTGATGGGCCATGCGCGCAATCTAGTGCCGCGCTGCGGCACTGTCTACCGGGCGCACGCGATAGCCCGCATCGGCACCGGTGCCGCGAATTCACGCACCACGGGCGCGATCGCGCGCCAGAGTTGCGCGCTGTCGCGCCGGTCGTCGACATCCACGTTCAGGTAATGCATGGCACGGCCACGGGCCATGCGGCGCAGGGGTTCGTGGCTGGCGGCATCGGCGCCCACCCCCAGCAGCACGGGCCGGTGCAGCAGGCCGTCGCAGGCGGCGCAGAGCATCTCCAGCACCTGGGCATCGCGTTTCGCATCGCCGCCGCGCACGAGCACGATGCAGCCGTAATCGGCCAGGAAGGCACGCGTCAGGCCGATGCGGATGCCATTGCGCGCCATGGCGATCACGCGGTGCACCAGGCCAGCGTCCGCGAAGTCCACATAGTCGGTGGCCACGTCGGGTGTGTCCACGCCCGCGAAGCGGCGCCGCACCACGTCGACGCGGTGCCGCCCGCCCAGCCACCGCACGAGGTCGAACGACTCGTCGAAATCGGCCGCGCACACCAGGGTGCGGCAGAACAGGTTGGGATCGTCGTGCGCCTGCGCGCCCGCGTGGCCCAGCGGCGTGGAGAGAAGTCGCCAGACGGCCGCCGGTGCGTGGTGCAGGCCGCGCTCGCGATCGTGCAACAGGGCGGCGACCCGGCGGCCGAAGTCGTCCGGCAGCTCGTCGGCCTGCACCACGGCCATCGACCACGAGTCGTGCAGCTGGCGCGGCGCCACCGCGTCGTGCACCACATGCATGGCGCCGTGGCGCGGATCGGCCGCCACGCGGTCGATCACCTGCTGCACGGCTTCGGCCGGCCCTTCGACCCATTGCACGAACCAGCCGCTCTGGTGCAGCAGCGCCGTGCCCAGCCCCAGGGCGATGTTGCGCCGCGCCACGACGGCACGGATCGATTCCATCTGTCCGAACACCGGACCGATCAGGTTCGACCGGCTGGCGTAGATCAGGATGCGGACGGGTGTCGGGTCTCTGTACGGCATGGCGGGCGATGCTCCCATGCCAGTACGCCATCTGTCTTGACTTGCGTCAAGTCTGGCGCCATGCGGGAATTCACTCGGGCTGGATGCCCGCCGCGCGGATCAGCCGCGTCCATTTCGCCAGTTCGTCGCGCCCGAAGTCGGCCAGTTGCTGCGGCGTACTGGTCACCGGCTGCAGCCCCAGCGCCAGCAGGCGCTCGCGCATCGAGGCGCTGCCCACTGCTGCCTGGATCTCGCGGTTGAGCCGTTCGACGATGGGCTGCGGCGTGCCGGCCGGCGCATACATCGCATACCAGGCCAGCAGCTCGAAGCCCTTGAGCGTGCGGTCGATGGGCGGCACGTCGGGCAACACGGGCGAGGCCTCCAGGCTGCTCACGCCCAGCGCGCGCACCTTGCCGGCCTTGACCTGGGGCGTGCCCGTGGCCATGTCGGTGAACATCATGTCGACCTGGCCCGCCACCACGTCGTTCAGGCCCAGCGGAATGGTCTTGTAGGGCACGTGCAGCATGTCGATGCCCGCCATGCTGGTGAGCATGGCACCGGGCACCAGCGTGCCGGCACTGCCCGAGGCATAGCTCAGCTTGCCGGGTCTGGACTTGGCCAGCGCGATCAGCTCGGCCATCGAGCGGGCCGGCACCGAGGGGTGCACCACCAGCATGGCCGGGGTGTTGGCGATGCGGCCGATGGGGGCGAAATCCTTCACCGGGTCGTAGCCGATCTTCTTCATCAGGCTCGGATTGGCGGCCTGCGTGGTGTTGGTGGTGACGAACAGCGTGTAGCCGTCCGGGGCCGAACGCGCCGCCGCATCGGCGCCGATGCTGCCGTTGGCGCCCACGCGGTTGTCCACGATGACCGCCTGCCCCAGCGCACGCGACAGGTGGTCGCCGATAAGCCGCGCCACGATGTCGTTGCCGCTGCCAGCACCGAAGGGCACGATGATGCGGATGGGCCGCGACGGCCAGTCGCCGGCCTGGGCCTGGGCGCGCACGCCGGTGCCCAGCAGCGCGAGGGCGGCACAGGTGTGAAGAAGTGATCGTCTTTGCATGGTGTTGTCTCCAGGAAGTCGGGGGATCGGAATCAGGTGGCGGGGTCAGGCGGCTCGAGCACGCCATCCAGCCAGGACAGCACGCGGCCGGCCACGTCGGCTGCGTTGAGGTCCAGCATGGGGAAATGCGAGTTGCCATGCACGCCCTCGCGCGGCAGATCCAGCACGTCGGCTCGGCCACCCGCCGCGCGCACGCCCTGGGCATGGCGCTCGACCGTCTCGCGGTAGCCGCGCCACACCGGATGCGCCTGCACGTGGTCGCCCCATACGTACAGATGCGGCGGCAGTGTGGCGCCGGCTTGGGCCGGTGCGCCCGACGGCTCGATGGCGACCACGGCAGCCACGTCGTGCGGCCGGCGGCGCACAGCCTCGAGCGCGAAGCCGCCGCCCTGGCTGTGGCCGATCACGATGCAGCGGCCGATGCGCTGCAGCAGCGCGTCGTAGGCGGCCAGCGTGAGGGCCTCGTGGCCGGCCCAGCGCGGCACCCACTGGGTGGCGAAGTCATCGAAGGCGGCCGCGGGAAACTGGCCGCCCGGGTGCGCGCGGCGCTGCGTGGCATGTTCGTGCCAGCCGCCGGCGGGGCCGATGCGGAACATGTCCCAGCCCTCCTCCAGCGTGCGGTGCAGCGGCGGCGCTTCATAGATGTCGGGCCAGCGCGACCAGCCCGCGCGCCCACGCTCGACCGCATCGCTCACGTAAACGTCGTAGCCGGCGCGCAGGAAGGCATCGCGCCAGCCCGGCCGGCCATCGGGCGTGGTTTCCCAGTTGACGCCGGTCATGCCGCCGCCGTGCCACAGCAGCACCGGCGGACGACCCGACGGTTGCGCCTGCAGGAAGGCCTGCACGTACATCTGACCGCTGCGGTAGTGGCCGTTCGGATCCACCGCGCGCGCCGCGCCGTTCTGCGCGAAGCGGTGCTGTTCCACCGGCAGGCCCTGCAGCGCCACCGTGCGGCCGCCGACGAAGAAGCTGTGGATGGCGCGCAGGCGCAGCGTCGGCGTGGATGCGGCAGGTGCGTTCAATTGCGCGCTCCCAGCGCGTTGCCGTCGACCGGAAAGCAGCGGATGCGGGGCCGCCGCCCCAGGTGCCGGATCGATGCCTCTTCGAGGCCGTCCATGAAACGCTCCACCGCCTGCGGCCCGCGGTGCGGCTGGGCGCGGAAGTGCGCCTCGACCAGCACCTGCGGTCCGCGCAGCACGAGCGACGGCACCAGCAGCACCTCGATCGCGTCCGGACTGGCCGCCAGTTCGTGCCGGCACAGCGCCTCGACGCGCGCGGCCAGGGTCTCCGCGGCTGCGGCAGTGGGCTGCGGGTCATGGCAGAAGAACTTCACGATGGGCATGGGGCGCGATTCTGGTGAGCGCCATCCATGATGTAAATTGACATTTGAAGATGAATTCTTGATCTGCATGCATGAATTACCGACCTGACGATCTGCGGGCGCTGATCGCCCTGCGCGACCTGGGCAGCTTCGTGCGCGCCGCCGAGCGCATGCACATCACGCAGTCGGCCTTCAGCCGCCGCATCGCCCAGCTGGAGCAGACCGTGGGCGGCCCGCTGGTGGTGCGCACCACGCGCCGCGCCGCGCTCACGACGCTGGGGCAGGCGCTGGCCGACCAGGCCGATCACGTGCTCAGGCAACTCGACGACAGCGTGCTCGACGCCGCACGCCATGCCCGCGGCGAGGCCGGCCGCCTCAGCGTGGCCTGCCTCACCACCGTGGCGCATACGGTGCTGCCCGCGGTGCTGCACGACTTCCGGGCCCGCTATCCGCAGCTGCGCCTGAACCTGCGGGACGACACCGGCCAGCGCGTGGCGCAGGCCGTGCTGGCACGCGAGGCCGAATTCGGTGTCGGCATGCTGGGCACCGGCACCCAGGAGCTTGCCGTGGAGCACTGCGCCGACGATCCCTACGTGATCGCCTTCGCGCCGGGCCATCCGCTGGAACGGCGCCGCCGCGTGGGCTGGGACGAGTTGCACCAGTGGCGCGTGGTCATGCTGCGCTCCAGCAGCGCCAACCGGCAGCAGGTCGATGCAGCGCTGGCCGAGCGCGGCCTGCCGCCGCCGTGGTTCGACGAGGTGGAACACCTGTCGTCGATGCTCGGCCTGCTGCGCGGCGGCGTGGGCATCGGTGTGCTGCCGCGTCTGGCGCTGTCGGCCGGCGGCGGCGAAACGCTGCGCACCCGGCCCCTGGGATCGCCGCCGGTGGTGCGCCGCATCGGCCTCATGCGGCGCCACGACAGCGTGCTCGGCACGCCGGCCACCGAGCTGTGGGACCTGTTGCGACGGCATCTGGGGGCGCTGCAGCGCCGGGCGGCGTAGGCCGTCGCACGCGACAATCACGACGTGCCCGTCCGCCGCATCGCCCATCTCGACATGGACGCGTTCTACGCGTCGGTCGAACTGCTCCGCTACCCGCAGCTCAAGGGCCAGCCGGTGGTGATCGGCGGCGGCCGCCGCCGCGCCGATGCCGTGCTCGACCGCGGCGCCTTCCTGCCAGTGGACGAATTTCCCCGCCTGAAGGACTACGCCGGACGCGGCGTGGCCACCACCGCCACCTATGCCGCGCGCCAGTTCGGCGTGGGCTCGGCCATGGGGCTGATGAAGGCCGCCAAGCTGTGCCCCGACTGCATCCTGCTGCCGGTGGATTTCGACGAGGTGCGCCGCTTCTCGCACCAGTTCAAAGCCATCGTCACCGACATCGCACCGCTGATGCAGGACCGTGGCGTGGACGAGGTCTACATCGACTTCACCGACGTGCCCGGCGGCCAGCGCGAAGGCGGGCGCGTGCTGGCACGGCTCATCCAGAAAAGCATCTTCGAAGCCACGGGCCTGACCTGCTCCATCGGCGTGGCGCCCAACAAGCTGCTGGCCAAGATGGCCAGCGAGTTCAACAAACCCAATGGCATCTCCATCGTCGGCGAAGACGACCTGCAGCAGAAGATCTGGCCGCTTCCCTGCCGCAAGATCAACGGCATCGGCCCCAAGGCCGACGCGAAGCTGGCGGGCCACGGCATCCGCACCATCGGCGAGCTGGCTGCGCGAGAGCGGGGCTGGCTGGTGGAGAACTTCGGCAAGAGCTACGGTGCCTGGCTGCACGACGCCGCCTGGGGCCGCGACGACCGGCCCGTGATCACCGAGAGCGAGCCTGTCTCGATGAGCCGCGAGACCACCTTCGATCGCGACCTGCATGCCGTGCGCGACCGCGCCGAGCTGGGCGAGATATTCACCCGCCTGGCAACCAAGGTAGCCGACGACCTGCAGCGCAAGGGCTACGTAGGCAAGACCATCGGCATCAAGCTGCGCTACGACGACTTCCGCATCGTCACGCGCGACCAGACCATCGCCGTGGCCACGCAGGACGCCGCCACCATCCGCCGCATCGCCGGCCAGTGCCTCAAGCGCGTGGACCTCACCCGGCGGCTCAGATTGCTGGGCGTGCGCGTGGGCTCGCTGTCACGACCCGGCGACGACGATGCGGCCGGCATGCCCCGCGACGAGGACACCACCGGACAGCTGTTCTGACCGCCGATGGCGCCGCGCTCAGGCCGCGACGACGGCGGCCTGCACCGGCAGGGTGAGCGAGAACACCACGAAGGGATCGGCGAAGGCGTAGTCCAGTTCACCGCCGTGGGCACGCGCGATGCTGCGCGCGATGTACAGGCCCAGTCCCAGCCCGCCTGCGCGCTCGCCGGGCGTGGGCCGGCGCAGCGGATCGAACAGGGCATCCACGGCGGCGGGGTCGATCGCGTCGCCGGTGTTGCTCACGTCCAGCACGGCCGTGCCGTCGCTTTCGGCCAGCTGCACGAAGATGGGCTCGCCCGGTGCGCCGTGGACGCGCGCGTTGGACAGCAGGCTCTGGATCAGCTGGCGCAGGCGCTGCGCATCGCCTTGCAGCATCAGCTGACGCGGCAGTTCGCGCACGAAGCGGGTGTCGGGATAGGCCTCGCCCTTCTGGTCGAGCAGTTCCCGCACCAGGGCACTGAGGTCGAGCGCCTCGGGACGCAGTTCGAACCCGGTGCCCGAAGACAGGCGCGAGGCGTCGAGCACCTGGCCGACCACGTGGCGCAGCCGGCCGGCGGCCGACGACGCCTCGGCGGGTGCGGCCGCCGTGTCGGTGTCCCCACCGCTGGCCACGCCGAGCATCGACAGCAGGTGCGTGCGCGCATGCGCCACTTCGGCGCCGCGCACCGATGCCGCGCGGATCAGCTCGGCCAGCAGCGCCTGCGCGATCTCGCGGTCCGCGCCGTTCCAGGGCACGCACTGGCCGCGCACGGTTTCCTTCCACACGTCGAACGAGCCGCGCGGCGTGAGCCGCGTGCCCATCGGGCCGTGCACGTATTCCTTTTCGGGCCGGCCGCCCCAGGCGATGGTTTCGACCTGTTCCTTGCGCAGCGCGACCAGCCATCCGCCGCTGGCCGGCGCGAAGCGCACCGCCAGGAAGCCGCACCAGACGCCGAGCGTCTCGCGCAGCGGCGCGGGCACGTCGTCCAGGCAGTTCCGGCTCACGAACGAGTCGCGCGTGGTGGTGGCCTGCTCTTCCAGCCAGGCGACGAGCGCGCGCCCGGCGGCCACGGGCAGGCCGCCATGCACGGCGACCCGACCGCCATTGGCCAGCACCAGGCCCTGCGCTTCCAGCATGTCGCACAGCGCCTGGGCGCGCGATTGCAGCGCGAAAATGCCATCATCGGCATGCAGCAGATGCTGGATGGCCTGCGTGCGCACCGACGCCGCCGACTCCATGCGCGCCGCATGGCTGCGCGCCATCAGGCCCTGCACGTTGGCGGCCAGCACCTGGGCCAGCACGTCGCAGGCCGTGCGCACACGGTAGGGCACGACGTGCGGCTGCATGTGGTGGCAGGCCAGCATGCCCCACAGCGAGCCGTTGATCACGATCGAGATGCTCATGGACGCACGCACGCCCATGTTGGTGAGGTATTCGATGTGCACCGGCGAGACGCCGCGCAGCAGCGCATGACTCATGTCCAGCGGCGGCGCCTCGGGGTCGAACACTTCCAGCGGCACGGTGGGGCTGGCGACGTCGACGATGTTGCGCAGCGTGTTCAGCACGTACAGGCGCCGCGCCTGGGCCGGAATGTCGCTGGCCGGATAGCGACGGCCCGCGAAGGGCTCGAGGCTCTCGAGCTTGTCTTCGACGACCACATCGCCGCTGTCGTCGTGGCGGAAGCGATAGGCCATGACGCGGTCGAACCCGGTGAGGCGGCGCACCTCCTGCACGGCCGCGGCCAGCAGGTCTTCGATGGTGCGCTGGCGACGCAGGCGGCCCAGCGCGCGATGGCCCTGGAAGGCGTGGTTGTCGAAGCGGCGGTCGTCGTCGGGCAACGGTTCGAGCTCGATGAGGGTGACACCCTGGTGGCGATGCGCCACCATTTCCATGCGGCGCCCGAGCAGCTCGACCTCGAGCGCGACCGGCTGCACGTCGGGGCCGTCGTCGCGCAGGCATTCCTGCACGCCATGCAGCATCTGTGCGTTCTGCCCGAAGCAGGTGTCGGCCAGCGACTGGCCCAGGGCCGGCGCGAACTCGCCCAGAATGGCGCCCGCATTGGCGCTGATGTGCGTGACCACGCCACCCGCGCCGAAGGCCACCAGCACGCCATGCGACTGCACACGCCCGGGAATGTGGATGGGCTCGCGGTCGCAGTTGGCCAGCGTGACCTGGAACTCGTCGGGGGTGGGATTCATCGGGCGGGCATTCTGGGCATCGAGCCGATCTTAGGCACGCGCGGCAGCAGACACCATGTCTTTTGACATAGCCGCACGGCGGTGTCGTGTGCCCTCATTGCCTGGCGTTGCGCACGGCCGCCGGCAGCGCCTGCGGATGGCTGGTTCGGAACGGGCTGATGTCCAGCCCGCCGCGCCGCGTGTAGCGCGCATACACCGCCAGCTTGACCGGGCGGCAGCGCGTCCACACGTCCATGAAGATGCGCTCGACGCACTGCTCGTGGAACTCGTTGTGGTTGCGGAAGCTCACCAGGTACTGCAGCAGACCGGCCTGCTCGATCTGCGGGCCGCTGTAGGCGATCTGCACGCTGCCCCAATCGGGCTGGCTGGTCACGAGGCAGTTGCTCTTGAGCAGGTCGGAGGTCAGCACTTCGTCCACCGGCTGCTCGTCGAACGCGGCCGTGAGCAGATCCGGCGCGGGCGTATAGCGCGTGCATTCGATGTCGAGCCGGTCGAGCGACAGCCCGGCCAGTTCGGCTACGCGCTCCGTGCCGAACTGCTCGGGCATCACCACGCGCACGCCCACCGAGGCCTGCACCGGCCCGCCGCTCCAGACGGCCTGCGAGATGTCGGCGCGCAGCTTCGCCTGCACCTCGGAGGCATCGGTGAAGCGCGTGCCGTTGAAGCTGTTGAGGTACAGCTTGAACGATTTGCTCTCGACGATGTGGGTGGATTCGCACGGCACCGTGATGTGGGCCAGCGCCACCTGCGGCTTGCCGCGCGGGTTCAGCCACGACAGCTCGTAAGCCGTCCACAGGTCGGCGCCGAAGAACGGCGGCCGTGCGCCAGCACCGATCTCTTCGCGCTTGGCCAGGCGGGGCAGCGGGAACAGCAGCGCCGGGTCGTATTGGTCAGCGTAGGCGGTGGCCTTGCCCAGCGGGGAATTGGTCTCGTAGGTCATCGGAAGCTCAGTTGAACTCGTGTTCGCGCAGCCACTTGGTGGCGATCCATTTCTCACCCGCGATCACCGGCGCGCCGCCATGCAGCGTGCGGGTGGAAGGATGCGGGCGCTCATAGCTGAAGAAGACGGCGTTGCCGCGCTTGGGCGCGACTTCGAGGTGCACGTCGGGAAAGGTGGTGCCGCCGCCCTTCTCGGGCTCCGAGAGGTACATCACGAGCGTGGCCACGCGCTGGCCGCCGCGGCGCACGATGGTGGGCGTGCCGGGTTCGGCCGGATCGAAGTAGTCGTAGTGCGGCTTGTATTCGGCGCCAGGCGTGTAGTGCAGCACCTGCAGGCCTTCGCCGTTCTCCACCGGCCAGTTGACCAGGCGCGCGATGCGCCGCTCGATGCGCGCGATGACGTCGGTCTCGCCGCGCGCGAAGAACATGCCGTCGCTGGTGCGGTCGGCATTGACCTCTTCGCCGCCGGTCTGCGTGGCCACGGTGAGCGAGCGCGCCAGGCGCGGACGCGCGGCATCGATGAGCGAGTCGCATTCCTCGTCGGACAGCAGACCGCCGAAGACCACCACGCGCGGGTTGTACATGGCTTGCAGCACGTGCACGCGCCGGTCGCCGCCGTCGAGGTAGAGCGGCGACTCCTGCAGCGCGGGCTCCGGCACGCTGGCGGCCGGCGGCAGGCCGCGCGCCACGGCTTCTTCTTCCAGGTGGGTCTTGAGCGTGGCTTCGAGCGCATCGACGGCCACCGGTTCGTCCCAGCCCGAGGCCAGCATGGACTTGAGCACGGCCTCGGGTCCATGGCCGGCGCGCGCCTGCTCCACGATCCACTGGCGCAGTTCGGGCGTGACGGCTTGACGGCTCATGGCAGGGGCTCCTTGAATCGCATGAAGGGCACACGGCGTGGCCGCGCGCCCGGTTGGAAGGTCATCGGGCCGGCGCGGCCTCGCGCCGGAACACGAGGCGGTCCTCATCCGAGGCGTCGGGGGCGAAGGCATAGCCTTCGGCATCGAACGTCTTGAGCCTGGCGACGGTGGCGATGCGGTGGCGGATGGCATGGCGGGCCATCAGGCCGCGCGCGCGCTTGGCCGAGAAGCTGATGATCTTGTAGCCGCCGGCCCGCTTTTCCTCGAACACGCACTCGACCACGCGGGCGCCCAGCACTTTGCGGTCCACCGCGCGGAAGTACTCCTGCGACGCGAGATTGACGACCACGGGCGACTTCTCGCCCGCCTGGCGTTCGTTGAGGTAGGCCGAGATGCGCTCGCCCCAGAACTGGTAGAGGTCGCGCCCGCGCGCGTTGGCCAGTTTCGTGCTCATCTCCAGGCGATACGGCTGCATGCGGTCGAGCGGGCGCAGCACGCCATACAGGCCCGAGAGGATGCACAGGTGCTGCTGCGCCCAGTCGAGCTCGCGCGCGGTGAGGCTGCGCGCATCGAGCCCGCCGTATACATCGCCATCGAAGGCCAGCGCGGCCTGGCGCGAATTCGCGGCGGTGAAGCGGGGCTTCCACGCGCCGAATCGCGCGGCATTGAGCGCCGCCAGCTCGTCGCTGATCGACATCAGCGAGGACAGGTCGGCCGGCGTCTTGTCCCTGAGCACGTCGACCAGTTCGGCCGAATCGCGCACGAAGCCCGGCAGCGTGTGCGGCAGATCAGAGGCCACGGGGGTGTCGTAGTCGAGCGACTTGGCGGGAGACAGGAGGAACAGCATGCGCTAGCGGAGGGAGTGATTCTTATGGCCCGGACCGCTCGCGGCGGCACGGGTGGCGCAACCCGTTCGCGCGGGGATGCGGCCAGCGCACATTATCGGCGGGCCCTGTAACCGCCCCTGCCCCACAGGGTCTTCGCCGGGGGGCGGCCTGCCACGGCCGCGGCGCGCACGTCTTGATCCATGGCATGGATCTCGCTTTGGACATTGGACGTCCAACCTCCCGCCCTCTTCTGGGGACGTCCAGACCTCTTGCCCACATGTCCGCCGATATCCAGCTTCGCAACGTGACCCGCCGCTTCGGCGCCACCCTGGCGCTCGACACCGTGGACCTCGACATCGCCGCCGGCCAGTTCATCGCGCTGGTGGGCCCCTCGGGCTGCGGCAAGACCACCCTGCTGCGCCTGGTGGCCGACCTGGACCAGCCCAGCGGCGGCAGCGTGCTCATTGGCGACCAGTCGCCGTCGGCCATGCGGCGCCAGCGCAAGCTGGGCCTGGTGTCGCAACGGCCCGCCGTGCTGCCCTGGAAACGCGCGGCGGCCGACGTGGAATTCACCCAGCAGGTAACCGGCCGCGAAGGCCTGCCCGCGCGCGGCCTGCTGCGCCACTTCGGGCTGGCCGGCCATGAAGACAAGCTGCCGCACCACCTCTCGGGCGGCATGCTGCAGCGCGTGAACTTCGCCAGCGCCATCGCGCACGATCCCGATGTGCTGCTGATGGACGAGCCCTTCTCCGCGCTCGACGAGATGAAGCGCGAGGAGCTGGGCCTGTGGCTGGGGGCCGAGCTCGCGCGCCGCCCCAAGACCGTGCTGTTCGTGACGCACCACGTGGACGAAGCCGTGCTGCTGGCCGACCGCGTGATCGTGTTCTCGCCCGCGCCGGGCCGCATCCTGGCCGACATCCCGGTGACCGCGCCGCGACCGCGCACGGCGGCGTTCCGCACCGACCCGCAGTTCGTCGAGATCACCGACCGCATCCGCGGCCTGCTGTTCGGCAACTGGCGCCACGCCGCCTGACCGCCAGAACCGCGCACCCACGAGATCGCCCCACGGATTTCGCCATGAACACAACGACCGCTCCGGCCACCCCCGCCCATCCCGCCACGACGGCCTCCGCGCCCGCTGAAGCCGCGCGTGCCCTGCTGGCGCGCGCGCTGCGCCTCGTCTCGCGCATCGCCTTTCCCGTCGCCTCGATCCTGGGCCTGTGGTATCTGGCCATCGCGTTCTCGGGTCTGCCCGAGTTCGTGATCCCGCGCCCCACGCAGGTGCTGGCCGTGCTCACCAACGAGACGTCCTTCGTCACCCAGCATCTGGTGGTCACGCTCAAGGCCGCGGCCCTGGGCTTCCTGTTCGCCAACATCGTGGGCATCAGCCTGGCGGTGCTGTTCACGTCGCTGGGCATCTTCCAGCGCCTGCTGATGCCGGCCGCGATCACGCTGCGCAACGTGCCCTACGTGGCACTGGCCTCGGTGCTGGTGCTGGCCGTGGGCGACGGGCTGTGGACCAAGGTCATCATCGTCACCATCGCGGGCTTCTTCCCGGTGCTGGTGAACACCATGCGTGGCCTGCGATCGGTGGACACCGTGGTGCTCGACCGCATGCGCATCCTCGACGTGAGCCCGTGGAAGGTGTTCCTCAAGGTGCGGCTGCCGTACTCGGTGCCCTACATCCTGGCGGCGCAGGAGATCACCGGCAGCGGCAGCATCATCGTGGCGATCGCGGCCGAATGGATGATTTCCTCCGAAGGGCTGGGCTATGTCATCAACCGCGCCATGGCCCAGTACCGCGGCGACCAGGTCTATGCGGTCGCGCTGCTCGCGGCCGTGCTCTCCTATTCCATCTACATGCTGGTGCAGGTCATCGGCGCGCGCATCAACTGGAGCGAGCGCGCGCGCGAAGGCAAGCGCTGACGCCCCGCCCCGGCTCCTCCTCCCTCACCCCCTCGCCTCCCTACAAGCCAAGGAAGTTCCCATGCGTTCGACCCTCGTCAAGTTCGCCCTCACCCTCATCGCCGGCGCCAGTTTCGCCACCGGCGCGGCCGCGCAGGCCCCGCTGGAAGAAGTGAAGATCGCCTTTTCGTGGCTGCGCAATGGCCAGTACGCCGGCCTGATGGTGGCCGATGCCAAGGGCTACTTCGCCGAAGAGGGCCTGAAGGTGAGCTTCATCGACGGCGGCCCGGGCAAGAACCCGATCCCCACCGTGGGCGTGAACCAGGCGCAGTTCGGCGTGGTCGGTGCCTCGCACATCTTCCTGGCGCGCCTGGCGCCCACGCCGGTGGACGTGGTGGCCATCGGCGCGCTGATCCAGGATCTGCCCTACGCCTACATCACGCTGGGCAACCCCGGCGATCCGGATCCCACGCCCAAGGACCTCGAAGGCAAGCGCCTGGGCCTGCAATCCGACGGCGACCTGTTCATCAAGGCCTTCGCCAAGCGCAACAACCTCGACATCTCCAAGATCAAGATGGAGACGGTGCTGGCCAACGCCGAGCCGCTGATGGTGGGCAAGGTCGATTTCTTCACCGGCATGCTGCACAACCAGACCTACCAGGTCGAGCAGGAAGCCGCCAAGCCGGGCGCGCCGGCCGCCGTCAAGGGCAAGGTCTGGAAGGCCATGCGCTTCACGCAGTACGGCGTGCCCTCGTACGGCGACGTGCTGTTCACCACGACGAAGATGACGCGCGAGAACCCCGAACTGGTGCGCAAGGTGAGCCGCGCAGTGGCCAAGGGCATGAAGTTCACCATCGACAACCCGGCCGAGGCGGTGAAGCTGGTCGATGCCTATCCGCAGCAGATCGAGCGCGCCGACAAGCTGGCCTGGCGTTTCAAGGCGCAGAACCCGATGAACGTGAGCGCCGACACCAAGGCCCGCGGCCTGCTGTGGATGGACCCCAAGACCTGGGAGGCCGCCATGGCCTTCTACAAGGAATACGAGCAGATCCCGCGCGTTGCACCGGTGGGCGAGGTGATGACGAACGCCTTCAACCCCGCCATCAAGAGCCAGTGAGCGCGCCCGCGCGCCGACACACATCACAGGAGACGTTGCCATGACCACGACCGTCCACGCGATCCCGACCATCGACATCGCGCCCCTGCTCACGGGCGATGCCGCCGCGCGCGCCGACATCGCACGCCAGCTCGGCGAAGCCGCGCAGACCTATGGCTTCATGAAGCTGGTGGGCCACGGCGTGCCCGAAGCCGTGATCGCCGACACCTTCAGTGCCGCGCAGGATTTCTTCGGCCAGAGCGAGGAAGCCAAGGCGCCCTACCAGGAGCGCAAGACCAACCGCGGTTTCCAGCCTATGTTCGACAACGCCAAGCCCGGCCAGAAGCCCAGCGGCCAGGAGGCCTTCAGCATGGGCCATCCGATTCCGCCGGAAGACCCGGCGCTGCTGTCGCTGCCCTTCTACGCGGCCACGCCCTGGCCGGCGGACGTGCCGCTGTTCCGCGAACGGCTGGAAACGTGCTATCACGAGATGTTCAAGGTGGGCGAGCGCGTGCTGGAGGCTTTCGCCGTGCACCTGGGCGCGCCGCACGACTTCTTCGCCAACGTGTCGCGCAACACCTATTCCAACATGCGCGTGGTGCACTACCCGCCGCAGGAAGCGGTGCAGCACATCGCCGACGAAGGCGTGCGCGCGCATGAAGACCAGGGCCTGATCACGCTGCTGATCCAGGACATGAACGGCGGCCTGGAAGTGCTGGGCCCCGAGAAGGACTGGCTGCCCGTGGTGCCCGACGAGCGCGCCATCGTGCTCAACGTGGCCAAGCTGCTCACGCGCTGGACCAACGGCCGCCTGAAGTCGGCCCTGCACCGCGTGATCAACCGCTCGGGCCGCGAGCGCTATTCGATCCCGCTGTTCGTGCATCCGAACTACCACCAGGTGATCGACGCCAGGGATTTCGCCGCCGGCGAGCCGGTGCGTTTCGATCCGATCGTGGCGGGCGATCAGGTCTACAAGAACTTCGCGGGCGAGCGCAAGTCGTGGGCAGCGCTCACGTCGTGACGGCCCGCCGCGATGCGTGATCCGATGAACGCGGCGCACGGCGCCGGCCGCCTCACCCTGCCCGACCGGCTGGCGCAGGACCTGCGTCGCCGCCTGGCCGAGGGCGAATGGGCGCCGGGCCAGGCGATTCCGGCCGAGACGGCGCTGGCCGCCGCGTACTCGGTGTCGCGCAACACGATCCGCGAAGCCATCAGCCGGCTGGTGACCGAGGGCCAGCTGCGCATCCAGCGCGGCGTGGGCACGCTGGTGAGCCCGCCCGCGCCGCCGCAGGCCCCCATGGGCATGGGCCATTTCGAATCGCTCACCGATTCCATCCGCCAGCAGGGCCGCACGCCGCGCATCGTCCTGCACAAGCTGGAGCGCCGCACCGGCACGCTGGCCGAGACGCACAAGCTTGGCCTGCCCGCCGGCAGCCGCGTGCTCTACACCGAGCGCGCGGTCTACAGCGACGACGAGCTGCTGAGTTACGGCTACGACCGCTATGTGGACGACCTGTTTGGGCCCCAGGTCGACGAGTCGCTGTTCTCGCTGTCGTTCGTCGACATCTTCGAGCGCCTGGGCGTGCGCACCGACCGCACACATGTCGAGTACCACGCTGTGTACTCCGGCACCGTCGGCTGGGACCGGCCGAGCCAGAAGCCGCAGCTCTACGTGCTGCTGGACCGGGTCCACTACGCAGCAGGCCGCGCCATCTTCCACGCGCAGACGTATTGCGTGGAAGGGCGCAATCACATCTATACGACGACGACGCGCTGAGACAGCCGCGCGGTTGTTTGTTGCCGCCGGGCCGGCAGGGGCGGAGGCGCACGGCGCGGGCGGCAGAACGCCGCCAGCCCGAAGCGCCGGTGGACCAGGGTCGCCGAGCCGCCCCCCGCCGTCGGGCGCTTTACCCGGAAGGCACGAAGGGACTTCACTCCTCCTGCATCAACGCCGCGAACGCCCCCACCGGTCGCGCTGGCGCGCCTTCGATCTCCACCGACACGCGTTCCACCAGTCCCGGCGCGCATTCGAAGGGCGGCGTCCAGTCCCGGCTGACCGGGACGTTGGCATAACCGCAGGTCACGCCGGCCGTCACGCCGTAGGTGGTCCACAGCTTGGGTACATCCACGGCGGCCTGCTCCAGGCCATCGAGCATGAGCACGAACCGCCCGCCCGCGCCGCGGCGCGCCAGGCCGACGGTGACGGTATGCACGCCGGCCGGCAGGCGTGCACGCAGCACGTACGACGTCTGCTCGGTGTAGACGTACTCGAACACGACGTCGCCGGCATCGCAGTACAGCGTGAAACCGGCAAAGCGGTTGCCGCAGGCCAGCACCACGCCGCGCGCGGTGGCCGCGTCGCCCACGTGCAGGTGCGCGTCGAGCCGCCAGCTGCGCTCGTTGATGGCGGGCACCATCAGGCGGTCCGCGCGCGAGTTGCCCGGCAGGTAGTCATAGCGGCTGGGCGTGTTGTTGCGGAACCAGTCGAAGGCGCGCTCGGTCTCGCGATCATCCAGCGGCAGCACGCCGTACTTTTCGGCTTCGACCCACCACAGCGCGATGAGCTGCTTCAGATGCTCGGGCCGCTCGGCCGCGAGGTCGTGTACCTCGGCGAAATCTTCTTCGAGGTGATACAGCTCCCAGCGGTCGGTCTCGAAGTCGTCGCCCTTGGCGTGGCGCGCGACGGCCTTCCAGCCTTCGTGCCAGATCGCGCGGTCGCCCACGATCTCGAAGTGCTGCACGGTCTTGCGCGTGGGCGCGTCGGGCCCATCGACGGGATCGAAGGTGTAGGCCATGCTGATGCCGTGCATCGGCAGCTGCTCCACGCCACGGTAGCTGCGCGGCGCCTGCATGCCCCCGGCATCCAGCAGCGTGGGCAGCACGTCGATCACGTGGTGGTACTGGTGGCGGATTTCGCCGCGCGCGCGGATGCGGTCGGGCCAATGCACGATCAGCGGCGCGCGGATGCCACCGCCGTGCGTGTTCTTCTTGAACCACTTGAGCGGCGTGTTCGATACCTGCGCCCAGCCCATCGGGTAATGCGGGAACGAATGCGCCGAGCCGATGGTGTCGAGATGCTCCAGGCCGTACGCCGTGTCTTCCTTCTCGGTGAGCATGTGCTTGCGGATACTCACCGCGCCGGTCTGCCCGCCCTCGCCGCTGGCACCGTTGTCCGACAGCAGCACGATGGCCGTGTTGTTCAACTGGCCCAGCCGCGCGAGCTCGTCGATCACGCGGCCGATCTGCTCGTCGGTGTGCTCCATGAAGGCGGCGTAGGTTTCCTGCAGGCGGGCACGCACGCGGCGATCGCCTTCGGGCAACTGGTCCCAGGCCTCGATGCCGGGGTTGCGTGGCGCCAGTTGCGTGTCCTGCGGCACCAGTCCCAGCGCCTTCTGGCGTGCCAGGCGCTCCTCGCGGATGGCATCCCAGCCGCAGTCGTAGCGGCCGGCATAGCGGCGGATGTACTCCTCGGGCACGTGGTGCGGCCAATGGGCGGCGCCGAAGGCGAGGTAGGTGAAGAACGGGCGACCCTTCGCGGTGGTGAGGTGGTCGCGGATCTGGCCGATGGCGTGGTCCACCAGGTCTTCGCTCAGGTGGTAGCCCTCGGGCTTGGGGTCGAGACGGATCGGGTGGTTGTCCTCGTGCAGGTCAGGATTCCAGTGGTCCACGTAGCCGCCGAGGAAGCCGTACCAGCGCGAGAAGCCACGGCCCAGCGGCCAGTGCGGGTGCGGGCCGGCCACGCCGTAGTGGTCCAGGCTGGACAGGTGCCATTTGCCGATGGCGTAGGTGCCGTAGCCATGGTCCGCGAAGATCTCGGCCGCGGTGGCCGTCTTGCGGCTCATGCGGCCCTGGTAGCCGGGAAAGCCGTTGGACCATTCGGCGATGGCGCCCACGCCGGCGGCATGCGCATTGCGACCCGTGAGCAGGCAGGCGCGCGTGGGCGAGCACATGGCCGTCACGTGGAAGTTGCTGTAGCGCAGGCCGCCGGCGGCCAGCTGGTCCATGCGCGGCGTGCGGATCTCGGAGCCGTAGCAGCCGATGTCGGAGAAGCCCACGTCGTCCAGCACGATGAAGACCACGTTGGGCGCGCCGCCGGGCGCCGCTGCGGGCGCGGGCCAGTGGGGGCGGGATTCGCGGTACGTGCGTCCGATGACGCCCTGGAAGTTCTCGTTGTCGTGCTGCATGACAAGGGCCTGGAGGAATCGAAACGGGGCGCTCGCGCGCCCCGGGGTCTGTGTGGTGCGCTGTGGGCGCGGTGTCAGTCGGCCTTGAGGCCGAGCTTCTGGATCACGCCGCTCCAGCGCGTGGTCTCGCTGGCCATGAACTGGCCGAACGCGGCCGGATCGGCATTCATCGGGTCGGCGGCCAGGGCCTTCAGGCGCTCGCGCACCTGGGGCTTGTCCATGGCGGCCTGGAACTCGCGGTGCAGGCGGTCCACCACCGGCCTGGGCGTGCCGGCGGGCGCCAGCAGCCCATACCAGACCGAGGCCGCGAAGCCCGGGCGCACCGTCTCGGCCACCGTCGGCGTGTCGGGCAGGGCCGAGGCGCGCTGCGCCGTGGTCACGGCCAGGGCACGCAGCTTGCCGCCCTGCACCATGGGAAGGATGGACGAGGCGGCATCCGAATCGCAGTCGATCTCGCCCGCAATGAGGCCGGTGATGGCCGGCGCCGAGCCCTTGTATGGCACGGCCGTGATTTGCAGGCCCAGCTCGGACTTGAGCAGCTCGAACGCCAGATTGGTCACCGTGGCGCCGCCGCCGCCGCCCGCGCAGTTGAGCTTGCCGGGGTGGGCCCGGGCGTCGGCCACCAGATCGGCCAGCGTGCGGTACTTCGACTGTGCGTTCACAGCAATGGCGATCGGCGCCGTCGCCAGGCCGATCACGGGGGAGAAGTCCTTCACCGGGTCGAACGTCAGGCGCGGATAGAGCGCGCCCATGCCGGCGTGGCCCGCTGCCACGAACAGCAGCGTGTGGCCGTCGGCGGGCGCCTTGGCCACGGCGGCCGCGCCGATGCTGCCGCCCGCACCGCCGCGGTTGTCGATGACGATGGGCTGGCCGAGCGCGGCCGAGGCTTCCTGCGAGATCACGCGCGCCAGCACGTCGGCGGCGCCGCCGGCCGCGAAGGGAACGATGACGGTGATGGGCTTGGAAGGGAAGGTCTGGGCCTGTACCGAGGCGATGCCGAGGCCGATCGCGAAAGTGGCGACCGCCGTGCGGATGAACGAACGCTTCATCATCGATGACTCCTTGTCGAAAACTGTCTCCTGGGGGAAGGGCCGACTCTAGGGAGGTGGCGCGATGTGCGGAAGTGTTAATTTCCGAACGGTCGATGCGCCAGACGCATCACACAAACTGGAACAAGCCCATGCCCACCGCCGACACACTCCTGGCTCCGCACAAGCTGCTGCGACGCGCGCACTTGCTGCTGGACTTCCTCGCCGTGGCCGAGACCGGCACCATCCGCAGCGCGGCCCAGCGCCAGCACCTGAGCCAGTCGGCCCTCACCCGCCGCATCCAGGATCTGGAATCAGGCCTGGGCGTGGAATTGTTCGAGCGTCATCCGCACGGCATGACGCTGACCAAGTTCGGCGAGGCGCTCCAGCACCACGCCCATTTGGTGGGCCTGACCTGCGACTATGCCGTCGGCGAGATCAACGACCTGCTGGGCGGTGGCACGGGCGAGCTGCGGGTAGCCGCCGGGCCGGCATGGGTATACGAACTGGTGCCCGACGCCATGGCGGCGCTGCAGGCGCGCATGCCACGTGTGCGCATCCACCTCTCCAGCGGCCTCAACGAGACCACGCTGCCCATGCTGTCCGAGGGCCGCCTGGACGCCGTGCTGGGCGGGCTGCCACCCCGCCAGGAGCGCGACGGCCGGCTGGTGTACGAGCCGCTGCTCAACGTCGAGCACCGCCTGTTCGCCAGCCGCTCGCATCCGCTGGCCGGCCGCAGCGGCCTGCGCCCGCGCGATCTGGTGGACGTGCTCTGGATCTGGTTCTCCGAGTCGGTGACTGGCCGGCAGTTCAGCAGCCGATGGTTCGAGCGCGCGGGGATGACGCTGCCGCCGCCGTCGGTGGAAACCAGCGCGCTGCAGGCCGGCTTCCGCCTGCTGCAGGCGGCGCAGCACGTGATGCTGCTGCCCTCCACCCTCACCGCGCTGGCGGCGCAGCATGGGCTGGCGCCCCTGCACACACGGGAGCCGGTGGGCGTGTACACCTCGGGGCTGATGTACCGCCCGTCAGTGCTGAGACTGCAGGCGTTCGCAGGATTCCGGGAGCAGCTGCAGCAGCGCGTGGTGGGGCTCGATCGGCCTTGAATCCTCCTGCAAGGCGCTTGGAATGCCGCCTCAATTACGATACAGTAAACGAATTACGAATAGTTGAATTCGCATCCCCGGGATGCCATCCAGACCAGGAGACACGCCATGGCCGCCGTTCTCGACACCCCCGCCGCCCCCGGCCTGCGCAGCACGCTGCCCGCGCCGGCGCCCATCCATCAGTTGCACCACTTCGCCTGGCGCGCGCGCGACGCCGAGGAAACGCGGCACTTCTACGAAGACATCCTGGGCCTGCCGCTCTATCACATCATCCAGAGCGACTACGTGCCCAGCACGGGCGAGTACTGCCCCTACACGCACTTCTTCTTCCGCCTGCAGGACGGCTCGTTCATCGCCTTCTTCGACCTGGGCGACGACGTGAAGTCCGAGCCTTCGCCCAACACGCCGGCGTGGGTCAACCACATCTCGTTCCGCGTCGATTCGGTGGCCGACCTCGAGGCCATGAAGACACGCCTGCTGGCCGAAGGCATCGAGGTGCTCGGCGTGACCGACCACCACATCTTCAAGAGCATCTACTTCTTCGACCCCAACGGCGTGCGGCTCGAGCTCACCGCCCAGCTGGCCGACGAGTTCCAGATGCTCAAGGAAAGCACCACTGCCCATCAGCGCCTCAAGGAATGGACGGCGCGCAAGGAGCAGTGGCGCGCCGACCGCGCGGCCGGACGCGACACCGCGGCGCTCAAGCCGCAGGCCAATGACCGGCCCGAGTTCGTGCCCGGCGGCCAGCCGCGCTGACACCCCCGCCCCGTGACGGCGGGCCGCCCGGGGGCAGCGGCCGATCCACGCACCGACGACAAGACGAGAGGCCACGATGCCCCTGACGGAGACAAGCACCCCTTACGCCCCCGTGGCGTTCGTCAACGCCTACGAGTTCACGCAGGGCAGCGGCTATTCGCTGCCCGAATACCCCTTCGTGCGCCCGCCCGAGCTGGACGCCGGCGCCGACGGCAAGCACGACATCGTCATCGTCGGCGCCGGGCTGGCCGGCCTCACGCTGGCCTGCGCGCTGGCGCAACTGGGCATCGCGGCCGTGCTGCTCGACGAAGACGACACGGTGGGCGTGAAGGGCGCCTCGTCGCGCGGCATCTGCTACACGCAGAAGTCGCTCGAGATCTTCGAGCGCCTGGGCGTGTACGACGCCATCGCCGCCAAGGGCATCCAGTGGAGCGTGGGCCGCACCTTCGCGGGGGCCGACGAGGTGTATTCGTTCGACCTGCGCCAGCAGGGCGCCTACAACCTGTCGCAACAGCCACCGTTCATCAACATCCAGCAGTTCTACATCGAGGCGTTCCTGGTCGAGCGCACGCGGCAGTTCGGCCACCCGGGCCAGCGCGTGGACCTACGCTGGCGCAGCCGCGTCACCGGTTTCGAGGCGCAGGCGGGCGGCGGTGCCCGACTGCAGGTGGAAACGCCGCAAGGCAGCTACGGCCTGCGTGCGCGCTACGTGATCGACGCCACAGGCGCCCACAGCCCGTTCCGCCGCTGGTGCGGTGCCAGCGTGGCCGCGAAGAAAGGCGACGACCGCTGGTGCATCGCCGATGTGCGCTTCACGCGCCGCCCGCCCACCGAACGCCACACCTGGATCGAGGCGCCGTTCAACGACAACCGCGCCGTCTGGCAGCACCTGATGGGCGACGACGTGTGGCGCATCGACTACCAGATGCCACCGGACGCCGACCCGGCCCAGGTGAGCCGCGAAGACGTCGTGCGCGAGCGGCTGGCACGCCAGTTCGGTGCCGACTGCGAGGTCGAGATCGTGTGGGTGGGCCCCTACGCCTACCGCAGCGAATGCATCGACCGCATGCGGCACGGCCCGGTGTTCTTCATGGGCGATGCGGCCAAGGTGGTCAGCCCCTTCGGCGCGCGCGGCGGCAACACCGGCATCGCCGACGCCGACAACCTGGCCTGGAAGCTGGCCACCGTGCTGCGCGGTCACGCGCCCGAATCGCTGCTGGACAGCTACCACGACGAACGCCACGAAGCCGCGCGAGAGAACGTGCGCGTGACCAACCGCACGGCCCGATTCCTGCGCCCCGCCGACGGCGCCGAGCGCGTGATGCGCAGCGCCGCCATCAGCCTGGCGCGCCGCCATCCCTTCGCGCGCACGCTGGTGAACACCGGCCGCATGGCGGTCGCCAATGTGTACACCGCCTCGGGTATCTGCGCGGCTGGCGGTGGGCGGCCGGTGCAGAACGTGGCGCTTCAGTGGGCCGACGGATCGCCCGGCTGCCTGAACGATCTGCTGGCCTGGGGCGGCGGCCGGCTGGTGCTGCTCGCCTTCGGCCCGCTCTCGCCAACGGCCCTCGCCCGCCTGTCGGTGCTGGCGGCGCACGCCGCACTGCGCTGCGTGCAGGTGGTCGCAGGCGACGAGCCCGCCCATGCCGTCGAGCACGTGCGCGACCGGTCTGGCCGGCTGCGCGCCGCCTGCGGTCTGCCAGGCACCGCCGGTGGCTGGGCCCTGCTGCGGCAGGACAGCTACCTGGCCGCCACCGGCGACGCCATCGATGCCGGCGTGGTGCATGCCGTCACCACCGCGCTGGGCCTGGGCCGCGCAGTGGACCGGCCCGCGCCGGCCACGCGGCCCCGCCGCACCGCCACCGCCGCGGCACCGGAGGCCACGGCATGAGCACCCGCACGATGACCCCATCTCCCATCGCCAGCCGCTTCGAGGACGCCGACGGCTTCTACGAGCAACTGCTGGACGCCCACGCCGGCCTCTCGCGCGCGCAATCCGAAGCGCTCAACGCCCGCCTCGTGCTGCTGCTGGCCAACGAGGTGGGCGATGCCCGCCGGCTCGCCACGTGCGTGCTGGCCGCACGCGAAGCGCTCGACAGCCCGGCGGGCTGAGCGGCGCGCGGCCGCCGCCCGCCGACGGGCGGTGCGGCCGGTAAAATCGCGGGTTCCCCCGACGCCATGGCCGCGCCCCTCGCGCGGCGCCGCGTCGCCTTCATGCCCGCCTCCGATCACGTCATGAGCGACCAGCCCCAGCAACCCGGCCTGAACAGCCTGGCCAAGTCCTTCGAACCCGCCGCCATCGAAAAGCATTGGGGCCCCGAGTGGGAAGCTCGCGGCTACGGCGAAGCGGGCTTCCGCGGCACCGGGAGCCCCAAGGCCGGCGAGCCTGCGTTCGCGATCCAGCTGCCGCCGCCCAACGTGACGGGCACGCTGCACATGGGCCATGCGTTCAACCAGACGATCATGGACTCGCTCACCCGCTATCACCGCATGCGCGGCTTCAACACGAACTGGGTTCCGGGCACCGATCACGCGGGCATCGCCACGCAGATCGTGGTCGAGCGCCAGTTGCAGGAACAGGGCACGAGCCGCCACGACCTGGGTCGCAAGAACTTCGTGGCCCGCGTCTGGGAATGGAAGGAGAAGTCGGGCAACACCATCACCACGCAGATGCGCCGCATGGGCGACAGCGTGGCCTGGAAGCACGAGTACTTCACCATGGACGAGAAGCTCTCGACCGTGGTCACCGACACCTTCGTGCGCCTGTACCAGCAGGGGCTGATCTACCGCGGCAAGCGCCTCGTCAACTGGGACCCGCAGCTGAAAACCGCCGTGTCCGACCTGGAAGTCGAGAGCGAGGAAGAGGACGGCTCGCTGTGGCACATCCGCTATCCGCTGGCCGATGGCTCCGGCGAGCTGGTGGTCGCCACCACGCGGCCCGAGACGCTGCTGGGCGACACGGCGGTGATGGTCCACCCCGAGGACGCGCGCTACACCGCCCTCATCGGCAAGCAGGTGAAGCTGCCGCTGACCGGGCGCGAGATTCCCGTCATTGCCGACGACTACGTGGACAAGGACTTCGGCACCGGCGTGGTCAAGGTCACGCCTGCGCACGACTACAACGACTACGCCGTCGGCCAGCGCCATGGCCTGCCGATGATCGGCGTGCTGACGCTCGACGCGACGCTGAACGACAACGCGCCCGAGAAATACCGCGGCATGGACCGCTTCGTCGCGCGCAAGGCCATCGTGGCCGACCTCGACGCCGCCGGCCTGCTGGCCGAGGTGAAAAAGCACAAGCTCATGGTGCCGCGCTGCGCCCGCACCGGCCAGGTGGTGGAGCCCATGCTGACCGACCAGTGGTTCGTCGCCATGACGAAGGTGAGCGAGCAGGACCCGACGGGCAAGAGCATCGCGCAAAAGGCCATCGATGCCGTCAAGAGCGGCGAGGTCAAGTTCGTGCCCGAGAACTGGGTCAACACCTACGACCAGTGGATGAACAACATCCAGGACTGGTGCATCAGCCGCCAGCTCTGGTGGGGCCACCAGATCCCCG